>MDTE01190807.1_pt1 | contig 17171 bp, 16 predicted proteins | sample 811231 | NCBI WGS metagenome assembly MDTE01 (sample SAMN05326651, study PRJNA326480) | marine metagenome | isolation source: seawater | place: Indian Ocean: Red Sea | collected 2010
AAGGAACCAAAAAGATTTAATGAATTATTATGTATTTAATTTTATAGAAGATGTAAAGTACATTGGTGATATGGAAGATCGCCACTATACTAAACATAAAAAAATACATGATTCATTGACAAGAACCTTTCAATCGGATATAGATAATATGTCTGATATAAGATTCGATGATCTACTACGTGCTAAAAATCAAGCACCTAAGATCGTAGAGAAATATATGCATGATGATATAACTTTGGAGACATTAGTTATAGTAAATGCATGTACGGACTTTGTATATTGGGAAGGAAAGAATATAACCGAAACTTTGTTTTGGCCAGATATTTCTAGAAAGATTACAAAGTATACTCCTTTCGTAAAGTTCGATAGGAATAAATATATTAATATCATCAAAAAAGCCTTTACATTAGCTTAAATGTGTGGTATAATATATAGTATTATATTATGGGAAAAGTGGATAATTCAGTAAATATAACGCAATACGGAGAAATACAATGTCATTTGCAAACCTGAAGAGTGCACGAGGCTCATCAATCGATAAACTCGTAAATGCAGCACAAGCTGTATCTGAAAAAACAGAAAAAAAGTCATATGCTGACGATCGTTTCTGGAAACCAACTCAAGATAAAGCTGGTAATGGTTATGCCGTTATCCGTTTCTTGCCTGCGAAAGAAGGTGAGGATCTACCTTGGGTACGATACTGGGATCATGGGTTCAAAGGACCTACTGGTTTATGGTATATCGAAAACTCATTAACTTCAATTGGTCAAACTGATCCGGTTGGAGAGCTCAACTCTAAACTTTGGAACTCTGGTATCGAGTCTGATAAAGAAAAAGCTCGTGCTCAAAAGAGAAGATTGCATTATGTAACTAACGTGTATGTCGTTAGTGATTCAGCAGCACCGCAAAACGAAGGTAAGGTATTTCTATACAAGTTTGGTAAGAAGATCTTCGATAAGATATTCGATCAAATGAATCCCGAATTTGCAGATGAAACCCCTGTAGATCCATTCGATTTCTGGGAAGGTGCAGACTTCAAGCTTAAGATAAGAAATGTAGAAGGTTATAGAAACTATGATAAGTCAGAGTTTTCTTCTCCTGCTGCGTTATTAGACGGTTCTGAAGATAAACTTAAAGAAGTGTATGAACAAATGCACGACTTAACTGAGTTTACTAATCCAAAGAACTACAAGACTTATGATGAACTTAAGACTAAGTTAGGAAAAGTTCTTGGCGAACAAGCTAATGCTGGTTCTTATATGATGAGAGAAGAAGTAAAGATTAATGAGCCAGTAGCTGCAGTAGAACCTGTAACTGCTGAAGAAGTATCTGAAGAAGATCAAGATACCATGTCTTACTTCGCTAAATTAGCAAAAGAAGATTAAGTTCCACCTGCGAACTGATCTGCAGTATTAATTACTGGACCGTCATTTATTACGGCGGTCTGGTAATTATTTGTATCTTTTGAACTTAAATCTGTATAATTAACACCACCAGGGTTTCCACCATCTCTAACATTAGGACTTCCACCACCTAACCCAGGACCTGTGGTCAAAGTCTTTGGCTCTTGAGACCTAGGACTTACTGTTGTTCTACCAAGTACAAAATTTGCCTGTTCTATCTTTTTTACTAGTTCATCTAATTTTAAATCTGGATTAAGTATACCGCCAGATCCTTTTGGTCCAAAGTCAACTTCTCTTATTCCATCAAAGTATCCTTCACCGATCTTACCGCCATTAGCCATGACTTCTAATAATTTATAAGTACCACCTAGACTCTTTGCTAATGAGTTAAGATCTCTCTTAAACCTGTCTATTTGTATTTCACCTAGTATCTTAAAAGAATCTGCAAAATTCTTTATGGCATTTCCTATCAGACCTAATCTGTCAACGACGCTAGAGTCTAGATCTTTTAATGGAGTTAAAGAATCTACTATCGCTGCTATTTGGCTTTTACGAGCTTTGTTTTGATCTGTTTCTAATTTAGTGCCAAATAAAAAATTAATGGCTTCTTTAGTCTTACCGACAATACTATCAGCTATCGAGGCTAAGCCCTGACTACCAAAGAGAAGTAATAAAGAAGGACCAAGACCAGCCACTGCTTTTACTTTTTTACCTATATCTGCATCGACCTTATTGAATTCGTTTAAACCTTCAGCAATGTTTTTCATTATTACTTTAAGGCCGTCTCCTTTCACTCCCATTTTATTAAACTTATCACCTACACCAGCCATAGCACCAAGAAATCCTGCGACTCCAGTGCCTATTAACGTCATACCAATTGCTGCTAGTCCCGGAACTACTGGACCAAATAATCCTAGTGCGGCACCAGTTCCCATAAAAGCTCCTAGTGCTTTTAAACTGTCAGGTTCAAATGCGTTTAATCCTTCGGCTACGTTTTTCATTAAAGTAGCTAATCCAGAACCATCTACATTAAGTAACTGAGTTAACTTGTCGCCAACGCCAAGAGCTCCAAAGAAACCAGCGATACCAGCACCTATAAGAGTTATTCCTGCAGCTGCTTTTGCGGCTTTACCTACGCCAAATAAAGCAGCTAAAGCTCCGCCAGCTGCCATGAGTCCACCAAGTCTTATCATTCCATCGTTATCTAGTGCACTCAACGCAGTACCAAAATTTGTTAAAAATTTAGCTAGATTTTCACCGCCACCACTGTTCATCATTTCCATAGCTTTATCTGATGCTGCTAAAGCTGTAAAGAACGCGGCTATTCCAGCACCTACTAGTGCTATTCCAGCTCCAGCGGCAGTTCCTCTACGTAAAGCTCCAAACACTGCTCCACCAAGTAATACTGCACCAAGAGCTTTAAACCCTTTTTCGCTAAAAGCTTCTAAACCTTGTCCTAAGTTTGTAAGTAATTTTTTAAGATTATCACCACTGCCAAATTTTTGCATAATGGCTTCGGCACCAGCAAGTCCCACAAAGAAAGCTCCGATTCCAGCTCCTGCTGCTCCTATACCTACTCCTGCTCCTGCTAGTAAACCGCCTAGTCCTTTCATACCGCTTAAAGGATTAATATTTGTAGTGTTTCCGCCACCAGCCTTTGCTGTATTAACTTTTGCGGTTGCCTTACCTCCTTCTCTACGATCTTCTAATTTGATTCGAGCCTGATCAGCAAAGTATTTGCCGAACATATTTTCAAGTCCAGCAATACCAGCGTTTATGTCAACGTTAGTTTGATTATTAGTTTTAAGTTGTTCTACTACATCTGCTAATTTAGCCATTTGCTTGTCTCTGTTTAAGTTCTTCTTCTTTTATCAGATCAATTAACATATTAACGTATACTTCTTTTTCCCACGGTATCAAATTGTCTATCTCAGCTAGTGAGTATTTATGATGTTGCATTAAATCAAAATTAGTTTTATAATACACTTGCAACGACGTGTGAGATAGACCTATTATAAAAAACTTTGCATTCCCTCCAATAATACTTCATTTTTTGCGTTACAATGCGAGCACGTGTATCCTGCAGTATGAGTAAGCTTTGGAATACTTTCTACGTATTCTCTAACTCTACCAAATTGATCTTGCGTCATTGATTCTAAGAACTCTTGAAATTCTTCATGACGCGTTTCACTCATCGGTATTCTTTCTTCTTCAGTCATCACACATACTACTGATTCTTTTATTAAAGCGAACGCTTGCTCTGTAGTATTAGTGCCAAGAGCTTTTTCGTTTCTCATCATAGAAGAGAAAGTTGGATGCTGCATTTCTACTGTAATGTTATCAGTAATTTTTATCTGATTATCTTTAGTTTGTCCACTCATCTTTATTTTAGTTAAATCAATATCAACCTCAGTTTCGCCTTGACACTTCTCACATTTTAAATTAACTTTAGTTGTTTCTCCAACTGACTTTGCTCTTAATTGCAAGAACAAGTATTCTATATCGTATCCAGTCAACTTATTAGCATCAATTTCGTCTATGATACAACCTCTTACGACGTCTAACATAGACATGGCTATTTGTTGAGGATCTTGAGATTCTAGAGCTATCAATAAAACTTTTTCTTCTTTTACAAGAAAAGGTCTTACTGTCACTTCTTTATTCAAAGATGGTACTAAGATTTTATACTTTGGTACCGTCGTATTTAATTTAGGCAATGCCATTATATTTTACTCCTTATAATATGTCGATTCCACCTAATGGAGTATCTATATCCATGTTGATGAATCCTTGTGTTCTTGACGATCTTCTCCAGTTAGTGTATGCAAAAGTTGCAGTAAATTGAACTAAGCCGTCAAGATCATTATTTAGTTCAATTGCGCTTGTAGCCACAGGAAAAGCTTCTAATAAATCTACAGAATAAACAGTTCCTCCTCCTATTCCACCACTAAATCTTACTGGTCCTACTTGTTTACTAAATCCAGCTAGAGGCTGTCTTAATTGGTGTATTGTCACTGTTCTAGCGTATTCATTTTTATAGCCTGCTGTCATAGCTGCTTCATCTACTACTGTAGTTCTCCAAGTGTCAAAATATTCTTTAACACCGTAATCATTCATAAGATAAAAAGTCATAGACACGTCATCAACAGCATAACCATAAGCCATTTTCTGAAATTCCATACCGATTCTTCTTTCACTTGTAAGTATGGACTTTGCTGGTAAAGTAGCGTTAGAACATAGAATATTTAGTTCTCTTGGATTAGCGCCTTCTGTAAAGAATCCAAATAATCCACCACCTCCAAAAGACGGTAACGTAACTAAAAATCTGTTTGGTCTTGCAAATCCTAATTTGGTATTTGCCAAAGCTTTTAATTCATCTACACTAGCCATTTACTGTTTTCCTTGAATCTGAATATATTCTTCCTGCTGAAGATTTTTCCCATTGAGCCGTTGGTAAGAAAGTAGCTATCTCCCATTCGGGTGCTGGCACTTCTGCAAATCTAGACTTTACATGATCTAGTAAATAATGTTTGAAGCAGGGTTTGAAGTATCTCATATTTCTAGAACTATTTAATAATCTATAAGTTAAATTAAATTTAGTTGACTCATCATACTTCTTATTATTTGTAATACCTAACAAAGCATCTAAAAATTTTGCTCTTAATACAGGTGGCAGGTAATGCAAGTTAATTCCACGAAACCCGCCTTTTGCTGGTTCAACTGGTATGGTCAATGGAAACCTATCGTAATATGGAAGTTTATCTTTGTGCTTTGGATCGTAAAAATACATAAACATTCCACCGTAACTGTGCGTAGCTCTTCGAGTTACTTCAGGTTCTCTCATTAATTGATCTCGATTAACACGTGTTAATCGTTGAACTCTTTTTCTAAACCACTCGCGTGACTCTTGCGTACGTGGATTGATACCTTTTCTAAAAGCTTCAAGTTCTAGTTTTTGAAATAGATTACTCATGATTCTATTTATAACTATTTTCTGCGCTTTTTGCGCCTAAATGGTTTAAGCTTTGGCAATGATTTAAGTTTACCTGGGACTGGTTTCTTCATAAGTTTCATTTCTTGTAGTGTTTTTTCAGTCCATACTTGAAACTCCCATCCTCTATCTTTTGCGTATTCGTTTGCTGCTTCCCACTTATTCATATTTTTTATATATGTTAGTCCTTCATTGATATATCTCTTAGTTTTCTTTGGTCCTGTTGGTGGAACTGTTTCTTTTTCTGGCTTAATTTCTACAAGGACTGTCTTATCGTCATCATAAGTTATCTTCATATCAACAAAGTACCTATGATATTTTTTATCAACTTCATAATAATATGGAACAACTACTTCTTCAGAACTCCACTTTTTAACTTTAGGATTACCATCACACCACATGAAAACAGCCTTCTCCCAAAGAGACCTATATACTATATTAGCAACGTCTCCAGTATATTTGCTAGGATTTTTGATTGAATATCTGCCTGAATATACCATGATAACTATTATAAATAGAAAAATAAAACTTAATAATACTATCTATAAGGAAATGCTATGCCACCATTTGATTTTCCCGCTGTTAAGAGCGGAATATTAAAAAAAGATCCTAGTGGAGAAAACTTATCTTTTTCTGATGATGCTCAAGGAAGTTTATCTAGGTTAGCTAAAAATGTAACTAGCAGCGGAACATCAGAAAGAATGGAAGAAGAACAAACGTCTGGTCAAACTCTTAAATCCATTGGAGAAACATTACAATATCCTACAAATAGTGGTGATCCGGCATATCAAGCTAGAGTCAGTTTTAGAATGTACTCTTTACAGCCAAATCAACCCGGAGCTGACAGTAAGAGCCATATTAAAACTTTAGAAGATAATATCGCTCCAAAAGGAACAAATATGTATTTTGCAAATGATGCAGACGCTGCATTTGGTCCAGCTACTATAAATTCTGTATTGGAAGGAGAAGACGACGAAGCTCTTGAGGTTACAGAAAGAGCCATTGCTACTGGAAATGCTAAAATACAAGGAAGTGGTATAGACGGTCATTCTCTTGCTGCGTTATCACAAGGCAGTACCACAAAAGGTGGAGGAGGCAACACTAGCCTTTTAAGTAAAATAGAAGAGTTTTCAAAAGATAAACTTACAGCAGCTAAGGCTTTTGTTTTAGACAATAACTTTACAAAAGCTGCAGCAAATGTTCTTCAAGGTGGAATAAAATTTCAACCTGCAGAAGGCGAGCCGATAGTAGACATGTACTTTCCGTTACAAATGCAGTTTGTAGATAACGCGCAATATGATGGAAACGCGGCACTAGGATTTTCTGGAGCAGCAGCTACTGCGGCTGCTGAAGCTGGACTCGGCGCGTTAGGATCAACTTTAGCTGCTGTAAACGCAGCAACAAATAACGTGTTTGATCTTTTTAAAGGTAATAATAGCTTAGGAGAAGGCGCTGTAAGATTAGCATCAGCAAGATTGATAAACGCTATAGGAGTTCTCCCAGGAGCTACAGGAATTAAAAACGCCTTAACTTTACAAAACAGGGTGGTAGTAAATCCAAATATAAGAGCTTTATTTAGAGGTGTGGCGTTAAGAGAATTTACTTTTAATTTTAAAATGATAGCTGAATCTGCACAAGAGGCTGAAACTGTAAGAAAAATAGTTAAACATTTTAGAAAACAGATGTACCCAGACACTTTAGCTGCAAATGTTGGAAATGGAGTTTCTGCAGATTTAGGCTTTAAATTTCCTAATGCTTTTAAGATTACTTTTAAATACAGAGGAAGTAAGAACAGTAAATTACCAGAAATAAAATATTGTTACTTAAGAAATGTGAGTCACACTATAAATTCAACAGGTGGAACTTTTAAAAGAGACGGACAAGCTAGCGAAATAGATTTAAATCTTAGTTTTGTAGAATATAAAACATTGACTAAAGCAGATATAGAAAAAGGTTTTTAAAATGCAATACTTTTCAGAATTTCAAACTTTACTTTACTCATTTGGCGATGAAGTAGATCCAGTAATATTTCAAGATATTTCGAGATACGCAGACGTTGTGGATCAAATAAAAGATAATTTATTGTTTTACAATTTTCATACTATACAAGAGGGATTCAGACCAGATCAAGTATCTATCCAATTATACGGAACACCTTTATACTACTGGACTTTTTATATATTAAATGATGATTTAAGAGAACAAGGTTGGCCATTAACAAGACCTGAACTTGAAGCATACACAAAAAAAATATTTCCAAACACCGTGATTAACACTAGAGACAAGATCACTGATAAATTTAAAGTAGGTCAGGTAGTTACAGGTAACACTTCTGGGGCAAGTGGAACCATAATAAGACGTAACTTAAACTTTGGCCAAATCGTGGTAAAAGGTTCTGTTTCTTTTACAACAGGTGGAGAACAAATTCAATCAACAAATTCTAGTGGAGTAACTGAAAGTATCACTGCCATATCTAGTAGTCCTGAGTATCAATCTACTAGTCATTACATAAATGAAAGTGGACAACAAGTTGACTTAGGTATTGATAGCGACGCTACTTCATCAACCTTTCAAGGTTTGTTACCACCCGGAGCTCAGTTAACTGAAAGAACGTTTGAAGAGGTCTATCTTAATATAAATGAAAGCTTGAGAAGTATAAAGGTGATAAAACCATCTTTAATAGGCACTTTGATTTCTAGTTATAAAAAAGCTATGAGAGAATAATATGTCTGAATTTACGATTGAAGCTCAATCAGAATTTATTATAAACAAAGCTGATATTTCAAGTGATAGATTGTCTATAGTAATTGATATAAAAAATGTTATTACAGACATATCTCTGTACGAACACATAGAAAAACCTTACGTCACAGCTAGAATATCGTTTGTGGACGAAGCTAATTTAGTACAAGACGCTGACTTTCAAGGAGGGGAAAAACTAACTCTAGAATTAATTCACACTGAAGCCAAAATTTCTGGATTTAGTATAAAAAAAGAATTTGTAATAGATAAAATAGAAGGAATAGTAAGGTCTAATGAAAGAGGTGAAGTTGTATTAATTAACTGCACCGAGTACCATATGTTAGAATCTACTGTTCAAAATGTAAATAAAGCTTATACCGGAGCTCCATCAAAAATTATATCATCTATATTGACTAGCTTTTTAAAAAAATCAGTGGCTGTTACAGGTCAAGACTCTATTAGCGATATGAAAGTTATAGTTCCAAACATGCATCCTATTGAAGCTTGTACATGGCTTAAAAACAGAATGTCTGATACCGATGGAATGCCTTATTATTTTTTTTCAACCATGGCTCTTGACAATTTGGTTTTAAAAAGTCTTGGAACAATTCTAGATGAAAAAGTTCCTATTAATATAGACATGCCTTACATATACGCACCTAGTGTTAATTTTGATGCAGATGGCATGAGAAAATATTATGCAATACAAGATTTTAAATATAGAGATGGGGAAAATTTAGTTAAGCTAATAGAAGAAGGTTTGGTAGGAGCTCAATACTCTTTTCTTGACACACTTACTGGATTACCACAAGTATCTCGTTTTAACGTAGAGACAGACGTTTTTAGAGGATTAGCGAGAGACAATAGACTAGGTGGTTCAAATAAAAGGCATCCTTACGGAACTGAATATGCAGTTCAAGGTGGATTGTTAACAGATTATAATTCAAAAGTTAAAACAGAAATATCTTCGAGTGGAGCTTATATACAAGGAAGTACTAGAAATAATAGTTATGGAAGTGAAACTAACTCTTTTGCTTATAAGAGAAAAGTTATAAGCAGCTCATTAAAAAAGTTCTTAGGAAAAGCTCCTTTAGAAATAACTGTTAAGAGTAGAGAATTTTTAACTGGTGATGCGAACTACACACTAGGGAAGTTAATAAGAATAATATTTTTAGATACCAGTCCTATTAAAGATGAAACTAGAGCTGTTATTGATCATAAAAAATCTGGAGACTATATAGTATGTGCGGCAAGGCACGTGATAACTAGAACCGGAGCCAGCACTAAGTTGTTATGTGGCAAGCTAGGTTCTTTTGGAGGAGAGTTTGAGTTATGATGGATTTTTATGGTGACTCTGTAAGATGGTTTATTGGCATAGTAGTTGACAATAATGATCCTTTGCAGTTAGACAGAGTTAAAGTAAGAATACACGGAATTCACGGAACAGATACACAGGATATTGACACTCCAGATTTACCATGGGCTCAAGTATCGATACCTGTAACTGAAGGTGGAAGTTCTGGTATTGGAGCTAATTGTCAATTAAAGGTAAGAGCTCAAGTGTTTGGAGTATTTTTAGACGGTAAGAATTCTCAGTTACCGTTAGTTCTAGGATCGATACCTAAGATAGAAACTCTTAAAAATGAAGTGAACGATGATGGAGAATCAACTCAAAGTAATATACAAAGTGTTGCACTTCAACAATCTGGTTTGGCTAACTTAGATTCGGAACTTGTAGGAGCTACTAATATAGAAAAGATATTTAACTTTTTTATATCAGAAAAAGGTGGCCCTTATAAAGAACATCAAGTGGCAGCGATGTGTGGTCATTTTTTACAAGAAGCTGGAAGAACCAGATCTGGAGATATAAAGATAGATGCCATATCAGGAACTGATAAAATAAAATTAGCTGATGGTACAGAGATAAGAGGTTTTGGAATTGCGCAATGGAATCCACAAGCTAAAGGCGGATACGATAAGTCTAGACTTGCTGAACTTATTAACTTTTCTGGAACTAGAAAACTAGATTATAAATCTTTATACGCTCAAGTACATTTTGTAAAACATGAATTAGCTACATCAGAAAAAACAGCCAGAAGAAAATTAGAAAGTACTTTAACTGTAGAACAAGCTACAAAAGCTTTTGACTACTATGAGAGAGCAGAAGGATTTAAATTTGAACCTTATCAACCATCAAAAAGTATTGCAAAGAGAATAAAAAATGCCAATGAAGTATTTGATAAATTTAAACATGGTTAGTTGCCGCAGGAGTAAAAAATAATGTCACAAACAACTTTTGTAAATGGTAGTGGCCGCAGAGTTAATTTACCAAGTGACGCAGGTCCAAATCCTGAGGTTACTAATGTTGAGGTTAAAGAAAGAGAAAGTTCTTTTGCTTTTACTAATTTATCTAGAGGAAAATGGACTACTAGTACTTCTTCATCGCCAGCTGGTCCACTTACAGTTGTAGAACTTGATAGATTTTATGCGAGAGTAAAAGTTACTTATGTAAAAAATTTTACAAAAGAAGAAGTAGAAGCTGCCCTTGGTAAAGATGCTGCGGATGCTTTAGCAGCTCAGTCTTCTCAGATGGAAGCACAATCAAAAGAATTAATAAAAGATCTACAATTTGATAAGATAAATTTAGAAGGGGTGAGCACCAAAAATTTTGGAGAGGCCGGAGGTTTTAAAGGAATACAAGACTTCGCAAAAAGTTTTCAAGGTGTAACTAAAAGACCTATGTTAGCAAAAGCTACTCAAAATTTAGGTGATGGATCTGCAAAAGGAATCTCTAGTCAATTATCGAGTATAAAAGCCATTACTGGAGGTAAGGGAGCTTCTGGATTTCTTAAAAAATTTACTACTCAAATGAATGCGAGCTCAACTAAAAAGATAACAAAGAAAACCTTTCCAAAGTTTTCTGATAAAAAGTTAAATACTTTAATTTCAAAAATAGCATTAAATGCGTCTAAAGCTGAAGTTTCTCTAGAACCTCAAAATGATCCAAAATTAAAAGCTAATAACGAAGTTCAGAAAATATATAGAGCTAAAGTAAAAGAAGAGCTAAATAATGCTGGAGCCAAGTTAGATCCACTATCTCCTTTTGGTGGAATAGGAAGGCCTAATGTTAATTTTGGAGCTCAGTTATTAGCTAAAGCTAAGGGTATAATAGGAACTGGTTCAGGTGATATAACAGAAGTAGTTCAAGGTGCTAAGTTTAGTCCTGAAAAAGTTAAGAACTTAATTGATAAAGGCTTAAATACTAACATAAGAAGTAACTTGAGTAAAGGAGACTTGATATCAGCTAGTCCTACTAACATAGTAAGTGCTTCTACAGCGTCAAAAGGTTTTGCTGGTTTTAACACACCCACGAGTTACGTTTTTAGAAAAATAGCATCTCCAGACGAGTTGTACACTAAATTAAAAAATTGTCCTAGAACTACTACAAAAGGTAAAGACAAGATAGGGTGTATAATATTTGGTTGGACTAAACACTTAGTTGGTTCACCTAGTAAAGTAGATGCTGCAGAAGTTCATCGATTAACTAAAATATTTGATAGAAATAATCTCATAGAAACATTAGGAAGTTCTGAAGAAGCTGATTCTCGAATAAGTATTAGACCAAAACAATTTGGAATACAACCTCATTACGTAGTTTTAAGAAATGGCGACATACAAGAAGGAAGACCATTAAATGTTACTAGAAATACAGAATACTCTCAATTTGCTTTATCAGGTGTTAAAGTCGCTTTTGTAGCTAGTGACACAGCACCGGTCACTCCAAAACAAATGGAATCATTTAACATAATAATAAAAGTATGGCTAAGAGTTTTTCCAGCTGGCCAAGTTTTTTCTGATTTTGAAATTGATCCAGAGTACGATGGTCCAGGGTTTAATGCAAAAGAAGTAGTAAAGTCTATACATGACGTAGAATTTTTAACTTCATCGCCTTCAGATTTAGAAGAAATGCCAGACCCAAAACAATTAGCTATGACTAAGCCAAATAAGATAGCAAAGTCAACTCAAGGCGGATCATTTCCAATAGATATAGATCAAATAAATACTGACATAGCTCAAAGATTAGAATCAGAAGCTTTTCAAAAAGATGCTGCAAACGCGCAAGACGTATTTAAAAATGAAACTGGAACTGCAATAAATAACATGAACAGTAAAATAGATGAATTAGATGCAGCTGGTAAGTTACCAGCCGGTATTAGTAAAGCTTTAAAAGATTCAAAGATAGGAAATTTAGAAGGACTAGTAAAAAATTCAGGTGGAAAAATAGACAGTATAGTAAATTCATTACAAAGTGCGCCTAATCAAACGCTATCGCAAAAAGAAGGCATAGCAAAAAATTTATTTAGTAAATTCCAATAGGATAATAAATGGGAAAAGAATTACAAAATCAAAATAGATTCGTAGACGACGCGGCATTTCAATCTGCCAGAAAAAACGCTGATGGTAGATCTGATCCGGACGGTATATTTCCAAGACCAGAATATGTTGGAACTACTAGCGTAGGTAACAAAGCCACTGGAGCTAAAGAATCTCATGTGTACCTAGGTGGTGCTACCGAAGGTATGGACTTAGAACTTAAAACAGAGGCTCCTACTCAATATCCACTAAATCAAGTTAAAGAAACAATCTCTGGTCATGTAGTTGAATATGACGATACCGCAGGTAGAGAAAGAATGATGTTCAGGCATAAGAGTGGTTCTGGTGTGGAGATGAGAGCTGATGGAACTGTCATTTATAGTTCAACTGAAAATACTATTCGTATAACAGCGTCTGACGAAAAAGTAATAGTTGAAGGTGACGGCGAAATAGTTTATAATGGTAACTTAAAACTAAAAGTTGCGGGTGATTTTGATTTGCAAGTTGGAGGTAACTTTACGACTAGCGTCGCTGGAGATATAGATGAAGTGGTAAAAGGAAATAAAGTTACGGACATAGCAAAAAATAAAGATATAGCTATTCAAGGTAATAACGCCGAAACAGTACTTGGTACAAAGACTGAGACCGTGCTAGGAAATGTTTTTTTAACTCATAAAGGTAATCTTGAGCACGACATTCAAGGGATATCAGAAGTGTCGGTTGGCGATGAAGCCATATTAACAGCTGAGAATGGAATAGTAATATCTTCTCTTGATATAAACATGGCAGCTTCGTCGTTAACTGTTATTGGAGACAGTGGTACTGTTGGTGGTGCTAATATAATTCATTACGGTCACACTGCGCACATACCAAGAATTAATGCAACCTCAGTTCACGCCTCGCAAGGCGTTATCGCTTCTGTAGGAATGACTGCACCAACATTTAATGGTAACTTATCAGGTAATGCTAGTACGGCAGGAAAGTCTGCAGTTGCTACAGCATTAGGAGCTGGCGCTGGTAGTGCACAAGGCACGGTAACTATTACACCTGCCGCTGATTCAAACCCTGGCCAACCAAATTCTACCGTGATGCTAGATTATTTAAATCAAACTAATTTAGGCATAAGAAGATTAGATATAGATCCTTTTGATGATTTTAAAAATGCTGTTAACAGAGCGGAAAATTACGGTGGAATTTCTTCTGTTGACTTGTCTACAGCATTAGCAAGATCAAAACTAAGAGATCCTAATAATCTAAAGAATCAAGCTTTTACTGGAGCATTAGTCACTGAAGGAATAATATCTTCTAACTTTGCAGTTCCAGTAGTGCCAAAATTTGGAAGAGTTGTAGGTCCAGAAAAGACTCCAAGAAGAGGTACAGAATCCATCGGTAGTCAAGATGGAAGAGTACAAATGTTCACGTAAGGAATGATATGGCAACAATCACAACAGATATAGTACCAAGTGCAAAGTTTAATCCGGTCTTTCAAGATAAAATAACTGCAAGAACAAGACTAGCACCAGGGATAACAATGGCAAAATTTTTAGGTAGCCACGGAGATCCAGTTACTATGCATCATATATTATCTAACGCTGATAAGAAAACACTAGCAAAACAATATGTATTACATGCAGAGGCTATGAGAACTATAAATGATCCAAAAAGTACAAAAGAATTTGAAGACTTTAGACTTGAAGTGCAAGAAGGTTTATATATTCCTGGGCCTGATGAAAAGTTAGACGTAAGCACTGGAGTAAATCATTTTTTAACAAATGGCCAAGGAGTGGTTTATGCTTTAAGAGATATTACTGGAGCCATTGCCTTAGAAAAAACTTTTGACTTAGCTGTGTTCTGGAAAGATTATTTAAATTTTGACAGATTAATATTAGATTATGATAACTATAATCCAGATGAATCGCTTCACGCGTGTATAATATTGATTATGCCGCAGATAGTGGCGCCTTGGACCGTTACTTATAAGAACGAGGTAGAAACAAGATTTAATAATACTTCTCAAACTACTAATGAACTTTTAGAGGTAGTAGTCCCTAATGAAAATTTAGAAACACTAAATACTTGATATAAATAGACAAAAAGGATTTTAAATGCCATCAAGAGCTTTTTCAATTGAAGACGGTAATATAGGTAATAAGAGTATTCTTACTTCCAGAAGAGAAGAGTACCTTGATATCGATCTTTCCTTTGCTAAAAAAAGCTCTGGAGATATATTTAAAAAATCAAGTGCGGCTGCAGTAAAACAAGCCGTAAGAAATTTATTATTAACTAACTTTGCTGAAAAACCATTTTTACCAAGGTTTGGTGCAGACTTAAACTCTATGCTATTTAGACTTAGTAGTGATATTGATGATGATACTTTAGAAGATGATATAATAAATGCTATTGAAACGTATGAACCACGAGCAAGAGTTTTAAACATAAAAAGTAACATAAGTCCAGATACGAATGAAGTAAATATTACTGTGACTTTTCAAATAATTAACACGTCAGAAGAAGCTTTTGTTGACGTATCGCTAACGAGGTTAAGATAATGGCAACGACAATTAAATCAACACAATTAGATTTTGACTTTATTAAAAATAAGTTAAAGGAAAAATTTAAAGAACAAACAGAGTTTCAAGACTACAATTTTGAGGCTTCAGGTTTAAATAACTTATTAGATGTCTTAGCACTTAACTCACATTTTAACGGACTAACAGCTAACTTTGCGTTAAATGAAAGCTTTATAAACACTGCGCAGTTAAGAAGCTCTGTAGTAGCTCACGCTGAAACTTTAGGATACGTTCCAACATCTTATACTTCTTCTCAAGCAAAATTAAAATTATCAATATTAATATCAACAACTCCTAGACCTACAAGTGTTACTCTCACAAGAGGAACAATATTTACATCAAGCGTTGACGATGTAAGTTACACGTTTCAAACAAGACAAAATTTTGTAGCTACAGATGATGGTACTGGATCTTATGAATTTAAGACATCTGATGGATTATCCGATATTCCTGTTTTTGAAGGAATTGAAAAAATTAAAACATTTATAGTAGGCGAAAAATTAGACTCTCAAATTTATGTAATACCAGATGTTACTATGGACACCTCTACTATAAGAGTTAGAGTTTTTGATACGTTAACAGGCACTACTTTTACAACTTATACAGATATACAAGATGCAGTAAGAATCACAGATGATTCAGCTTTATTTCAAATAAAAGAAGTACCAAATGGTTATTATGAACTGATATTTGGTGATGGACTAAGCACTGGTAAAGCTCCTGTAGCTGGAAATAAAATAGTAGTTGATTACTTGTCTACACAAGGAAATGTGGCAAATGGAGCTACAACTTTTACTACTAGCGTAGCTTTAAACGTAAATGGTGTAAATTATCCACTAACAGCTGCGACAAGCTCTGCTTCTGCTGGTGGTGCCTTTAAAGAATCTTTAGAGTCAATAAGAAGAAACGCTCCAATATCTTTCAGCTCTCAAAAAAGATTAGTAACTGCAGAAGATTACAGAGCTCAAATACTAGCTAACTACGGTACGTATTTAGATGACGTCATCGCTTGGGGAGGACACGACAACGTGCCGCAAGTATATGGTAGAGTTTACGCCGGTCTTAAGTTTAAGAGCAACATAGATACCTCAACTCAAGAAGATATTAAGAACCAAATAAAAAATAATTTATCAGAAAATTTAGCCATCATGTCTATAGATCTAGTATTTGCTGATGCCATAACAACTAAGCTCATACTAACCACGTTTTTTAATTTAGATCCAGACTTAACATCTTCAACTTCTCAATCAGTCGAAAATTTAGTTCAAAGTACTATAAATTCTTTCTTTACAACTAACTTAAAAAAGTTCAATAAAGTTTTTAGAAGATCTAATTTATTAACAGCTATCGATGCATTGGATGTTGCTATTCTTAACTCTCGCATGACTGTTAAAATGCAAAGAGAACAAGCTATCGACATAAATCAGTCTGTTACGTACTCAGTATCTTTTCCTGCTATAATCGCAGAACCGGATGATGTTGATAGAATCATAACAACTTCTTTTTTTACTCTTAACAGCAAAACGTGTTCCATAAGAAATGCTTTAAATAGTAATAAATTAGAAGTAGTTGACCAAGATGGAGTTGTTCAGGTAGATAACATTGGATCGTATTCGCAAAATGAAGGTGTAGTCACGCTCACTGGATTTGCTCCAACTGCTATTCAAGGAAGTTTCTTAAAAATAAATGCTTTACCAGCAAATCAAGGTACTATAAGACCTTTACGTAATTATATACTTGACATTGACACCGTTAGTTCACTTTCCACTGCAGTAATAGATAACCAAAACACGTTAGTAACATTGTAAGATGACAATTAATTATCATTATAATCGTCGAAATAGAAACTTTTTAAATAGAAAAGTAAGTGAAGCTTTACCTGAGCATATCACTAGTGATTTTACTAAGTTTGTAGATTTTTTAGAAACTTATTATAAACAATTAGATTCTGACGGAACTACTTCTTTTGGAAATGATATAAAGCAGTTATTTCAATTAAGAGATGCTGGTTCTACACCACAACTAAATAACTTAATATCTGAGATCGCTGCTGGATTACCTAATGGTGATAACTTTACAGATGCTAGATAT
>MDTE01095515.1_pt1 | contig 17164 bp, 17 predicted proteins | sample 811231 | NCBI WGS metagenome assembly MDTE01 (sample SAMN05326651, study PRJNA326480) | marine metagenome | isolation source: seawater | place: Indian Ocean: Red Sea | collected 2010
AAAACATCTGTTTCATTACAAGCATAACCAAACATTATTCCTTGGTCTCCAGCACCTTCATCTTTATTTCCAGAAGAATCTACTCCCATAGCAATGTCTGCTGATTGTGAGTGTAAATGTGTTTCAATTTTTGTTTGTTCCTTCCATGAGAAACCATCTTGGTCATAGCCAATATCTTTTATACAGTCTCTAACTTTAGAAATTAATTCATCCTCTTTAAGTTCTGGTCCTCTTACCTCTCCTGCTAATACTACTTTGTTTGTAGTTGTTAAAGTTTCACAAGCAACTCTTGCTTGCGGTTCTGATGCTAAAAAAGTATCTACAACCATGTCTGAAATTCTATCACATACTTTATCTGGGTGTCCTTCAGAAACCGATTCACTAGTAAATAAAAAATTTTTTTTCATTGCTTCTCCCGTATTTTAAAAAAAAAAATTAAACTAATATAAATAGATAGAAAATAAAAGAAGATCTTATTGCCTTGAGAGCTAAAAATAGTTTTATTGGACATTTTAAAAGAATTAAATTCAACAAATCCCTTGTCAGTTGTTAAAATTTTATCAATTACCTGGCCTTTAGGACTAATAAAACCTGAAATTCCATTATTTGATGATCTGATAAGGTATTTACCCTCCTCAATTGATCTAAAAATTGAATGTGAGAAATGTTGAAAAGGACCAATTGAATTTCCGAACCAACCATCTTCAGATATATTTAAGATAAAATCAAAATTTTTCTTACTTTTATTTATCTTTCCAGAAAATATCACTTCATAACAAATAAGGGGTAGGAAATTAAAATTGTTTAACTTAATTGGATTTCTAAGATTATGTGAGGAAAATGACTGATAACCTTGTGTAATCTTTTTAAAACCTAAATTACCCAAGATCTTCTCGAATGGTAAATACTCTCCAAATGGTACCAACTTATTTTTATAATATATACCCAAAATATTTAGCTCATTATTGAGTACTAAAAGAGAATTATAAATTTTTTGATTTTCATTAATGTTCATACCTAAAATAATTTTATGTTTTTTTGAATAATTACTTGAGAAAAGAGTTTCAAATGTTTTAAGATCTTCAAAATATATACTAGAGAGAATACCCTCTGGAAAAATAAATATTGTTTCATTTGATGGATTTGGCTCAGAAATACCTATTAATTCTGATATAAATTTTCTGGGACTTTCGTTTTGAAAATATCTATTGATACTTATTTTTGGAGAAATTATTTTAATTGTGAATCCTAAATCTTCGCTCTCAGCTGACTCATACTCTTTTATACTTAAACTGCCCCAATAATAATTTGTTAAAAGAATTAGTAAGGAAAAAATTAATATATTTATCTTAAAAATTTTTTTATAATTAAAATATAAAATAGTTGGTAATAAAAATAATAGAATAATAATTGAATTAAAGGCATATGTACCTGTAAAAGAAAGTAATTGAATAAATTCTAAATGATTTACAAAACTAGAGGAAATTAAGTTCCACGGGAAACCACCAAAAAGAAAGCTTCTAACATATTCAAAAAAAGATAAAGATGTAGTTAATATTAAAATTGATAAAATATTTTTTTTTGGATTAAAAAATGAAAACATCAAAGTTGAAAATCCATAAAATAGTCCTAAAAATAATGGTATTAGAATTAAAGTAAATGGTATTAGAGATTTAAAAATATCTTCGAACGTAAGTGCATTAGTTATCCAATATAAGTTAGAAATAAAATATCCGAATCCAAATATCCATCCAATAAAAAACGAATTAATTTTATTTTTTGAATAAGATAATAAGATTAACAAAAAAACTGGATAAGAAAAAAAATTTACATAAAATAGGTTGTATGGTGGTAAACTAAAAGAGGACAATAAACCTATTAAAAATAATGATGCATATAATAAAATTTTATTTTTATATATTATTGAAGTCAATTTACTTTATGGAAATATTTCAATATTAATTTTTCTTTTCTAAGCATTTTTTTAAAATCAATCATTTTTTTATGATCATATCCAACCAAATGAAGATATCCATGAATCCACATTTTATCGAACTCTAAAAAAAAATTTGTATCTTTTGATCTCTCTTTTATAATTTCATAACTAATTGCTATATCGCCTATATATATTTTATTTTTACTTTTAATTTTAAGTGGAAAAGACAAAACATCTGTGGTTTTATTTTTTTTTCTAAATTTATAATTTAGGTGTTTCATTAGTTTGTTATTAGCTAGAAGTATTGAAAACTCCTGATTTTTATTTCTAAATGTAGGTTTTTTAGATAATATTTTAAGTCTTTTCTTTAAGTATAGGTTTGGTTTTTTTATATTTGTTTTCCAATTAGAATTACCAGATATTACATTGGCCTTTATCATCCACTAGAACTTTGATCTGAATATGCCTTAACAATTTTAGATACAAGAGGATGTCTGACTACATCTTGATGGTCAAAATCAACTACTGAGATTTCATTTAAATGGCCTAGCAATTTTTTTGATTTTTGGAGACCAGAAAGTGATTTGTTTGGTAGGTCTATCTGAGAAGGGTCTCCATTAATCACTATCTTAGAATTTTCTCCAATTCTTGTTAAAAACATTTTAATTTGTGTATCAGTTGCATTTTGTGCTTCGTCAAGTATTGCAAATGAATTTTTTAAAGTTCTTCCTCTCATAAAGGCAAGAGGAGCTATTTCAATATCTCCAACTTCAATTTTTTTTTGTATTTTTTCAAAATCTAATAAATCATACAACGAGTCATATAATGGTCTTAAATATGGATCCACCTTCTCTCTCATATCACCAGGTAAAAATCCAAGTCTTTCTCCCGCCTCAACCGCAGGTCTTGATAAGATAATTCTTTCTATTTTTTTTTCTAACAGCATGGTAAGTGCTATGGCAACTGCTAAAAAAGTTTTACCAGTTCCTGCTGGTCCTGCTGAAATAATTATATCTGACTCTTTTAATGCTCTTACATAATCTTTCTGTCTTTCGGATCTTGGAATTACAGATTTTTTTGGAGTTTTTATTATATATTCTATTTTTTTTTCTGAATTTTTTTTTTCGTTAATCATAAATTTATTTATTGAAGAAATTATATCTTTTTTTTCAATTGTACCATTATTTAAAAATTGGTCAGTTAAAAATTGAATAGCATTTTTAATTATATTATTCTTATCTGGATCACTTTTTACTAAAATAGAATTTCCTCTTGAATACAAGTTAGTTTTAGTAATTTTTTCTAATTCCTTGAGATTGTTATTAAACTCACCAGCAACACCAAGTAGCAAATCATTATTCTCAAAAATTATACTTAAAGAATTATTTTCAGAATAGACAAATTTCAGATCAGATATAACATTTTTTTTATTTAAAATACTCAATTTAAGCTGCTTTCATTTGTTTGCTAAGATGACCAAATAGAGTATTTTGGTTGCTATTTTCTATTTTAACTTTTACGATTTTTCCAATATCTCTCTCACTCGCATCAAAAATTACAGGAGACATATATTTATTTCTTCCAAAAAATTTTTTTTGTTTTTCCATTTTATTTTCAACTAATACATCAACTGTAGTATTTTCTAATGATTTATTTTTTTCTTTCTGGTTAGTAAATAACTTTTTCTGAATTAATGTAAGTCTTTCTTGGCTGATTTTTTTATCAATCATTTTTAATTTCGATGCATTTGTTCCTGGCCTTGGGCTAAATATAAATGAAAATGAATTAATAAATTTTATTTTTTTAATTAATTGAAATGTATCCTCAAAATCTTTATGAGTTTCTCCTGGATATCCAATTATAAAATCACTTGAAAATTCAATATCTTTATTAATTTTTTTAAGCTTTTCATAGATTTTAAAATAATCGTCTACAGTATGTTTTCTATTCATTAATTCTAATATTTTATTGGAACCACTTTGAATTGGCAAATGAACAAATGGCATTAATTTTTTACTTGAGGAATAACAATCAATCAGATCGTCAGTCATATCTCTTGGGTGTGATGTTGTATATCTTATTCTTTTCAATTCTGAATATTGATTTAAATGATTTATTAAATTAGAGATTCTAAATTCTTTAGAATTTTCTGTATATGAATATGCATTAACATTTTGCCCGAGTAATGTTATTTCTTTTACACCATTTTTAATTAATTGCTCTGCCTCAGATATAATTTTATCATAAGGTCGAGAGTATTCAGGTCCCCTAGTATATGGAACTACACAAAAGTGGCAAAACTTATCACAACCTTCTTGAATTGTTAAAAAAGCTGAAATTTTATTATTATTATTTTTAATTTGATCAAAATATCCAAATTTAGCTATAGTATCAAATTCTGTTTCCTCTTGTTTCAAGTTTAGAAAATAATTTTTTAATAGGTCATTAACTTTATGGTATGATTGTGGTCCCAGAACAATGTCTATATATGGTTCACGCCTAATCATTTCTTCATTTTCAGCCTGTGCAACACATCCAGCGACAACCATAATTGGTTTTTTTTTATTTCTATATAATTTTTTTACTCTACCAATTTCATGATAAACTTTTTCCTTAGCTTTATCACGTATATGACAAGTGTTAAGGATATAGCAATCTGCATTTGTCTGATCCGTTGTTTTAACAAGACCTAATTTAATAACTGAGTCATAAATTCTGTTGGAGTCATATTCATTCATTTGACAACCAAAAGTTTTTATAAAGATTTTTCCGTTTAACATAATTAGTTAGTCAAAAACAATTCAAGATACTTTTTATTTTTTTTTAATTCCATAAAGTTCTAATTTATGGTCTACTAGTTTATAGCCATACTTTTCTGCAACCTTTTTTTGTAGCTTCTCAATTTCCTCGTCAACAAACTCGATTATTTCTCCTGATTTAATATCGATTAGATGATCATGATGACTTTCTACTAATGCTTCATATCTAGCTTTTCCACCTTTAAAATCATGCTTGGTGAGAATACCAGACTCTTCAAAAAGTTTGACTGTTCTATAAACTGTAGCGATACTAATTCTTGAGTCTAATTCGGAGACTCTCTTGTATAATTCATCAACATCAGGGTGATCAGATTCGCCATATACCTCTTTTGCCTCAGATAGAACTTTCGCAATAATTTTTCTCTGATCAGTAAGTTTAACACCTTTTTTTTGGCAAATTTCTTCTATAGTTTCTGACATAATTTATTCTAACTCGAATACACAGGTTTTATCAAACTTTTATTTTTGTTTAATTTAATTAAATTTTTGTAATTGTTATTTGTTAAATCTTTAGTTTTAAAGCCAATCAATTTAGCCTTGTTTGATAGAGAAATTGCTTTTGATACTGATAAAGAAATCCTTAGACTGGTAAATTTGCCAGGTCCTAGATTAACAAAAATTCTTTGAATATTGCTTATACTTATTTTTTTTTTTTTTAAGAATTTTAGTAGTAGATTCATAAAATTATCAAAGTTTTCTCTACTGTTTATATAACTCGTAGTATATGATTGTTTATCTATAATGATAACAAAAACAATTTTTTCATTAGCCGCATCTATTATTAAATTTATCATTTTTTATTTTTTTTTTTTAAATGCTTATGCTGATACTGTAAACAAAAAATATGAACCTAATGAAATGGGAATTTTGGCTTTAATGTACCATAGATTTGAAGAAAATAAATATCCCTCCACCAATATCAAAATTGATATATTTCAGAAACATCTAAATATTATAAAGGAAAATAATTTTTCTTTTTTAAATCCTAAAAACTTTGAATTAGAGTTTAACGAAATAAGTTCCACAAAAAAAATTTTACTTACTATTGATGATGCGTTTTCCTCTTTTTATCTAAATGCTTGGCCAATCTTAAAGAAGAATAAAATTCCTTTTATTTTATTTGTGTCGACAGAGGCCGTTGGTAAAAAAGGTTATATGAGTTGGAATGAAATAAAAGAGATATCAAAAGAGGATTTTGTATTTATTGGAAATCACTCACATTCGCACGAATATTTAGTAAAATACAAATTTGAAGAGTTTAAAAAAGATATTATTAAATCAATAAAAATTTTTGAAAAAAATCTTGGCTATAATTCCAAATTTTTTTCATATCCATTTGGCGAATATAGTTATAAACAAAAAGAATATATTTCTAAAAATTTTGATTATGCTTTTGGTCAGCATTCAGGGGTAATTGATTTAAATAAAGATAAATTTGAATTACCTAGATTTCCAATAAATGAAAAATATGGAGATTTAGAAAGATTTAAATTTTTGATAAATCTTTTGCCAATCCAGTACAAAGCTTTGTTACCTGAAGAAAAACTTTTAGTAGATGCTGATAATCCACCAACGCTAATAATAGAATTTTTTGACGATCAACCAGATATAAATAAAATTAATTGTTTTTCAAATGAAGGTGGGGAATGGAAAAATTCTAAGTTAAATATTTTAGATAATAAAATTGAAATTTCGTTTACTGAAAAATTTTTACCAAGAAGAGGTAGAATTAATTGTTCTATGAAGGATAGAGATGGCTGGAGGTGGCTTGGAACTCAATTCACTTTAAATTAAATTTTTCATTTTCAAACTTGTTGGTAGAATATCTACATCATCAAAATCAGTTAAAGAATTCTGATTGATAATTTTTTTGAGAACTTCGGTATATTCTTTTCCTGTTTCAGCATATTTTTCCAAAAATTTAACTAGTTTTAAGCTATCTAATTTTTCATTATTATCTCTTTGGATTGCCCGTTCAATTCTAAATTCTTTGTAGCTAGGATGAGTATTTAAATTTCTTTGATAGGCTCTAACTGATGCTTTTAAAATTTTGAATTTGGCAACTTTATGTTTTTTGTCTTTTTCAACTTCTAAAGGCTTTATCCCATCACCTGACCAAGTCCATTGGCCAAATAAAGCATTTCCCTCTTGTGCAAACCTTGAGCTTCCCCAACCCGTTTCTTTGGCTGCTTGAGCTATTGCTAGAGATGTTGGTATTTCATCCATTCTAATTTTAAGTTCTGTTAAATCATTATGTTTTACTCCATACTGTTTAAATTTTAGATCAAGCCATGCCTTATCAAGTTTTGTAGTATTATTTTTATTTAAAATTTCAAAAAGTTTTTTACGATCAAATCTTATTTTTAAATTTTCTTCAACAATTAATGGTAAGACTATTTGAATGAATAGTTTTTTCCTTTTTTTTGTACTCTCAATATTTTTAAGCTCTTTAGGGAGCCTTGTTAACTGGTTACCAACATTAACTAATTTAGTTTTTTTAACTGTATCAAGATTATATCCATTTTCTTTAAATAACTCCTCAATTGTTGAAGCGCTTAATCTTTGAGGATCTTCATCCTCTTCATCTTTACCAAAGACATCAATATCTTCAAAAATATTCCAAGAAAATCTGTCTTTAATTCTATTATTAATCTCTTCATTATTTTGTTTTTCAAACATTTCATCAAAATTTTGTTTTGAAGAATTAAACACAACTTCATTTGATACTAAATTACCTTTTATAAAGCTTATTAAACTAGGTAGAACTGAAAATGTAAAAATTATGATTAAACTAGCAAATAAAGTTTTAAGAAAATTTATATTATTGTTGTAAATCTTTTTTTTAAATTTTTTAATTGCCATAATTCTAAATGATTCTTTATAAATGAAAGTAAAGATTTTATACAGCTAAAACTTCTTTAACTTCAGGAATATAATGACAAAGCAAATTTTGTACCCCTTGTTTTAAAGTTAAAGTTGAAGATGGACACCCTGAGCAGCTACCCTTTAAAATAACCGTAACTCTTCCATCTTTAAATTCTTTGAATGTTATATCTCCTCCATCTCTTGCAACAGCAGGCCTGATTTTGGTTTCTAATATTTTAATTATCTTATTTTCAATTTCACCATAAATTTTATTATCGTCCAATTCTGTCTTTTTATTTATTATAAATTCATTGCCTTGATCATAATATTCATTTAGATAAGAAATAACTATATGCTTTATATTTTCCCATTTTTCCTCTTGAGACTTGTTGATTGATAAAAAATCATCACCCAAAAAAATTCCTGTAACACCATTTATTAATAGAATATTTTTTAATATTGGAATTTCCGTTTGGTTTTCATTTAAAAATTCATAAGGTCCATCATTTGATACTCTTCTTCCTGGTAAGAATTTTAAAGAATTTGGGTTAGGTGTTTCTTGAGTTTGTATAAACATTCTATTTATATAACGATAAATTATATAATTTAAACAATTTTAAAAACCTATTATTTTCTGCATTTCTGTTATTTTTTTCCTTGCAATTTCGTTGGCTTTAGCTGCTCCCTCTAAAAGAATCTTATCTAGGTAATCTTGATTATCAATTAATTTTTTTATCTCATCCGAGATTGGACTAATTTTATTTAATAAAATTTCAGCTAATTGATTTTTTAGATCTGAGAAATTTTTACCTCCAAATTCATAGAGAGTTTTATCTAAAGTTTGATTTGAAATACTTGAATAGATTCCAATAAGATTTTGAGCTTCAGGTCTATCTTTTAATTTTTGTTCTTCATTTGGAATTGGTAATGAGTCAGTTTTTGCCTTTTTAATTTTATTTATAATTTTATCTTTAGAATCAGTTAGATTAATTCTACTAAGATCTGATGGATCAGATTTGCTCATCTTTTTTAAACCGTCCTTTAAACTCATTATTCTTGAAAAGTTTTTATTTATCAAAGGTTCTGGTACTTTAAAAAAATCTTCGGCATTAAAATCTTTATTAAATTTGTGAGCTATGTCTCTTGTTAACTCTAAATGTTGTTTCTGGTCTTCTCCTACAGGAACATGAGTAGTATCGTAAAGTAAAATATCACTAGCCATTAAAACAGGATAAATATAAAGACCAACAGATGCCTTTTCTTTATCTTTACCTGCTTTTTCTTTAAATTGTGTCATTCTGTTTAACCAACCCATTGGAGACATACAGCTTAAGATCCAAGATCCCTCAGAATGTGCATGAACTTTTGATTGGTTAAAAATAATACTTTTGTCTGGATCAATACCACTAGCTATAAATGTTGCAGCAGTTTCACGAATATTTTGCCTTAGCTTATCTTTATCTTGCTTTACAGTTATTGCATGTAAATCTACAACACAAAATATACATTCATTTTCCTTGTCATTGTTTAAGTCAACAAAGTTTTTGATGGCACCAAGGTAATTACCTAAATGAAGATTGCCTGTAGGCTGTACACCAGAGAATATTTTTTTAGACATCTATCAATACTTTAAATTAATATCTGAAATTTTAAAGGCTTTTATAATAATTGAAACTCCGATGTAAGAAACGAAAGTCAATAATACGATAAAAATGATAAAAATAAATTTATAGTTATTTATATAGTTTAACGAGCTAGCTAAGAAATTTAGTAAAAAGTAAAATATTAAAATTGCAATAATATTAGCAATAATAATTTTTGTTACCTGGATTAAAAATTTAGAACTAAATCTAAAAAAATTTTTATTTATTACAAAAATCAACAAGATAATTCCATTGAACCATGAAGAAATGGTTGTTGCGATTGGAATTATTATAAAACCAACCTTAGAAAAAAAAGATAAACTTATCAATATATTCAAAATTACAGAAATTAAGGAATAGACAAATGGGGTTTTTGTATCATTTCTAGCAAATAAAAAAGTTGAAAATATTTTGATTAATGAAAATGCCGGTAGACCAAAGGAAAAATAAAATAAAGCTTTTGCAGAGTTGTTTACACTTACCTGATCAAAAGAACCATATCCAAAAAGTGCAGATGTTATTTCTTGTGAACCGACCATTAAAGCAAACGATGCAGGTAAACTTAAAAATAAACTCAGTTCTAACGCTTTATTTTGAAGTTCTATAGTTTTGATATAATTACTACTTTTAATATGTCTACTTAAGTTAGGAAGTATTACAGTCCCTATAGCAATACCGGCTATTGCTAAATTTATCTGATAGATTCTATCAGCGTAATATAAATATGAAACAGCGCTCGCCTGAAAAGATGCAATAATTGTTCCAACTAATATATTTATTTGCGTTACACCAGATGAAAAAATACTTGGTAAAAGTTTGCTAAAAAAGTCTTTAACTTTTCTGTTTATCGTTAAATTTAAATTAATTTTTATTAAAAAATATTTTTTGACAAATATTAATAAAAAAAAAAATTGAAGAGCCCCAGCAAGAGTTACTGCATAAGATAAATAGTAGACCAAATGGTCATCTAAATTTCCTGCATATAACAAACAAACAATCAATAATATATTAAGAATAATTGGGGCGCCTGCAGCAGCAGCAAATTTGTTATGTGAATTTAAAATTGCTGAAAAAAAAGATGCAAGACTTATGAAAAATAGGAAAGGAAAAGTAATTCTCGTTAGATCTATCGCAACATTTAATTTTTCTGGTTCATTTGAAAATCCAGGAGCAATAATCTTAATAAATGCTGGCATAAAGATTTCTATTATTAGGATTGTCAAAAATAATCCTAATAACAATAAATTAAAAATTGTATTAGCGAAAGAATTTGCATTTCTTTTTCCTTTAAGAAGTTCTGAAGAATAAGATGGTACAAAAGCTGCATTAAAAGCTCCTTCAGAAAATAATCTCCTAAATGTATTTGGGATTCTAAATGCTACAAAGAATGCATCTGCTAGAGGACCTGATCCAAGGTATATTGCTATAAAGAAATCTCTTATATAACCAAGAACTCTGCTCAATAAAACAAATAGACTAAATGTGCTTGTTGACTTAATTAGGTTCATAAATCATATTAGTTCTAAATTTATCTTAATAGTATATTAAATTTAAATAATGAAAAAAAATAAAATTGAACATTATTCAGATAAAGAGGCTCTAGAGTTTCATAATTTAAATAAATCTGGCAAGATTGAGATTAATTCATCTAAACCTATGACATCAAAAAGAGATTTGGCTTTAGCATATTCTCCAGGGGTAGCAGCACCAGTAAAAGAAATATACAAAAATCCAGAACGAGCTTATGACTACACAACAAAAGGTAACTTAGTTGCTGTAATAAGTAATGGCTCAGCAATTTTAGGACTTGGAAATTTAGGAGCAATAGCATCCAAGCCAGTGATGGAAGGGAAAGCAATTTTATTTAAGAGATTTGCTGACATAGATGCTATTGATTTAGAAATTGATAGTAATAATCCAAAAGAAATTGTTGAAAGTATAAAAAATTTTGCTGTGAGTTTTGGAGGCATCAATCTAGAGGATATTGCTGCTCCAGAATGTTTTATTATAGAAGAAAATTTAAAAAAAATACTTAATATTCCAGTATTTCATGACGACCAACATGGAACAGCAATAATCACTTCAGCTGCTCTAATAAATTCAATACATATCACAAAGAAAAAAATTTCTAAAATTAAGGTTGTTGTTAACGGAGCAGGAGCATCAGCTATGGCATGCTCAGATTTATTTATAAAGTTAGGAGTAAATAAAGAAAATTTAATAATGATAGATAGTAAAGGGGTGATTAATTCTAATAGAAAAGGTTTAAATAAATGGAAATTAAAGTATGCAAAAAAAACAAAAGCTAAAAATTTAAATGATGCAATAAAAAATGCGGATGTTTTTTTAGGTTTATCGTCAGCTGGCATCCTTAAGAAAGAAATGGTAAAAAGGATGGCAAGAAATCCAATTATTTTTGCTTGTGCAAATCCTGATCCAGAAATTCTTCCTGAAGATGTCTACAAAGTTAGAAAGGATGCAATTATTGCAACAGGGAGATCTGATTATGCAAATCAAGTAAATAATTTAATTGGTTTTCCTTATATATTTAGAGGGGCGCTTGATGTAAGAGCAAAAACTATTAACGAGGAAATGAAGATCGCAGCTGCGAATTCTATTGCTAAATTAGCTAGAGAAAGAGTGCCTGATGAAGTTGCTGCTGTAATGGGAGGAGATAGACCAAAATATGGAAGAGATTATATTATTCCATCAACATTTGATCCAAGACTTATAAGTGTGATACCAGTTGCAGTAGCAAAAGCAGCAATTAAAAGTGGAGTTGCTAGAAAAAAGATTGAAGATTTTAATTTATATTCTGAACAATTAAAACAAAGATTAGATCCATCAGTAACTATTCTTCAAGGTATAAATTCAAAAATTAAAAAAAACCAGAAAATTGTTGTGTTTGCGGATGGAGAAGACGAAAATACTCTTAAAGCTGCAATAGCGTTTAAAAATAGTGGTCTTGGTACCCCTGTGATTGTTGCAAAAGAAAATATTGTAAGACAAAGATTAAAAGAAATTGGGTATATAGAAAATCTTGATATTAAAATTGTTAACTCCAAAGACAAAAAAATGAGAGATAAATATGTAAAATTTCTTTTCAAAAAAATGCATAGAAATCAGGGATTGCTAGAGAGAGATTGTGACAGAATAATAAGAAACGACAGAGTTATTTGGGCAGCATGTATGGTTGAGTGCGGGGATGCAGATGCAATGGTTACTGGTAATACAAGAAGATATTCTCAATCATTAGAAAAAATAAAAAAAGTAATACCTGCTAGGGAAGGAGAAATAATGTTTGGATTGAATATGGTAGTTAGCAAAGGTAAAACAGTATTTATTGGGGATACATCGGTAAATGAATATCCATCATCTGAAGAATTAGCTGATATGGCGATTTCAGCAGCAAGGGTTGTCAGATTATTTGGATTTGACCCAAAGGTTGCATTTTTATCTCATTCAACTTTTGGTCAGCCAATAACTACTAGAACAAAACATATTAGAGATGCTGTAGAAATATTAAAAAAAAGAAAAGTAAATTTTAAATTTGATGGAGATATGCAGCCTGATGTTGCATTAAATGAAGAATATTCTGATTTGTATCCATTTTCTGAAATAGTTGGTAATGCAAATATTTTAATTATGCCTGGTCAACATAGTGCAGCGATATCATATAAGATAATGAAAACTTTAGGAGGAGCTAAAGTTATAGGTCCATTATTAATTGGTTTGGCTCAACCTATTGAAATTGCTCCATTAAGATCATCTACCTCTGAAATATTAAATTTGGCCTCTGTAGCTGCATATTCAGCGGGAGTAATTGATTATAAGAAAAAATAAAATCTATATTATTTTTTAACAACTCTTAGATCATCGACTAAAAAAATGCTTGTTATTACATCCTTCACGTCTAGAATTTGTTTTGCTTCTCTCATTACCTCATCTCTTTCAGTTTGGTCTTGAGCTATTCCGTAAACATAAATTTTCTTTTTGTATGTATCAATATTATAATTTACTGCTTTAATTTTTTTATTAGCAATCAAAGCAGCTCTAAGTTGTGAAGTTATAAGCAGATCTTTTGCAGATCTTTTGAAATCAAACTTTTCTTTGATTTGTAGATCATTATTAACCGATCTTGCACCTTTTATCTCCCATGCTAATTTTGTAATTTTAAGTTTATCTTCAACAGAATTTACCTTTCCAGTTAGAAAAATTCTTCCATCAAGAACTTTTGCTTTCACAGAAATAAAAAAACTTTTGTCTGCAGATAATAATTTTGTTCTTAAATTTTGTTGCATAAGAGAATCGTCAATTTGTGTACCTAAACTTCTTGGGTCTAATGCTATTGAGACACCTGTTCCTAAAACTCCTGTTGATGAATAACCAACACAGCCAGTAATTAATAAAAAACTAAATAATATAATAATTTTTCTAATTTTCATTTTTAATATTAAGACAATAGTTATAAATAAGTTTTTTTGAAATATTCCTATCTTCTGAAATTTTTTTAACAATATCTTTGATTGACATATTTTTAATTAGTTTATTAATTTTTTTTTTATCTGATTCTTCAAGTTCTTTGAAACCTATTTTTTCTTTTTTTATTTCTGATATAACAACAGTTATCTCACCCCTTCTTGAAAAATTTACATTAGATAACTCCTCTACAGAAGTTCTAATATACTCCTCATGATATTTTGTAATTTCTCTACAAATCAAAATATTTCTATTCAAAAAAAATTCCTTTATATAATCAATTCTTTTATTAAGTTTATTTGGCGATATGAAAAATACAATTGAGCTATTAAGGGATGATAAACTTTTAAATAATTTTTTAATTTGATTTTCCTTTTCTGGTAGAAAAGCACAAAAATAAAAATTATCAGAAAAACCACTTATTGATATTGCTGCACTTACTGCAGATGCTCCTGGAACTGGAAAAATATTTACCCCATTTTTTACACACTCTTTAATAAGTATTCGTCCAGGATCTGAAACAGCAGGAGTACCTGCATCACAAACTATAGATACTATTTTTTCTTTATTGAGAAGATCCAATACCTTTTCTAAATTTTTATTTTCATTGAATTTATGGTTTGAAATAAGTTTTTTATTTATTTCAAATTTTTTTAGTATTTTTTTTGTTACTCTAGTATCTTCACACAAAATTAAATCTGAGTCTTTTAATATTTTTATAGCTCTTAAGGAAATATCACCCATATTTCCAATTGGTGTTGCAACACAATATAGCCCAGGTTTAAATTTATTATTGTTTAAATTCATATGAATTTAATATTTAAATATATTATATAAAGTTAAATGAAAACTTTAATTAAATTGATAATATTTTTTGCTATAAGTACATGTATTTTAACTCAAAATATATATGCATCAGAAAGGATAAAGATTGGTTTAATTGTTCCTTTAAGTGGTGATAATTTTCTGGTTGGTGAAAGTATTGTCAAATCCATCAGAATGGCTGTAAATAAAATTAATGATAAAAGAATTGAGATAATTCTTAAAGATACAAAATCAAATCCTATAGATACACTAAAAGTATCAAAAGAATTACATAAACAAGGAGTCAGAATAATAATTGGACCAGTATTCAATGAAAATACTAAATATTTAGATGATCTAAAAGATGTTGTTTTTATATCGTTTACTAATAAGTTAATAGGTAATCCAAAGAATGTAATTAGTGCCGGAGTTAATGCAATTTCTCAAATCCAGACTATAAAAAAATTTAATGAAAAAAAAAACTTATCAAAAAGTATTTTTTTAATTCCAAGGTCAGAGTTTAAAAGAGAAATAGAGTTAGCAATAGATAAAACAAATATCAAACATAAAGAAGTATTTTATTATGATAGAGAACCAACAAAACTTACAAAACAAATTGAGGATTTAACAAAATATAAAGTTAGAAAAAACAATCTTGAAAATGAAATAAAAAAGATAGAGAGTTTATCGTTTAAAGATAAAGATAAAAAAATTCAAAACTTAAAAAAAATGGACACTCTAGGAAATATTGACTTTGACTCCGTAGTAATAGCTGATTTTGATGAAAATTTGAAAAGTGTAGCTACATCTCTACTTTATACAGATGTTTCCTCAAAAAGAATTAAATATATTACCTTAAACCAATGGTTTGATAATTCTCTTTTGAAAGAGACCTCTCTTCATCCAATATATTTTCCATCTGTAAATAAAAAAAATTATGAATTATTTAAAAAAGATTTTAAAGATACATACAACCTAGAGGCAGATCAACTTTCATTTTTGAGTTATGATTTATTAGGTTTGGTATATTTTTTAATTTATGAAAATGATTTTAAAATTTCAAAAAACATATTTTACAAAAAAAATAAATTTAAAGGAAAAATTGGTATTTTTGAAATAAATAAAAATATAATAACTCATCAATTAAATTTTTTTAGTATTGAGGATAATGATTTTAAAAAAATTTTTTAATTTTTTTAAATGCATTAAAGCGATGATCTATTTTATATTTTTTTTGAGGTTCGAGCTCACCAAAAGTTAATCTTTTTCCTTTTGGTATGAAAATTGGATCATAGCCAAAACCATTTTTTCCTTTTTTAAAGTAAGATATACGACCTTCAATCTTACCAAGTTTACTCACAAATTTTCCGTTCGGCCAAAATATTGTTAAGACACAAATAAATCTAGCTGTAATTTTTTTCTTTTTCCAATTTTTATCTTTCTTTTTAATTTCTCGGTATACTTTTTTAATGGCTAAATCAAAATTCCTTTTTTTGCCAGCCCAATCCGCCGAGTACACTCCTGGTTTTTTATCTAAAATATCAATTTCAATTCCAGAATCATCAGACATGCAAATTTTTTTTGTTTTTTTTGAAAAATATTTCGCTTTAAGAAGTGAATTTTCATAAAATGAGGTTCCTATTTCTATTGGACTAGGAATTTTGTAGTCTAAATTAGAATATAATTTTAATTTTTTAGGTAGAAGATCTGCAATTTCCTTGAGTTTTCCTTTATTATTTGACCCAATAAATATTTCTTTTATTTTTTTTTTGGACATCTAGAAATTATATATTTTCTTACCATATAAACATATATGGACAAGGAAGAAAATAAACATAGCACTTCAGCTTCAAAAAGTGAAAATAATGAGCAGTCATCAGAAAAAGTTGTTGAGGAGCAAAAAGTTAGTGGTGATGGCGTAGAAAAAGAAGATGGTGTAGAAAAAGACGAAAAACTAACACCAGAAGAAGAGGTAGAGGTATTAAAAGATAAACTTGCAAGAACTTTTGCAGAAATGGAAAATCAAAGAAGAAGATTTGAGAAAGAAAAAGACGATGCGTATGAATATGGAGGATATTCGTTTGCTAAAGAAGCCCTTAACTTGTTAGACAATCTTGAGAGATCAAAAGTTGCTTTAGAAAATGACGATAAACTTAAAAATACTGATGCACTCAAAATAATTGTAGAACATTTAAATATTATTCAAAATGATATGCTTTCAATATTTAAGAAAAATAATATTGAACCAATTAAATCAATTAATGAAAAACTTGATCCAAATCTACATCAGGCAATGATGGAAGTAGAAGATGATACAAAAGAACCTGGCACAATTGTTCAGGAAATTCAAAAAGGGTTTATGATGAAAGACAGATTATTAAGACCATCTTTAGTTGGAGTTTCAAAGAAAAAAACAGAAGAAAGTGAAAAATAAAATTAAAAAGATGAAAAAAACCAATAAAAACAACGAAAATTTAAATATTAAATATGGTTGTAGTATAAAAATTAGCACTTATATGACCGAAAGGAATTGAATTTATGAGCAAAGTTATAGGAATAGATCTTGGAACTACAAATTCTTGTGTCGCTGTAATGGAAGGTACACAAGCTAAGGTATT
>MDTE01033484.1_pt1 | contig 17163 bp, 17 predicted proteins | sample 811231 | NCBI WGS metagenome assembly MDTE01 (sample SAMN05326651, study PRJNA326480) | marine metagenome | isolation source: seawater | place: Indian Ocean: Red Sea | collected 2010
CGCGACCCACGTTTTCGACCATGCGCCATACCTGTGTCTACGATTCAGTAGATCAATGGACGGTTCCAGTAGAGGCCGCGATACGACAGCTAGGTCAGTTTGAAAATCTGTTCAAGAATATAGGTGGGGTCGAGAACGGCTTCCCAGCAGCGATTGATCTTGCGTCCGTAGCAAACCGGGATGAATATGACCGACAGATGCTGCACGATAATCTACTCTTCGGTACACCAGATGAGGTCATCCAAAAACTAAACCAATACAAAGACCTCGGCGTCGATCACTTCATCTATTACGCAAGTCTGGGTCTGGGCTTCAAACAACAAAAACGCTCACTAGAACTCTTTATAGAAAAGATCATCCCCGAGTTTGACAACGCCGAATGACACTATGCAGATGTCGCAGCACGCTAGGGGGAAAACACCGCTTCAGCGTCCACCACTCACCTCCAAAATCGCACCGGCGCAGTACGCGGCTTCGTCACCTAACAGCCACACAATAGCGGATGCGACCTCCTCTGGTTCCGCCGCCCGTCCTATAGGAATCGATGGCGCATTGCGGTGCGCTCGCTCCGGATCCCCTGCTGCTGCATGCAATTCAGTATTAATCATGCCGGGGGCAACTGCATTCACCCGCACGCCATCGGCGGCTACTTCACGCGCAAGCCCAACGGTCCAAACATCGACAGCACCCTTGGACGCGGCATAGTGAACAAATTCATTAGCGCCTCCGATGCGCGGCGAAATTGACGACACATTAACGATCACTCCACCATCGCCGCCGCGCTTGGTGGACATCCGTCGAACCGCTTCTCTAGAGCAAATCATCGTCGCCAACACATTCAGTTCTAACACCGATTTCATCGCTTCACTGGACATATCCTCGACACGAGTGATCTTACCTGTCGTGCCAGCGTTATTCACAAGTGCCGTGATGGCGCCGAGCTCATCTTCTGCCTGCTTAAACAAGCGCATAATATTCACTTCCTGAGCAACGTCCGCCTGGATGGCGATGGCTTTTCTTCCGCACTCGCGAATCTCGTTAACCACTTGGGTAGCCGCGTCTCGATCGGTAACATAGTTGACCGCAATATCCCACCCAGCCTTCGCGGCCGCAATTGCCGTGGCAGCGCCAATACCCCGGCTTGCCCCGGTCACAATGCAAAGGCCACGGGTCATGATTCCACCACTCCTGAGCGTTCCACCATCGCGTTGAGCAGTACATTACAACCCGCTTCAAGATGTTCAGGTTTAGCGCTCTCCGCCTCATTGTGACTAAGGCCACCCGCACAGGGGACAAATATCATCGCGGTCGGTGCGACGGAACAGACCTGACAGGCATCGTGACCCGCACCCGAGACGATGTCCTGGTGAGAATACCCAAGCGTCGCAGCCGCCTCCCGAACTGACGCAATGCAATCGGTGTCGAAAACCACCGGGGGCTTGTACCAAATATCATCGACATTGATCACCACATTGCGCGCCTCGGCAATCGTCGCCGCACTATCTCTAAGCACAGCATCCATTTCGGTCATCATCTGAGCGTCCGGATGCCGCATGTCCACTCGAAGTTCAACGTGGCCGGCAATCGTGTTTTGCGAATTCGGACTAACCGTCAAAGCCCCCACCGTGCCAACTGCTTGCGGCGACCTTTCCCGCGCAATGTGATCCACTGACTCAATTAATGCCGCCGCCGCAACGACCGCGTCCCGTCGACCGGCCATCGGTGTCGACCCGGCATGAGCATCCTGGCCCGTAATCGACACCGTATACCAGCGCGTTCCCTGCGCGCCGGTAACCACGCCAATCGTATCGTCGCATTGTTCCAGTATTGGTCCCTGCTCAATATGAGCCTCAAACAAAGCACCGAGTGCATGCTCTCCGCAGGGTCGATCACCCGCATAACCGATGCGTTCAAGTTCGGCGCCCAGGGTGACACCCGTCTCATCGGCGCACCCAAGCGCATAATCCAATTCAAAAAGACCAGCGTAAACACCGGAAGCAACCATAGCAGGGGCAAAACGACAGCCCTCTTCATTGGTCCAGACAATTACCTCGATCGCCGCCTCGGTCTCGACGTGGTGATCGTTCAACGACCGAATGACTTCCAGACCGGCCAGCACACCATAGACCCCATCAAATCGCCCGCCGTGAGGCTGCGTATCCAGGTGGCTGCCAGTCGCGACGGGGAGTTGATTGGAACGACCCGCCCGAGTGGCAAAGATATTTCCCATACGATCAATCTCTATTGAACAACCCGCTTCCTTACACCAATCAACAAAAAGATCCCGACCGACCTTGTCTTCATCTGACAAGGCGAGTCGACACGATCCGCCATTTTCGGTCGCGCCGATTTCAGCCATTTGCATCAGGCTATCCCACAAACGTTCTCGATTTATCCGTAACGCCTTCATTGTCTTATCTACCTTATATCTTGTTGTACGCCCTACCCAACCGTGCTTCGGCGCAGGAAAAAATTAGCAGACACCAATTCCATCACTTCCACCCCTTTTTGATTAAACGTACGGACCTTGGAACGCACAATACCGCGATCCGGTTTTGATTGGGAAATCCGTGTCTCAAGCACTTCAACTGTTACATTTAGAGTATCCCCCGGGCGCACTGGCGAAGGCCAACGTAGTGTTTCGATACCGGGAGACCCCAAACTTGCCACCGTTGAGACATAATTCTCTACCAGCAACCGCATCGTCAACGCACCAGTATGCCAGCCGCTTGCGATCAGACCAGCATAAATAGAATGCCTAGCCTCAACGGGATCAATATGAAAGGGTTGCGGGTCATAACGTTGCGCAAATTCAATGATTTCGCTCTCCAATACTAATCGCTGCCCACAATCATAAGTAGAATCGGCCTCGTAATCTTCGAAATAACGCTCTCCGATGGGAATCACAAACTCTTTGAACTTCACACAACCCCCTTCTGCTCATCAATACTTGATCAAATCCAAGTATATCCGGGTCTAATTATCTAGATAGCGGTCAAACCCAGCCATAAAGGATTACCTATGTTGGAAGAACAACTTCAGTCACTTGCAGATAAAATGGCTCGAAACGACCCCCTCACCGTCGATGAAACTGCGAGCATTGCCGCCATCCTGCAAATTCTTGCCCACGGCTTCGATCCCCGCTCTTACTTCACACCTGACCAGGATCAGACATTTCCTCGCGTAGCCGCCGACATCGCACTCTACGCCCGAATTGAACAGGCACGAGCACATTCTACGCAAGCGAAGGCGCTAGAAACCACCGCCAATCAAGCCGGAATCAGCATTACCACGGCTAAACGTGTTTATGAGCGGGTCCGTAAAACTTATTTTGAAGCAGAGTAAGACGTACATGATGCAGACGCGCGGACACGCCAGCAAAGAGAGTCGCTATGCATTACAACGATCGTGTCAAACGCCGAATTTCACCAACGACGGACCCTGGCTTCGATAGACCATAGCGGGCAGCAACGTAACGTTGCGTGACTGCCCGAATAGATCGTTCGCAATCAGGACGCTCCTGAATGGCACGTTCGGCGAAATCTAACGGCCCCTCAAACGAATGCTTCGTCAGACCCAGTCGCCCCATGCGCCTGAGAAAATAATGATAGGCTCGTTGCAGAGGATCACTGGTCGATCGTCCCATGGAAAGCAAACCCTGCCCAATCAACAACAACAACGCAACCACAATAACTAACAGCAAGAGCACAAGAGGGCGGCCAAACTGATCCAGACCCATCGTTCGAAGAAACACAAACTGTTGTTGTGGGCCAAAACCCATCACCCATTTATTCCAGCTGTAATTTGCGGCATCAAAACGATGCTTGACCCATCGCAGTCCGTGATCCCAAAGACCTCGTTGCAACAACCCCAACATCGCCTCTCGAGGCACATCACGAATTGACCAACCTAACGCCTCGATCGATCGAAGCAAATCGACTCCGTAACGAATGCGCTCGGGCGCAATCGCAGCCGTGGGATCAACCCGAGTCCAACCCGATGCGGGAAGCCACACCTCTGACCATGCGTGCGCATCGGATTGTCGAACCACGACATAACCAAACACGTCATTCACTTCTCCACCCATATAGCCGACCACCATTCGAGCGGGAATACCCGCAACCCGCATTAACGTCGTGAAAGCACTCGCATAATGTTCGCAGTACCCTTCCCTCGTATCGAACATGAATTGATCTACCGGTCGATCCCCAAGTAAGGGAGGTGAAAGACTGTAATAAAAGGGCTCCGACTGAAAGTATCCCAAAGCACGATTTACCACTTCGGCACGCTCAGACGCCAACGATTGCCATTGTGTAACCAAGGCCTTAACCCGAGGGGTCGGCGGCATAGCGAGTTGCAAATTAGCCCGACGCTCAAGTTCCCCCAACGAAGCAGTTGAAAAAACCCGATCAGATGTCAATTCCAATCGCAACGGGCTCACTAGATCGGTGGTGGATGCCAACACATGACCGTAACCACTGCGGGTGCCGGGCGGCACAGTGACTGGCCAGTCCAATGCCGGTAACCATCTCTTGTTACTCGCCTCAAAGGTGGTCGTGTATCGAATCGGTTTTGACTTCTGTATCACGGCAAGAGAAGTTGATTGGTCTTTTAAAACACCACGACGCCACGCGCGACCATCCGTCGACTCCAATACCAAGGCGCGCCAGTATCGCTCTTCCACAGGAGGTGCGAGCTCATCAAATTGGGCCCGAAAAACAACTTCATCGCTTTCTAGCAGTTGCTGAATTGATCCCGGACTGACCTCCTCAGTTAACCCGAGGCGACCGATCAATGGATCAAGGGGGGCTCCCCACAGGCCCCCTTGTACACGAGGAAACAAAAGGTAGAGTCCTAACATAATGGGCAGCGCCAAGGACAGCATACCGACGGTGTCATGTATAACCCGCCGCCGCGGGGCCGCACTAGACTCGTTCATGCGAATCAAGGCAATCAAGGCCAATCCGCTACTCAACAAACCGCAAGCGGCTGTCATTGGAGTTTGGGAGAAAAGAAAGCCTGTCAAAGTAACCCACCACACCAGAAAAACCACCACCATGACATCTCGGTAATGGCGCATTTCAAGCCCCTTTAATCCGATCAATAACATGAGAAAAACGGTCCCTGCATCCCGGCCAGTCAACCCGTGAAATTGAATTAAAACACCCACCAATACAGCACCAGTCAGCGCCCATCTAAAGAAACGAGATGGCATCGGCCAACCAACACGTTCGATACCCACTCTCCACAAACACAAACTGATCGCTATCAATCGAACCCACCACGGGGGAACCAACGGGTGCAACTGAACAACCAACGCAGTAGCCACTAGAAGTATCAGCACAGCGCCCTGGCTTGGATACGGAACAATAGGCTCAAACGGACGCAATACTCGATAGCTTTGAACCAGAGAACGAATCGTGTCACGCATAATCAATCCGCCAGCGGATACAATGCCAGAAGCTTTAAACAATGTAACTTGTGGCTTTGGCCAGTGTTTGGAGCGAGAACTACTGACCCCAACCGCAGACCATAATGTAATTGCTGCACTTCAGCATCGATGATCCATCGACATAGCTGACTCAACTGACGTTCGAGTCCCGGGCCAGGCGTGTGCATGAGGTCAAACCAGCATTCCCTGTCATTCGAAGCCGCAAATGTTTTCACCTGAAGAGTGTTACCCCGCGGCAACGATTTCCAATGAATATGCCGATGAGAGTCGCCTACTCGGTATTCGCGAAAACCTTGAAAATCGTCCCCATCAGACCGCACCACAGCGTTGCCAACAGGTCGGTCAGCCTGAAAGTTGGGAAACGGCGACGGCGCACTGGGTTCAGGAAAAACAATACAATCCCCAGCCAACTCGATACGCCGTGACCAAGCGAAGAAAAGACCCAACGGATAAGTGCTGGCCACTCGAACCACCGGCCTCGATACACGACCCCGCCTTGTTGTCATTACGCTCACGTTTCGGCGCACCGGTTCCCCAGGCTGAACAGAAAACGCTGCCGGATGTGCATCTTTTTCCAACCATAAAGACAATCTAGGAATCTGATCAAAGGTGGAGATAATCACCGGAAACCGCGCATGCTGCCCGGCAAATACAGCCGCCGCCGGTACGGCAGACACTTTCAGCCCCTGCAAATTACGCTGCGTATACAACATGGACACGATAACAACACCGGCCAGCAGAAAACAAAACGCGTGAGCCAGACCATTGCTGTAATTAGTCGCAACCAACAGCATGGCAAATGTGCTGAATCCAAACAAAAAGCCTGATCCGGTCGGCAACATATAGACATAGCGCCGGTGGAACATGATCGAAACCGGGTCGGCCATCACGCTTACTCAGGGGATATCAGTTTCCCGGATAAGGCGTTCTGCAAGGCCATCGGCTGGCACCTCTCGCTCAGCGGGCTGTAATCGATGATCAAGAACAGCTGCCGCCACTTGCTGGAGGTCTTCCGGAACAACATGGTCCCGTCCATTGATGAAAGCCCACGCCCTGGCAGCACCAACTAACGCGATTCCCGCGCGCGGTGACAGTCCTTGCAAAAGCCAGGGCGAACGACGAGACGCAGCCAGCAGGGCCTGCGCATAATCAACTAAAGCAACGCTGGTATGAACAGAAGCAGCGGCGACCTGTAACTCGATGACTTCATCTGCACTCATCAATGGCGCCAATCCGCGGAGGATAATCCGGGTGTCTGTCCGCGTCAGTAATTGTTTCTCAACCAGCGGGTCGGGATATCCGATCCCAATGCGCATCATAAATCGGTCCAGTTGGGACTCAGGTAATGGGAAGGTTCCAACTTGATTCATTGGGTTTTGCGTAGCGATAACGAAAAACGGTTTCGGCAGTACATGGGACTCACCATCAACAGTGACCTGATGCTCTTCCATCGCTTCTAAAAGAGCGCTCTGTGCCTTTGGAGTAGCCCGATTCAACTCGTCGGCCAACACCACTTCGGAAAAGATTGGCCCACTCTGAAAATGAAACGATTCGGTCGCGCTGCGATAAACACCGACACCCACGATGTCAGCGGGCAGCAAATCACTTGTAAATTGGATACGGGACAATTCAAGCCCCAATACACGAGCCAGTACTTGAGCCAGCGTGGTCTTACCGACTCCGGGGCCATCTTCAATCAAAAGATGCCCACCAGCCACGAGGCAACTGAGAGCTAGCTTTGCCTGCAGCGGCTTTCCTAAAATCACCTCATTGATCAAACTCAGAACCCGCGCTACCGTTTCTGCAATAGGAACATCTACGGTGTCAACACGCGCCGGTTGTCCAGAAAACTCTATTGGTATCGAGTCATTCATTTGATTCCACCGGCACTTTTCTCAACATCGTAACGTAAGCCAACCGTTCTCCGGCAACGAGTCACGTTGCGCAACAGGTGCAATGGCCTAGAGCCGGCATTCCGTAGTCCAGGTGCACGCATCAACACCAAGTCACCTGCCCTAGCGGGTATCTCTACAGCAGCCTGGCCAGAACGGTCTTGACAAATACAGAACTCGCCATCACCACTCAGCACGAGAATCGCGACAACCACCCTGTAACGGGCATGATCACGATGAGGCGAGATTCCCCGACATCCCGGGGTATAACGCTGGACAATGAGGTCATTAAATCTGAATGCTGTCTGCGGCTCAATCAACGAATCACTCGACAACGCCGCCTGGAATAATCGGCCTAATGATTCGGCAAAATCCCACAATGCGTGAGTCACCGGCACATCGTAGCAAAGTTGAAAGTCTTGAAAGACTGGATTCATCGACGAGCCGGTCACTAGGCGCGCGGGACGAAATGGCAAAGCATCGACAAGTTGTACCAGTGCCTGGCATACATCCTGCTCGAGGCAAGGCACGGCAACCATGCCTTGCCTCGAGAGGCCCGAAAGAGCGTATCGCAACTGACCCTGACCCAGCGGTAACACCTTTAGGTGGGCCAACCAATCGAATGCATTCACCGTATCCCGCATCTAAAGTGGTGACTGGATTAACTTCATTTCAAACCATTATCTCATAAGGGTAAAGTGTTATTGAGCGTTTCACTGGCCTATTGCCGTGGTCGCATTCGATGCCCAAACCAGTCGTTGAATACCTTACCTTACCTCGGAAAATCGAATACAGTTCACGGTTTCAGAGTCCGAGGATACGAGCGTCGGTGAAGCGACTCGCACGTTCGACCGCACAAGAACAATAGGAGATTCACGATGGCGTTAACCGACATTGAAATTGCCCGTGCTAATAATGGCCAACCGATTCGCGAAATCAGCGATAAACTTGGGCTTGACTGGCAACAACTCGTGCCTTTCGGTCATGACAAGGCGAAGCTTTCACTGGAATGCGTCGAGCAGGCAAAAGCCTCGACACCGGGGCGCCTGATACTGGTCACGGCAATGACGCCGACACCAGCTGGCGAAGGAAAAACAACCACCTCCGTTGGGTTAAGCGACGGCCTCACCCGCATTGGTAAAAAAGCAGTGGTTTGCCTTCGCGAACCCAGTCTCGGGCCGTGTTTCGGAATGAAAGGCGGAGCCGCGGGGGGAGGCTATGCCCAAGTCGTGCCCATGGAAGACATCAATCTTCACTTTACCGGCGATTTTCACGCGATTGGTACCGCGCACAATCTGCTCTCCGCCCTGATCGATAATCATATTTACTGGCAAAACGATCTCGATTTTGACTCGCGCCGTGTCACATGGCGTCGGGTTGTGGACATGAATGATCGTGCCCTTCGCCAGATCACCGCCTCGCTGGGCGGCATTGCAAACGGATTTCCCCGCGAATCAGGCTTTGACATCACAGTCGCGTCTGAAGTGATGGCGATTTTCTGCCTGGCTGAGAACGTAGATGATCTACAACAACGATTAGGTAATATCATTGTTGGCTATACGCGAGCACGCGAACCGATCTATGCCCGGGATTTAAATGCAGAAGGTCCGATGACGGTCCTACTACGAGATGCCCTAAGACCGAATCTAGTCCAGACCCTTGAACACACACCAGCATTGATACATGGCGGGCCGTTCGCTAACATTGCCCACGGATGCAATACGGTCATCGCGACGCGAGCAGCGCTGGGTCTCGGTGACTACGTTGTTACCGAAGCGGGTTTTGGCGCCGATCTGGGTGCCGAAAAGTTTTTCAACATCAAATGTCGCAAGTCGGGGCTGCGCCCTGATGCGGCGGTTGTGGTTGCAACCATACGAGCGCTCAAGTTCCACGGTGGCATTGCCCGAAACCAGTTAAATGAACCTGACGCCGATGCAGTGCGCCGGGGATTCGTAAATTTGGCTCGCCATATCGATAATATTGGACAATTCGGCGTGCCCGTGATCGTAGCTATCAACGGTTTTTCGGCCGACACAGACGAAGAACGGGCGGCATTACAGGAACTTTGTGCCGCCGAAAATATTGATGCTGTTGATTGTTATCACTGGGCCGATGGCGGCGCCGGGGCTGAAGCCTTGGCCCATAAAGTGGCTGCTCTAGCCGACAGCGGGAAGGCAGATTTCGTTCCACTCTACGAGGATGCGTTACCGCTCGCGGACAAGATTCGGTCGGTGGCTCAAAAACTTTATGGCGCCGACGACATCATTCTCGACAAACGTGTCCAACAACAGCTAAGCCAACTTGAGGCGGATGGTTTTGGTAATCTTCCCGTCTGCATGGCCAAAACACAGTACAGTTTCTCTACCGATCCGACCCTCCTTGGCGCACCAAGCGGACACCAGATACCAGTGCGGGAAGTTCGCCTGGCAGCGGGTGCAGGCTTTGTGGTCGTTATCTGTGGAGAGATTATGACCATGCCCGGCCTACCGCGTGTTCCTGCAGCCAACAGCATACGCATAGATGACGCGGGCCAAGTAGAAGGTTTATTCTGAAATAGGGAGTCGAGCCACAATGACTGACAGCCGCTTTGATACTTTTCCTGCGCATGGCGTGTGGAGCCCTGCATTAACACCGCTCGATGATGAGCTATCGATCGATACCACCAGACTTAGCCAGCATGTAAAAAACTTGCTGGAGTCTGGCTGCCATGGTGTGGCGTTATTTGGCACAACCGGCGAAGCCAATTCGTTTTCAGTTAAAGAACGCATGGTCGCGCTGGAAGCCGTTCTCCAGAGCGGGGTCACTCCGGCGCAATTAATGATCGGCACAGGCTGCTGCGCTCTACCTGACACTATCGAGCTGACGCGTCATGCGCTTGCCAACAATTGCCACCACACACTGGTATTACCACCGTTTTATTATAAGAACGCATCAGACGATGGGCTGTTAATGAGTTATTCGAAAATGATAGAAAGGGTTTCTGATACGACGCTGAACGTCTTTCTCTATCATATTCCGCCGGTGTCCCAAACCCCAATTTCTGAAGATTTGATCCATAATCTGGTCACTCGCTTTCCCGAAGTCATTGCAGGAGTCAAAGACAGTTCCGGCGACCTTGATAACACCTTATCTTTGTCGAGCCGATTCCCCCAGTTGGCGATCTTTCCTGGTGCGGAAACTTTCCTATTGACTGGCCTTCAAAATGGCTGCGTTGGGTGCATCTCAGCTACTGCAAATGCCAATCCAACAGGCATTCGGCGCATCTATGACAGTTTCATTGCGAGTGATGGCAATGCAAACCTCCTGCAGGAACAAGCCAATCGCATCAGAGAAGCCTTCGTAGCCTACCCGGCCATTGCGGCACTGAAACACTATGCGGCCGAATCTTACGGTGACACTCGGTGGCAAACGCTGCGCCCCCCGTTAGTCGAATTACCGAAAGATCATGGTCAGCAACTGCTAAACGATTTACAACATCTCGACCTGCCGATGGAGTGAGACGCCACCCGCGCATCTTGCATCAATGTCATTACCTCGATCTGGCCAATCCGCTTTTTCCCTGACCCGCGCTTTCCATCGGCTAGGGTCCCCGCCCCATGTTTATCGGCTCGCAACACAGCTAACACCGTGGTTTGCCTGGGCGGCTGTCGCGTGTTTCGGAATCGGACTTTACGGTGCGCTAATCGCCGCACCTCCTGACTACCAACAGGGTCACGCTTATCGAATTATCTTTGTACACGTTCCTGCCGCGTGGTTGTCAATGGCCGTCTATGTTGTATTTGCCATCTCCGGTGCTGTCGGTCTCATCTGGCATATCAAAGTCAGCTTCATCGTGGCCCGAACCAGCGCACTCGTCGGAGCCGCCTACACTTTCCTCGCTCTGGCAACCGGTTCAATCTGGGGGAAACCCATGTGGGGCACCTGGTGGGTATGGGACGCACGTCTGACATCAGAATTAGTGCTGTTACTGCTATACCTCGGTTATCTTGCGCTGGATTCTGCAATCGATGACCGCCGGACAGCGGGCCGTGCTGGCGCCGTTCTAGCCCTGGTCGGCCTCGTTAATCTGCCGATTATTCATTACTCAGTTGAGTGGTGGAACACTTTGCACCAAGGTGCCACAGTGACCAAGCTTGGCGCACCATCTATTCATATCGACATGCTGGTGCCGTTGCTGATTATGGCCATTGCATTCAAAATGCATTATCTAACCGTGCTGGCGCTAGGCGTGCGCGCCGGTCTATTGAAACAAGAAAAGCACTCGTCCTGGATTAGGACGCTGCCTCCGGCAAGATAATGCGGGAATTTTTTTCTATGGGTGGATACGGCGCTTACGTATGGTCGGCATACTTTCTGTGTGCTGTCGTGCTTGGCGGTGCTGTGGTGCTCTCTATCACCAACCTTAGAACGTTACTTCGCACCCTCAGCGACTCTCAACAAGGCTCTTCTGATTGACCCCGAAACGCCGCCAACGACTGGCCATGGTCGGGTTAATTGTGGTCGGCTGCACCATCGCAACAGGTCTGGCCCTTTTAGCCCTGCGGGAGAACATCAATCTTTTCTTCTCCCCCTCACAGATTGTGGACGGCACCGCGCCATCTAACACAACCATTCGACTCGGAGGAATGGTCGTGTCCGGAAGCATTCAGCGTGGGGATAACCTCGGAGTCACTTTTGTCCTGACCGACTTGGCTGAACAGGTCACCGTCGCATATGAGGGCATACTTCCAGATCTTTTCCGGGAAGGACAGGGTATCGTTACGCAAGGAAAACTAGATTCGACGGGCACATTTTTAGCAGAGCAAGTCCTTGCCAAACATGATGAAACCTATATGCCACCAGAGGTTAATGATGCGTTACGAAAAGTGATGGCGGTCGATCAATGATCCCCGAACTCGGGACCTTTAGCCTGATTCTTGCCCTTCTTTGCGCCATCGTGCAGGGTGTATTCCCACTACTGGGTGCACCCCGTACCCACTACCATTGGATGAATCTGGCTCGCTCAGCGGCTTGGTCTCAACTCATTTTTGTTGGCTTAGCCTATGCCTGCCTAACTGCGTCATTCCTGAGTCATGATTTCTCTGTTCGCTATGTCGCGCTTAACTCGAACACCCAGCTCCCAATGCTCTATCTAATCTCCGGCGTCTGGGCAGGGCACGAGGGATCCTTATTACTGTGGGCACTGATCCTTGCTGGATGGACTGGCGCTGTTGAGAGATGTAGTTCGGCTATACCCGAGGAAATGCGGGCCCGCGTCATCGCGGTAATGGGACTAATTAGCACTGGCTTTCTTCTCTTCATCATAATGACCTCCAGTCCTTTCGCGCGTCAATTTCCCGTTCCACTGGATGGCAATGATCTCAATCCATTGTTGCAGGATCCGGGCCTCGCGATACATCCACCAATTCTCTATTTGGGTTACGTCGGCTTTTCTGTGCCATTCGCTTTCGGTATCGCCGCCCTTCTGGCTGGTCGTCTTGACGGCGCCTGGGCACGCTGGTCTCGGCCATGGACTCTATTTGCCTGGACTTTTCTAACGATTGGAATTGCCCTGGGCAGTTGGTGGGCATACAACGAACTGGGATGGGGTGGTTGGTGGTTCTGGGACCCGGTTGAAAATGCATCCTTTATGCCGTGGCTGGTTGGAACTGCTCTAGTGCATTCACTTGCAGCGACAGAGAAACGCGGCGTATTCAAAGCTTGGACTGTCCTCTTAGCACTATTCGCGTTTTCATTGTCCCTGCTGGGAACCTTTCTGGTCCGCTCTGGCGTCCTGACGTCAGTACACGCGTTTGCCAACGATCCCGCCCGCGGCGTTTACATTCTGATTTTCTTATCACTAGTGGTGGGCTTATCCCTTGGGCTGTACGCCTGGCGCGCCCCTTCGGTGCGTTCCACATTGGTGACATCACCGATTTCTCGGGAATCATTCCTCCTTATTAATAACATTCTGCTGATGGTGACCACAGCCACAATTCTGCTGGGCACGTTGTACCCACTCGTCATGGATGCCCTAGGACTTGGAAAAATCTCTGTCGGCGCACCCTATTTCAATAGTGTGTTTATTCCATTGACTGCCCCACTTGTTCTGCTTCTCGGCACAGCCTCAGTCATTCGCTGGAAACAAGATAAGATCAAACGACTTTTATGGATTCTAACGCCCATACTCCTGATCAGCTTTTGTATCGGCGTGCTATGGCCGGTTTTTAACATGCCTCATTATTCAAGCGTTGCGATCTTCGGCGTCACCCTTGGCGTCTGGACTTTTGCGACCGCAGTGGTTGGTGTGTGGAGTCGCACGTCCGGGGGTAATCGCTGGCGGCGTCTTCGAAATACACCTTCAAGTTTTTATGGGATGACCTTAGCGCATATTGGAGTCGGTGTTTTCGCCATCGGTATTTCTCTGACCTCGGCATTTAGCGTTGAAAAGCAGGTCCGAATGGCGCCGGGGGATCATCAATCGCTAGGAGGCTATGACTTCCGCTTCGACGGCGTCAGCGATGTTCGGGGCATTAATTACCTGGCACAGCGAGGCGTTATCACCGTCTTGAAGGACGGTCTTCCCATTAGTCGATTGGAGCCCGAAAAGCGGACTTACCAAGTTCAGAAAAGTCCAATGACCGAAGCAGGTGTAGAAGCTGGACTAATGCGTGATCTGTATGTTTCACTCGGTGAACCGATGGACGACGGGCGCAGTTGGGGCCTACGACTCTACCTGAAACCCTTTATTCGTTGGATCTGGCTTGGCGCCCTGCTCATTGCCATCGGTGGACTTATCGCTGGAATAGATCGCCGATACCGGTCTCAATCAGGAATTCGTCACCACACGTCAGGGACCGCAACTGAGCCGTCCGTTGGCATTTAGATTGGAACGCCAGTCATTAGGATGATTAACCGATATCTGGCTCTTGTCAGCCAAGCAACCATCTCAATCGTCTTTGTATTGGCGACAGGCACTGCGGTGCTCGCTGATGACAATCTTAGCTTCAGTCAGACGCCATATGAATCTCGCTATTACCGCCTGATCAACGAACTGCGCTGCCTGGTTTGCCAAAATCAAACACTCGCAGACTCCAATGCCGAACTCGCCCGCGATCTCCGATTGAAAACCCACCAACTGATTGAATCGGGCAAAAGTGATGAGTCAATTGTCCGTTTCATGGTCGATCGCTATGGAGACTTCATTCTCTATCGGCCACCATTGCGTATGAGAACAATACTCCTATGGATCGGACCCGCCCTCATGCTGGCCCTCGGCTTGATCATTTTTGTTCGCACCACCGGCCGTCGAACACATCAGGATGTGACTTTATCGACCGGCGAACAACACCGATTGAAGGCGTTGCTGAACACACCACAGAAAGACAAATGATCATTTTTCTTACGTTGTCTGGAACGCTGCTGCTCATTGCCTTAATCCTGATACTGTTACCGCTGCTACGCCCGGTTTCCACGAGTGGCCCCACTGGGCACGAGGTCAACCTACAGCTTGCACGTCATCGACTGATAGAACTTGAATCCGATGTGGCCTCTGGACGCCTTGATCCGATCGACTACCCTAGCGCCCGCTCTGAACTCGAACGATCCTTGCTGTCTGATCTAGCCGATAGCGTTGCCCCTCGGACACCAGCCCGAAGAGCCATTCCAACCGCCGCGTTCCTTGGTTTGATTTTCCCGCTTGCAGCAGCTGGCCTTTATCTGACATTCGGAACACCAGAAGTCCTAACAAATCATTACACCCAAGTTGATTTACCGAAGACGGTCAACGGAAAAAAACTACCACCAGTAGCCGTCCTAATCGAACAGTTGGAAAAAAAGGTCACCCAGAATCCGGATGATCTGCGCGGCCTCTCGCTACTCACAAATGCCTATATGAGCCTGCGTCGCTACACTGACGCTATACCCTTATTCGAACGATGGCAAACGCTTGATGAAAACAATGCAGATCTGCTGGCACGTTATGCGGACGCACTGGCAATGGCGAACAATGGCGATCTAAGAGGGAAACCCACTGCGCTCCTTGAAAGGGCGCTCCAAATCAACCCAAACCAGATACAGGCACTGTGGCTAGCGGCAATGGCCGCAGATGAACAAGATAATCTCTCTGCAACACTCATGTACCTGACCCGCCTACAGGGACTGGTTGTCGACAATAAGGAGGCGCATCAAGAAGTGACTACCATGATCGCCTCAGCCCAGTCTCGCGCCACGGCGTCTGGCCTCGCGCTGCCACCCACATCGGGCACTGACACAACCCTAAACGCGTTAGCCCCCTCGGCACGACTCTCAGTTCTTGTCGAGCTGAATCCCGCCGTAGGGCAGCAGGTCAATACCACCGACACCGTGTTTGTCTATGCTCGCCCCATCGATGGGAGCAAAATGCCCATTGCGATCACACGTCGTCGCGCGGTTGAATTTCCGCTGCGCGTTATCCTCGATGACAGTTTGGCTGTGATGCCAAGTCAAAAACTTTCCGACGTCGAACAGGTAGAGGTCGTTGCACGCATATCACGAACCGGCAATGCCATGCCAACTCGTGGCGACATCATCGGCGTAACCCGGCCTGTAACCGTCAACACGGTTGACACCGTAACCGTCACCCTTTCTGACGTAATTCCCTGATTAGATCCACCGAGTTGATACGCTGACCCCGCTCAATAAAGGACAACGCTTCGAATCGACTTTCCCTCGTGCATCAAATCAAAAGCCCGGTTGATATCCTCTAGAGGCATGGTGTGGGTGATCAAATCGTCAATGTTGATCTTGCCTTCCATATACCAGTCGACAATTTGAGGCACCTCGGTTCGGCCCCGCGCGCCGCCAAACGCAGTGCCCCGCCATACCCGGCCCGTCACCAACTGAAACGGTCGAGTCGAAATTTCGGCACCGGATGGAGCAACACCGATGATGATGCTCTCGCCCCAGCCCTTGTGGCAGCATTCAAGTGCCTGACGCATTACCTCTACATTACCGATGCATTCAAAACTGTAATCTGCACCTCCACCAGTCAACTCAACGAGATACGCCACTAAATCTCCTTCAAGTTCACTCGGATTAACAAAGTCTGTCATACCGAATTGGCGGGCCAACACTTCGCGCTCGGGATTTAAGTCAACTCCAACGATCCTGTTTGCGCCAACCATCCTTGCACCCTGTACCACATTCAACCCGATGCCACCCAAACCGAATACCACAACATTTGAGCCTGGTCTGACTTTGGCCGTGTTGATCACAGCACCGATACCGGTCGTTACGCCACAACCGATGTAGCAAACCTTGTCAAAGGGCGCATCTTCTCTGATCTTTGCCACTGCAATTTCCGGCAAGACCGTATAGTTCGAGAATGTCGATGTCCCCATGTAATGGAATAACCGATCACCATTCAGTGACAAACGACTGGTCTCGTCTGGCATCAATCCTTGGCCCTGCGTTTCACGAATGGCCTGGCACAGGTTCGTTCGACCAGATGTACAGTAATCGCACTGGCGGCACTCCGGGGTATAAAGTGGAATAACGTGATCGCCCTTCTTGACGCTGGTGACGCCAGCACCTGTGTCTACAACAACTCCAGCCCCTTCATGGCCCAAGACTGATGGGAAGAGCCCCTCTGGATCAGCTCCAGAAAGCGTAAAGGCGTCGGTATGACAAATACCCGTTGCCTTGATTTCAACAAGTACTTCCCCTTCACGCGGACCCTGCACTTCGATTGTTTCGATAGTAAGCGGCTTACCCGCCTGGTGGGCGACCGCAGCGCGACTTGCGACCATGTCGTTCTCCTCATCTCTAATTTGTGCTGTTACCTGCGCTTGATTGTACCCC
>MDTE01036833.1_pt1 | contig 17163 bp, 15 predicted proteins | sample 811231 | NCBI WGS metagenome assembly MDTE01 (sample SAMN05326651, study PRJNA326480) | marine metagenome | isolation source: seawater | place: Indian Ocean: Red Sea | collected 2010
CTGGAGAGGTGACCAGGACCGTTTTAACCTTTGATTAAAGCATCGGTCACTACAATGAGGATGAATCGTGGCATGTTGTACCGTTTTTAGGTGAGTAGTAATCCCGAAGACGATTCTTTGAAACAATATTTTGTGGAGAACTAACATGGTAGATTTTCGTTTTGAGGCAGATGAGATCCTAGGAGAGGTTGTTGGGCGTGCGGGAGGAATTCCTGGAGTTGTGGCCATCGCCACCAATCGGGAAGCAGACGTGTATACAGGTTCAGCGGGACGGCGCTCCCCAAACTCAACGACGGCCATGTCGCCGGACTCGGTAATGCTGCTGGCGTCCTGCACGAAAGCCATCACGGGAGTAGCTGTTATGCAACTCGTCGAGGAAGGCGCATTAGCGCTAAAGGACCCGGTGAAAAACTACGTTCCCGAAATCGCCGAAATCCCAGTCTTAGAGGGCTTTAAGGAATCAGGAGAGCCAAAATTACGGGCACCTAAGTCAGATGTGACGGTAGAACAACTTTTGTTGCACACGGCGGGGTTCGGCTACGATTTTTTAAATGCGGATATATTAAAGTATCGAACCGATAATGAAATCCCAAGTTTCATGGCGGCTACTTTTTCGGCCATTCAAGACGTGCTCCTTTTTGACCCCGGCGAGCAATGGGAATATGGCACTAATATAGATTGGGCCGGCAAGGTGGTCGAAGCGCTAAGGGGTAAAAGATTGGGGGAAGTTTTTGCCGAACACATCTTCAAGCCGCTCGGTGTCAGCGATATAGCCTTTAGAATGACCGATTCGATGAGAACCCGTCTAGCAACTATTTGTCAACGCTCACCCGATGGGCAACTTGTAGAGCAGCCTGACTTGATCCTGCCTCAGGAAACAGAAATGGATATGGGGGGACATGGACTTTACGGAACTGTTCCCGATTACATGAAATTCATACGGATGATTTTAAACGATGGAGAAGGGGCTAATGGAAGAGTCCTGAAACCGGAAACAGTTGCGGACATGTCGAAAAATGGACTGGGAAACCTGAAGGTAGGAGCTTTCCGTGGAGCTATCCCAGAGTTCGCAAACGACGGCGAGATGTTCCCAGGTTTGTCGAAGTCGTGGGCTTATACTTTCCTCGTGAATGATGAAGCAGCTCCTACAGGTCGGCCGGCGGGTTCTTTAGCATGGGCCGGCTTGGCCAATACTTATTTTTGGATCGACCGAACCAATGGTATTGGTGGAATGTGGAGTAGTCAGGTTTTACCGTTCACGGACGTTGTATCTTATCCAGGTTATTTGCAGTTTGAAGCAACGGTCTACCGACACCTAGAGGAGTTCTGAATTTTTCATGCAGAGCGTAAGTTTGTTTCGAGAGAACAGGTGAGTAGAACCGCGCACAGTATTGACAACTTTTTGTGTGCTGAACCTGCCGAACAAACGGTGGGGCTTATGTTAGTTATGAATCAACTTTAGGGACTTGAATATGGAATTTGATGACGTCGTTAAAAAGCGACGAAGTATAAGAGGTTTTAAACGCCAGCCTTTACCCAAAGAGTTGCTCAAGGAAATCGTTGCTTTGGCAACCCGTGCCCCCTCATCAATGAATACACAACCATGGTATTTTCATGCAGTGAGCGGTAAAGCCTTGGATAAAATTCGAGAAGGGAACACGGAACGAAACCTGGCCGGGGTGCCTGCATCTCGCGAGATACGAATCCATGGAGTGTATGGTGGTATCCATCGCGAGAGACAGAAAGAAATAGCCGTCCAGTTGTTTGAAGCTATGGGAATTGAATGGGGGGACAAAGAAAGACGTCAAGATTGGGTTTTAAGAGGTTTTCGACAATTTGACGCTCCGACGTCAATTGTAGTCACTTTCGATCAAACCTTGGACGATAACGACATAGCTATTTTCGATTGCGGCGCCGTGGTAAATGCGCTGGTAAACGCGGCATGGTCGAGAGGTGTGGGGGCGGTGATTAACGGTCAGGGTATCATGCAGAGTCCGGTAGTAAGAAAATACGCCTCTATTCCGGACGACCAAATCATTATGTCTTGTGTCGCGATGGGCTATCCATTGGAAGATTTTCCTGCTAACGACGTTGTCTCGACTCGACGGCCAGTCGAAGAGGTAATTCGTTTTGTTGATTTTGAGGATTAAGTACGACGCGCTGCTCAATCTTTTCCATGGGCGGCCAAAGCTCCCCGGATACCAATTGCCAATAATACCAAAACCAAGACCACGCTTGGTAATCCCGGCAATATGCCTAACGCGCTTAACCAGTCCGCTTCGCCCAGTCGGTTGTCGCCGACCGTGAGTGACCGGTTAGTCGACGCGTTTCCTATCCAGTAGAATACAGTAAATGACCATGCGATGTAGATGAAACCCCAAGCCAGCCAGGCTATCGATTTAGATCCCAATTCGAGTTTGGGCAAAACCAGAGCAATTACGAGTACCAGAATGCCATTCATTATCCCGCCAGAGTGCGCTCTGACCCATCCAGCTTCTGTCCCGTAGACGTTGAATTCTACAATGTTCCCCGGCCAGATCTCGAGTCCGCCAATCAGGTTAAATATCAACATAAAGCCTGCTATCATCGCAACTGCTATGACGAGCAAACCATGGACAATCATCAGCCTTTGATAACGAAACATCTAGTTTTCCTAATCAGATAATAAAGGTAAAGTCGGAGTCGTCTTAATTAAAAAATGGCACAGGTATGTCGGGATCTGAAGTATCCAGTAACGGTACTGAGGAGCCAGGGGGGAGCTTACTATGGCCTTTTACCCAATCCTTTTGCCATTGCGGGTCTTCGTCGCAACGAGGGTTGTACCAGGGAAGCAAAGCTCGCAAAAGGTAAGGGCCCACATTCCGGAGCAAAGAACCAACCTCTCGGGCTATCTCGAACAAAACGCTTATCTTGTTTAAAGTGCCGTCTTTTTTTAGCGCTACGAGCATCGCGATTAAGCCGAACCCCAGAACATGGAAACTCCCATGAAAGACGCCTAGCATCCGGGGTAAGTAGCGTCCTGAATAGGCCATGTAAGTATCGTAAGCGACTGTCTTGTGTTCGGTCTCCTCAACCATGTGCATTAACCAAAATGAGGAAATCCAGCGGCAACTATTGCCGAACAAATGTCGACGCTTGTTGATAAACCAGTGAGTGAATCCGTTCGTCATGCTTTCGAAGCCGGCGTTATAAGCAAGTTGTGTTTCCATGCTTTTAGAAAGCAGGCGTTTGTAAGAGTCGCTCATGCGCCGCTCTACGGAATTCAATTCTGGATAACCGTTTTTTTTAATCAATTCGTTTAGAGTTCTGTGGCATTGATAGTGCCTGGCTTCTTGTCCATTAAAATCTCGGATATCCTCTAATAGTTGCGGATCGCGAATGAATTGTGACGCAGACTGCATGGATTTAACTAAATAAGGCTCCAGATATGGCATTACAAGAGAGAAACCATTGAACATATGAGAGCGCACGGAAGATTTCGGCATCCATATCGGTTCCAAGTCTTCGGGGAAATCGAAATTGAAAGCGCGGATTTCTATAGACTGCGTTTGTTTTGGTTCGTAACGATAGCGCGGGTTAGGTGTTTTCTTCATTGAGCACGCTGATATGTATGGTTTATCGCAAGATAGAGTTTGTGACAGCAATTTGCAATAGCGTACAGATTCCGGATGGCCTGGTTTTTCGATTTGGATTCTTTCGAGGTCGCGATCGGAGAGTTTTCCGATGGCTTCGAAGGCGACAATGAATCGCTGGATTGCCTTGCTAACACAGTAGATATATTTAATTATCTTAGGCGTTCGGAATCTCTAGGAATATTTTATGAAGCAGCGTAAATTGGAAAGGATCGAGACTAACGGCATTACCCTAGAAGTTGTTGTTGAAGGGGAAGGACCGTTGGTCATATTGTTGCATGGCTGGCCACAGTGCTGGTATCTCTGGCGCCATCAAATAGATCCCATCGTAGCAGCCGGGTTCACTGTCGCTGTTCCGAATCAAAGAGGTTATGGTGGGAGTACGGCGCCTATGGAGCCAGAAGAGTACCGGATACGAGAAATAGCTGCCGACGTCGTTGGGCTAAGTGAAAAACTTGGTTACGACGAATTCACCTTGATAGGGCATGATTGGGGTTGTATTGCGGCTTGGAACACTGCTTTACTTTATGACGAAGTATGTACCGCTATTATGGGGCTATCGGTACCTTTTTGGAGGTTAGGAGAAGATTTCATAAATCCCAAACCGAGGGACGGTTTCTGGTATGCGCGTTTGTTCCAGACTCGCGGCCTTGCCGAAGCGGATCTCGAAGAGGATATTAGAGGTTCCTTACTCGGTATCTACCATAGTTTAGGAGCGCAGGCTTCCCATGGCGCTTTTTTGAGACAGATCGATAAACCGGCTAATGCTAGCTTCAGAGAGGTCTTCCCCGCTCCCGACACCCTTCCCTATTGGCTTACTGATGAGGACTTAGATCTCTATGTAGGGGAGTTCACAAAAAGCGGGTTCCATGGTCCAAATAGCTGGTACGCAGCTATACCCGCGAATGTGGAGCTCAATAAAGAGCTCGCCGACAAGCGATTTCGGCGGCCTGCAGCTTTTGTGGCGGGCAAGCAGGACGTTGCTCTTATGTTCGATACGGAATGGAGGAGTTCATTTGAGCCGTGGTTTGATGATCTGCGGTTTATCGAAATAATAGAAGATGCGGGTCACTGGGTGCAGATGGAACAACCCGATAAGACGACTACCGCAATTCTAAAATTCTTAAAAGACGTTCATTCATGAACCTCCACCAGTGGTTTTCATCTTAATCGCTGCCCTTTATATGTTTTTGAAATCGCCATGCCTTCCTTGTCCTTTCTTAAATCGGTTCGCTCCTTCGATGCCTTCTTCTGTGAGCACGTGGATACTGTTGTTCCATTCAGCCTCCATCGCAGCGTCGACTGGAAGGCCATGTTGCAGATAGACCGATCTCCGGTCGGCATTCATGCATTCCTGCGGGAAACGAGAAATCTCATGTGCCAACTTTTCTGCCTCTTCGCGCGATCGGCCATCAGGCACTACTCGCTCACAGAGACCGATCTGTAAGGCCTCTTCGGCTGGGATTTTCCGTCCCGTCATTATAATGTCTAACGCCCTTCCTTGCCCCACTAGGCGAGGCAGACGGACAGTACCCCCGTCTATCAAGGGAACCCCCCAGCGTCGGCAATACACTCCCATGTAAGAGCTCGACTCCATTACCCGAAGGTCACACCATAATGCCAGTTCCATTCCTCCTGCCACCGCGGGTCCAGCGATAGCGCATATTACTGGCTTAGTAAGATTCATTCGGCTTGGCCCCATAGGGCCGCGAGGAGTTTTGATCGTTTTATCGTCAGGGAAATCCAGGTGGGCCAGCGGCTTATCTTTGCCGACCAGGGCGCTCGCCATTTTGAGATCCCAGCCAGCGCAAAATGCCCCCCCTTCTCCCCAAAACACTGCGACCCGTGCATTCGGATCTTCCTCGAATTTGGTGAAGGCCTGCACGAGAGACTCTGCGCTTTCCGTATCCATAGCATTCCGCGAGTGAGGACGACTGTGTATGACTGTGGTGACGTGTTCAGATTGTTCGACTCGAACTCCCATGATGAAGCTCCTATTTTTTGGTTGTACGTGTTTTCGGTGGTTGCTAGTGACAATAGTCGGTTTACGTAGGAACCTAGAACGAAATGTGTCCTTTTGGGAGAGGAGCTTGCTTCAGTAGAGACGGTTTCGTCAATATCTATTTGCTTGTGCTATTTCCCACTGTAGTATGGTCTCAGAATTGCTGTTGCGGCTCAGAGACGAGAGTCAAAAAGGGGGGAGAGAACATGAAACAAGAATCACATATTAAAATCCTTGAAGAACTCATAGATATGGTCGATACCGGAAAATCGTCAGACGCGGGACGCATGGTGAAAAACCCTACGTCGCTGTACGTGTGTAAGGATCGGGCCGCTGTTGAATGGAAGTCCTTTTTTGAAAATCATGCGCAGATAATCGGTATTTCCGGTGATCTCCCAGAGCCAGGCAGTTTCATGACCATGAATGACTTGGGTATCCCAATTCTGGCTACGCGAGACAAGAAGGGAAAATTTCATGCGTTCGTAAACGCTTGTCGTCATAGGGGTGCTGTGCTTACCGAAGAGGAGAGAGGAAAGCAACATCGGTTTTCCTGTCCATTCCATGCTTGGACCTACAATAGTAGCGGAGATCTATTAGGCATAAGGGAGCCTCGTCTGTTCGGTGAGGTCGATAAGTCCTGTCATGGGTTAGTAGAGTTGCCGAGCGAAGAAAAATATGGATTATTGGCGATACATCCCCAGTTGGATTCTGTTGTAGATATTGACTCACTCTTGGGAGCAGAGTTATCCGAAGAGCTTTCTAGTTGGCAGATGGACAAGGGTTCGTTCCTTGGCACAACACCACTGGATGTTCCTATAAATTGGAAGATAGCGGTTGATACGTTCGGGGAAAACTATCACTTTCACTCACTGCACAAAAATCATTTAGATTCGTTGTTTTATGGGGATGCAACTACTTACCATGAGTTCGGTAGAAACCATCGGCTTGTATTGGCAAGTCGCTACCTCGACGTTTTGCGCGATTTACCGCAGGAATGTTGGAACACTTCCGACGCAGGCATAGCTCTTTACTATTTGTTTCCGAACACACTCATAGCGATGTTTAACCGAGTGATTACCTTGGTACGGATCTATCCTGACCGCGAAAACCATAGGCGTTCCGTAAGCCGAATCTCCCACTACTCTGCTCAGCATATAGGTGCGCAGGCTGCCGAGGAGTCGATAAAACTCGATGGTGAAAATCTTTACAAGACAGACATGTCGCAGAGAGTAGAGTTTACATTGGAATCCCAGATTGAGTTGATTAACTCCACTTTACAACATGAAGACTACCACATGGCGGTAAAGTCTCAGCAGACAGCTGAAAGTGGTAAGGTCGAATATTTCATCTTTGGGCGTAATGAACCGGCTTTGCATCATTTCCACAATAACTATCGAGAGATGCTAGGAGAACCACTCCTTGAGGAATACCGTGCCTAGGACAAAAATGGCCCCAGGACTCTGCGTACGAGTCCCAAAAAGACTGTTATTTTCTCCGATTTGGTTAAAAACCAAACCCTTGATTGATAAGGGCAGGTTGTACAGATAAGTCGTCCTTTCCCGCCCCTTTATCTTTCCAGCACTTCGGAGTATAGGTTATAGGAGTTTTTGATGGACATTACCGCCTTTTTTACCACCGAAGATGGAGGCTCTTATTTTGCCGACATTAACATCCCATTAGACGTAAAAAGGGAGGATGCGTTTGGTCATGAGATCACATCTAGTCGGCCTTACTCCTCAGATAGTGTGCAACTAGTTCAGCTACCCGCCGATTTAGATCAGGACTGGCATAATGCTCCAGCGATTCAAATCGTGGTAGTAGTCAGCGGAACGATAGAAGTCGAAACTACCGATGGAGTGTGCCGAACGTGGGATGCTGGCGGGATTTTCATGCCTGCTGACGTTACTGGGCGTGGCCATCGAACTCGTGTAATTGGAGGACCAGCACTGGTTCTATTTGCCCCGTTTCCGGAGGATTTCGATATCACTGCTTGGGTGTCTTGAGGCCAAAAGGCATTGTTTAGGATGCAGTGAATCACCAGTTTTTAGGCTGTGAGCAAAAATATTGAGTTTAGGTAGAGATCTTTAATCAGTGGGTCCATAATTGATTGGAAAGCTGCCCAGTCTGCTATCTTCAGGAGGAAGACTTATGAAAATTTCTTGTTTTCACTTGATGCCTTACCGGGATCTCCCCGATGATTTCGACGAAACGCACGATTCTGCCTGGTTTACCCTTCCGTTCGAAGGTATCGGAGACCGAGAAAAATGTTCAGAATATTATAACGATACGTTAGATGAATTAATTTTTGCGGCCGAAATGGGTTTCGATGGACTTTGTACCAATGAGCACCATCAAAATGCCTATGGCTTTATGGTAAACCCCAACATGATGGGTTCGGTTCTCGCTCGAGCTACCCGAGGAACTGACAAAGCTATTATTCAGATGGGAGAAACAGCAGTTTTTCTTAATCCACCGATAAGAGTTGCCGAAGAGTATGCGATGTTAGATAGTATTTCCGAAGGACGTCTTGTGGCAGGTTTTCCTGTCGGTCTAGGCGGCGATTTTGCGTACAGCTACGGATTTGCTCCGATGGAGCAGAGAGCCCGTTATCGAGAAGCGCATGATCTGATCAAAAAAGCGTGGACTGCAACGGACACATTTGCTTGGAATGGGAAGTATTATCAGTTACCCATGGTCAATTTGTGGCCGAAGCCACGGCAGGAACCGAATCCTCCCATCTGGGTTCCTGGTAACGCGAGTCCGAGCACGTGGGATTTTGTAGTGGAAAATGATTATTGCTATTGCTATCTCACCTATTTTGGAGCGAAAGGTGCGGGTACCATTGTAAATGGGTATTGGGATAAGGTTGAAGAGCAGGGCAAGGACAGAAACCCCTATCGCATGGGTTACCTAATTCCGGTGGGGGTATCCGAGACGGATGAAAGCGCGGAAAAGGAATATGGAGCGCATATCGAGTATTTCTATCACAAATTGTTGCATATGCCAGAGCAGCTCTTGTTACCACCAGGGCATGTTACTCACCAGTCATTAGAGTTTTTGCTGACTAAGCGTCCTTTTCCGTCGTACGATGAGTTAAATAACTACAAATATAAGCATTTTAACGATCAGGAGTTTCTCGTTACGGGGAGTGCTTCGACTGTTGTAGATAAACTGAAAGATATTATTAAGCGGTTGAATGTCGGTAACTTGATGCTTGTACCCCAATTTGGATCTATGCCACATGAGCAGGCAATGCAGAATATAGAACGTATCGGAAAAGATGTGCTTCCGCATTTGCGGGATATTTGGGATGGTGAAGGTTGGGAAAATCACTGGTGGCCACAGAATGCTGCGCCAAATAAACCGGCTAATAAAGAACGCGCAGCGTAATTTAGAGACCACCTTTTAAAGGAGTTTAGTCGAAATGCATGAGATTCGTCAGCAAGCTGTCCCGACTCTCGGAGGACGGTTGGATATCAACGTCAATATTGCCGGGAGCGGAGAGCCGGTGGTTTATCTACATTCGGCAGGGGGGTTTTATTGGGATGATTTTCTGGACGGGTTAGCGGACAAGTATACGGTTTACGCACCGTACTTCCCGGGGACAGAACCCGGTGTTCCCGAAGGAATCGACCAATTAGACGAATTGTGGGATGCGGTGCTGGCGTACGACGATATGTTAGATGGACTTGGATTAGAATCAACTAAGTTGATCGGCCATTCCTTCGGAGGATTGCTGGCGAGTGAGTTGGCGGCACAGCGTCGTCAAGGAATCGAGAAGCTCACGCTTATCGCGCCGATAGGTTTATATAACCAGAACCATCCCTACACTTGTGCTAATTGGTGTGCTCTTGGGTTCGATGAGATTTTGGATACGTTGTTTTTTGATTCCAATCAACCGCGTGTGCAAAAGCGAATGACGCCCCCTACCGATGAACACGAGAAAGCGTTGTGGGAAAGAGACTTTATTTGGACGCTAGGTTGTACCGGAAAGCTTATCTGGCCGATCCCAGACAAAGGATTGAACAAACGTATACACCGGATATCCGCTCCTAGCCTCGTAGTTTGGGGCGAGAACGACCAACTCATACCTACGGCCTACGCGGAAGAGTTTCAAAGTGCGATTCCAAATGCAGAGTTGTTTTGGCTTTCTAATTGTGGACACGAACCTCCTTTAGAGCAGACTGAGAAGTTGACTCATAGAGTAGAACAATTTTTTGCGTCCTGATCTTGTTCTGAATAGAGAAAATATCTTTACCATCGAGTCGAAAAATAGTTCTCTGAGTTGTTTCCTTCCGCCGGATTACGGTCGTCTCCTTAACATTATTGATATAAGGTTTATGTAGTGAAACGATCGTATTGTCATCAGACATCTCGTGGAGATATTTTCGATATAGACTTTGCCCATGGAGGGTCGGTTCCGTGGTAGATCTCGTTTCACTAATTATCTTCAGCGCTTTGTTGTTATTGTTGTTGATAGTTATAGTCGGCCTTTTAAAAAACAAAAAAAAGGACTTTCCTGCCCTAATCCAGGATGAATTCCGGAAAGAGCGCAAGGACGCCACAGAGAATTCGATGGCGCAAAGACGAGAAATTTCTGAAACGATCACAAAAGCAAACGAGTTACTTATCACATCTATAGCGAAATTAGGGGAGACACAGCAAGGCGCTTTAAGTTCGGTCGAAACCCGAGTTAACACTTTGCTGGAGTCGAACGAGAAGCGACTTAAGGATATGCGAACTACGATTGACGAACAGCTCAAATCGTTGCAAGAAACAAATGAGAAGAAGCTTGAACAAATGCGGCAAACGGTTGACGAAAAGCTGCAAAGCACGTTGGAAAAGAGGTTAGGGGAATCATTTAAGTTAGTTAGCGAACGACTTGAAGCCGTTCAGCGTGGCCTGGGAGATATGCAATCTTTAGCCACGGGAGTCGGAGATTTAAAACGGATGTTAACTAACGTTAAGGCAAGAGGGACCTGGGGCGAGTTTCAGTTAGGGGATATCCTTGAGCAGATACTTACGCCGGAACAATTTGCGCGAAACGTTAAGCCAAAGAAATCTTCCGGGGAAATAGTCGAATACGCTATAAATCTCCCTGAAAATGTTTGGTTGCCGATCGATTCGAAATTTCCACTTGAAGACTACGAACGGTTGATGGATGCCTCGGAAAGAGGAGATGTGAAAGGTGTAGAAAAGGCGAAAAGTGCCTTGTTAAAAGCGGTCCGGTTGTCGGCAAAAGATATCAACGACAAATATATAGATCCTCCGCAGACCACCGATTTTGCGATTCTTTTTTTGCCGACCGAAGGACTGTATGCGGAAGTGATTCGTCAACCTGGGCTCATGACTCAGTTGCAGCAGGATTTTCGAGTGACAGTAGCGGGACCTACCACGCTTGGTGCGATGCTCAATAGTTTCAGGATGGGTTTCAGGACGCTGGCTATAGAGCAAAGGTCGAGCGAGGTCTGGACAATTTTATCGGGGGTCAAAACGGAGTTTGGTAAATTTGGGCAGGTGTTGGAAAAGGTTAAAAAGCAGTTAGACACAGCATCTAACACAATAGAGGAAACAGGTGTGCGGACACGCGCAATGAAGAAAGCATTAAGGGAAGTGGAAGAAGCGCCGGCAGAATTAGCCCGCGAATCGTTTGAGTTTCAGCAAATAACGGCCTCAGATGAGGAGCGCTAGTAAATAGAAGTCAGGATTTTAAAAGTCCTGTAAGAGAGTCTCTGACTATGATCTTGGATAAGGGGAATTAAGTATGGTTGCTACTGGAACCGAACTTTACTACTCAGCATGCCCGCATGACTGTCCTTCCACTTGTACTCTCGAAGTAGAAAAGGTTGGGGAGCGCGCGATTGGCAAGATTAGAGGTGCAAAAGAGAATTCTTACACGGCAGGAGTGATTTGCAGCAAGGTTGCTCGATATTCGGAGCGTCTCTATCACCCTGACCGTCTGACTATGCCCCTGAAACGCAAAGGCGAGAAAGGTGATGGTGAATTCGTTCCTATTTCCTGGAATGACGCTCTGGACGAGACCGCAGAAGGATTGCTTAAAGCTGAACAACGTTTCGGTCCCGAAAGCGTGTGGCCGTATTTTTACGCTGGGACCATGGGCTTGCTTATGCGTGACGGGATCAACCGCCTTCGCCATGTAAAAAAGTATTCCGGAGAGCACTACACTATATGTTCGTCTCTCGCTACCGCGGGTTACGTAGCTGGTACTGGCAAACTGGCAGGAGTTGACCCTCGAGAAATGGCCGAAGCCGATGTGGTGGTAATCTGGGGTACTAACGCGGCGAGTACGCAGGTGAATGTCATGACTCATGCGCTTAAGGCGCGGCGAGAGCGGGGCGCGAAGATTGTTGTTATCGACGTGTATGAAAATGCTACGGCTAAGCAGGCCGACTCTTTCATATGCTTGCGTCCCGGTACTGACGGCGCTTTTGCATGTGCTGTAATGCATATTTTATTTGCCGAAAGTTTAGTTGATCAATCTTTTCTGACTGATTTTACAGACCAACCTGAGCGCTTGAGAGAGCATTTAAAAGCACGGGATCCAGTATGGGCGGAAAGCATAACCGGAGTGAAAGCGAGTCGCATAAGAGAGTTCGCTCTGCTAGTCGGACGAAATCCTAGAACATACTTTAGACTAGGCTATGGTTTTACCAGGCAAAGAAATGGTGCGGTGAACATGCATGCGGCATTGTGCATTCCCTCGATAACTGGAGCATGGAGACACAAAGGGGGCGGCGCTTTTCACAATAATGGAGCCATTTATCACTGGAATAGAGTTCTCTTAGAAGGTTTGGATGCAATGGATTCAGATGTGCGAGTCCTTGATCAATCCCGAGTAGGAGCAGTCCTTTCTGGAGATCCGTTCGACCTTAGAGGAGGCCCTCCTGTTACCGCAATGTTTGTTCAAAACACCAATCCGATGTCGGTGTGCCCAGATTTGAATTTGGTAAAAAAGGGTTTTTTGAGGAAAGACTTATTTGTTTGTGTCCACGAACAGTTTATGACTGAAACTGCCAGCGTCGCAGATATCGTGTTGCCGGCGACGATGTTTCTGGAACATGATGATGTGTATCAGGGTGGCGGCCATCAACACATTGTCTATGGGCCAAAAATTGTCGACCCACCGGAAGGTTGTCGCAACAATCATGAGGTCGTTTGTGACATCGCGAAACGTGTTGGGGCGGAACATCGAGGTTTCACAATGACGCCCAAGAATATTATAAACGAGTTGCTTCAGTCTTCTGGTTGGGGAACTTTGGCGAACCTAGAGGAAAGACATTGGATAGATTGCCAACCCTCTTTCGCCGACTCGCACTATCAGAATGGTTTTGCTCATAGCGATGGAAAATTTCATTTCTTCCCCGATTGGGAGCATCGAAGTCCTGGCATCCATTTTCCGGTGGACGCTCTTAAAAAGATGCCTGAATTACCCGACCATTGGGAAGTATTAGAGTCAACAACAGAGAGCATGCCTTATCGACTAGTTACCGCTCCAGCAAGACATTTTCTAAACTCGAGTTTTAATGAAACGAAAACGTCCAAGAAAAGGGAAAAGCGACCAGTCGCGATGATTCAAAGTCAGGATGCTAGTTCACTTGGTATAGTTGATGGAGATCGAATCTCTCTAGGAAACGAAAGGGGGGAGATACAGCTGACTGCAGAGGTTGTGACTGGCCAACAGCAAGGCGTAGTTATAGTCGAAAGTATCTGGCCCAACTCTTCCTTTCCAGCAGGGTTAGGCATCAACGTTCTTACTGGATCTGATCCAGCTGGACCAGAGGGCGGTGCGGCCTTCCACGACACTAGGATATGGATTCAAAAGAAATGATTTTCGCTTGGTATCGTCTATCAGGACGGTGGGGTGCTTTAGCGGAGGAGATAGAAGTTTGTCGTCTCTAGAATCTGATATCGACTTTTTCTAAGCCAAGAACGAATGTCCCTAAACGTTTACTCAGCGGTGAACTGGAGTCTATTTCGATATTCGGCATTCGGTGCAAGATTTCCTCAAGCATAACCCGGATTTCTAAGCGCGCTAAATGAGCTCCTAAACAGTGGTGTCTGCCGTAACCGCCAAAACTTAGGTGCCTATTTGGATTGCGCAGTATGTCGAACTCGTCGGGATTTTTAAAGTGATTCTCGTCCCGGTTTCCGCTTTCAAATAGAAGGATTACTTTGTCTCCCGCCTTCAAATGCTGGCCTTCGAGTTTGATGTTTTGAACAACAGTCCGTGCGAGAGTTTTTACGGGAGTGACCCAGCGTAGCATTTCTTCGACCGCACTATCCAAGCACGCGAGGTTGCCGCGAAGTTTGTCATATTGTTGCCGGTTTTCTAGGAGTGCCACTATGCCGCCAGATATTACGTGTCTGGTGGTTTCATCACCGCCGACTAAAAGCAATAACGCTTCGTGTACTTTGTCTTTATCAGGTAGCATTCTGTTCCCAACCTTTGCGTGGACGATCGCGCTTAGGATGTCATTTCCGGGTGATTTTTCTAGTTTTTTGAACCATTTCAAAATGTATGCTTCAAATTCTGCCGCTGCCGCAAGTACTTTTCTCTCGAAGTCTGCTGGCATATTTGCGAGGCCTGTTGCGATCAGGTCGGACCATTCTAATAATTTACCGTAGTCGCCCTTCGGCAAGTTCATCATATGACCGATGACGCGCATCGGTAATGGCATAGCCAAGTCACGGACAAGGTCGCAGTGTTTTTTTTCTAAGGCCTCGTTTATAAGCTCTGTTACTACTGCTCTTATATAAGGCTCATACGTTTTAATCGCCCTCGGGGTAAATCGGCTACGGTTGATCGACCTACGGTGCAAATGCTCCGGATCATCTTTATTGATCATAGAGGGAACGGGAGGCGCGTCGGGTCGTGAGCCAGATGCAGATGAAAAGATTTCGTGCTGCGTTGAGATATGACGAATTAGTCGGTAGGTCGAAGCACCCCATGCTCCCTGACTTCCGAAGACAGGAGCAGAATCGTCAAAATACAGCGGTGCGTTGTTTCGCATCCAACGGTAAGTTTCAAATGGTGCCTTGTGGAAATCCGGGTCCATTAAGTTTACTCCCTCACACAAGGGATGCGAAACCTCTCTCGCGGATATTGATCCCATCCTGAATTCCTCGGTTAGCCCTTTACGCGCTGTTCTATTTGCTTCGGTATGGTTGTTTGGGTTTAGAGTATTTGCGGTAAAATATCCTCTTTTAGTTGTCTTAGATCTTCTACGGTTTTGCTGGTTGGTGTACCACTAAATGGTGGCCATAGCATAGGCATTGTCATTCCTGCTTCTTTGTATTGAGCTAAGTTATCCGCTATCTGTGAGGCTGTCCCAACCATTGTTGGTGTTAGTTTTCCGTTGGGAGTCTGATCGGTTTGCTCTTTTGTTATTTCGAAAGGCATCATGCTGGAAATTTCTAACGTTTCAATTGATTCACCGCTACCAATGTTTTCTAGTTCGTCGCCGATAGCGCCCTTCCACTCTGCAATTGCTTGAGGGGTATCCATTATGCCGATCCATCCTTCTAGGTTGTATTTAGCCACCCGTTTCGCAGAGATAACGGGGTTGACTAAGCCAGAGAAATACATCGGCGGACGCGGCTTTTGAACCGGCTTGGCGCCAAAACCGGATTTCTCAAATGAGGAGAACTCTCCATTGTATTCAAACAGTTCGTTTGTCCAGATGCCTTGCATTACTTCTATGGTTTCGCGTACATGTTTATTGCGTTTTTTGTATATGTGACCGGCCCCTGCAGCCTGAAATTCTTCTGGCATCCAGCCAGCGCCTACTCCTACGTTAATTCGACCACGAGATAGTTGATCCCACGTCGCTATTTCCGCCGCCATTGTGGTGGGCGCTCTGAAAGGCGTGACAATTATACTGACACCTAAACGAATTTTTTTTGTTCTGGCTGCAAGGTAAGGAATTAAGGGGAGTCCCTGTAGCCATTGGCCTCGGGCGCTGACAGGGAGTGCTGTCGGGAACTGTTCCATTGAGCCGAAAGGCTTTTCTAGCTCCTGTCTATCTGAGGATTCTGGCACGATAATTCGATCGAGGGTCCATAGCGAATCGAAATCCAATTCTTCGGCAACGGATGCTAAGTCATCGATTTCTTCTACTGATATTGAGTCTCGAAAGTTGGGTAGGTACAGTGCGAGTTTCATTCTTTATCCTTTCCTCAGGAGCTTAAAAGTTTTATTTAGTGTGCAGTTTAAGAACCGCTTCAGTCAACGTGCTTCACGATAGAAGCACTGAAAAAAGTAACTCAGGGATGTTATTTCTTGTCTCACAAGCGTATGACTTTTAAACGCTAACAGCTACAGCGCGTTTCGAAAGAATACTTCAATCATAAAGTTTATTCGTTAGAAGCGCTGGAACCTTCAACTGACTCCACTTAACATGAAAATCCGGACTGGACAGTATACCTATCCGAATCGTGGCTCAATAAATTTTCTTAGGGGAGGGGCTTATGACGGACGAAGTTTTGTATGAAACCGAAAACGATATCGCGACGATCACTCTGAACAGACCACGTTATTTTAATGCGCAAAGTTGGAGATTGTTAGAAGAACTCGATGAGTGTTTAGACAGAGCGGTTTCAGATCCCAAGGCTAAGGTGGTAATTGTTCGTGGTGCAGGTAAGCATTTTTCATCCGGGCATGATCTCGGAACTGATGAACAGCTAGCTGATGAAGAGAGCAGAGCCGACATTGAGGGACGAGGGATCGGAATTGGGTTTTACGAGACATTCAGAAAGGTCAATCTAGATTTCACATTGAAATGGCGGAATCTGCCGATCCCTACGATTGCGCAGGTGCACGGCTACTGTATTTATGGCGGCTGGATGATTGCCGCAGCGATGGATGTCATTTTCGCTTCACGTGATGCTAAGTTTCTAGCTGGACTGTTCGAGTATTTTTCCGTGCCGTGGGATATTCCAGTGCGAAAAGCGAAAGAATTAATTTTGGAAAGTCGATTTCTAGATGCGGAAGAAGCGCGTGAGCTGGGACTTGTTAATCAGGTCTTCGACTTGGATGATTTGGAGAAAGAGTCTCGTGCCTATGCAAGAAGGGTGGCGGAAAACACCGAAACCGCGCTTCGTATGGGAAAACTAGCCGTTAACAAAGCGCAGGACGCCCAAGGCTTTAGTGCAACCATGGAGGCTGCTTTTGCGGATTTTCTGGTCGCGACTTATACCCCGGGAAATTGGCAACGACCGTCGGAACGTCGTTTGGGCGGAGTCGATTTGGCGCTTCGCGGGTTAAAGGGTGATCGTTACGGTTTAGAGTCGGAAGAAGACGGACACTAGAGAGGACATGAACAACCCAGCAATCTAGGTCAGAGCACCAGATTAATATCTATCGCTAGAACGGGTTCGTCGTTTCTAACCCGAGCTCCAAGCGTCCATATTGCTCCGTAATCCTGTCGGTGTGAGGGATGATATGCAAAGGCATAGCTTGGAAATCTCGAAAATGTCTTTCAAAATTACCCCCTTCTCGCAATCCATTGC
>MDTE01044489.1_pt1 | contig 17163 bp, 19 predicted proteins | sample 811231 | NCBI WGS metagenome assembly MDTE01 (sample SAMN05326651, study PRJNA326480) | marine metagenome | isolation source: seawater | place: Indian Ocean: Red Sea | collected 2010
TCTTTTCTTGCTTGATCAATTGCTTTATTAAAAGCTTTTAAAAGAGCAGCATCTCTTTTTCCTTGAGTAGAATCCTCACCCATTTGAGAGGCTTGTCTTAAACCTACACCTACTCCATTTCCAAATGCTCCACCTGAAAATGTTGGACCAACCAAAACAACTGGTTTGCCAGATTTTTCAGCATAGTCAGTGAATGCCACTGCCGCTGCTAAAGCAACATCACATCTTCCTGATGCTAAATCTAGGTTAACATCATCTTGAGTTTTGTAAGTTCTGACGTTTACTTTACCTACGTCACCCGACTCTAGAAAGTTTTGGTGAATGGTTCCTGTTTGAGTACAAACAGTTTTTCCTGCCAGAGCACCTGTGATAGTTTTTAGTGCTTTATTTACTCCAGATCCACCTAAAGTAAGATTTACTCCCTCTGGTGTGTCCATTCCCTCTAGGTCTGAACCCTTCATAACTGCTAATGAAGCTACTTCATCAGCATAACCTTGTGAAAATGTTATCACTTTTTTTCTCTCATCGGTAATTGACATTCCAGCCATGATAGCATCAAACTTTCTCATTTGTAATGCAGGTATCATTCCATCCCAATCTTGCTCTACTATTTCGCATTGTTGTCCAATGTATCTACAAAGAGCCCAAGCTAGTTCTACCTCAAACCCTATAAGTTTGCCTGAGGCATCTTTTGAGTTCCATGGTGGATATGCACCTTCAGTTCCTATTCTAATTTTATCGGCATTAGCAGAAATTGTTAAAAATAAACTTATCAATAACCCTAAGCCAAATTTTTTAAATATATTCATTTTTCCTCCAAAAATATAAAGTTTATTATTCCATAGTTTTAAAGATTTAAAAAGATAAATTAATTGTTGATTGATGATGCAAAATTCCAAGAACAATCAAAACTGGGTATATAAACTCTATCAAGAGTAGCATTACCAAAGTTTTTATTAAGTACTTTAAGCCAATTTTCTACTTGTTTTGGTTTTTTATCTTGGCTACCTACTTGAGCTGTTATAACGCCATCTGGCTTTAATATTCTCTCAAGAGATTTAATATTTTTTGCTGCTAAATCTATACAAAATTGATCATCATTAAGATCAATAAATATTTGGTCATAATTATTATCATTTATTTTTTTTATACTCTCAAATGCATCGCCCCAGACACATGATACTGAGTTATTTTTTGTAGCTTTGTTACCAACCTTTGCTAAATGCTTATCGCATACTTCAACAACTTCGGGATCTAATTCAAACCAATCTATAAAACCAAAGTTTTTTGTAATACACTCTCTTGCAACTCCACCATCCCCTCCTCCAATAATAGCTGCTTTATTGTTATTTGAATTAAGTTTTATTCCACAGTTTACAAATGTAGAACTGTATAAATGCTCGTCTGTTTCTGAGACTTGAATCTCATTATCTATAAAAAGTGCCTTACCAAACTGTTCTAATTCCAATATTTCTACATGTTGACCTACCTTAGATTTAAATTTTTCTAATACTTTTTTTACGATATAATTTTTACTCAAACCTGGGGATGAGTAAATATCGTGATACAAATCTTTAGTATCACGGTTAAATTCTCTTTTAATAATTTGTTTATGTTTTATTTCATCTTTAATTATACTTAAGGCTATATTTGGTGAAACTTTACCACAAGTAAAAAAATCAAAACTTATAATTCCATTCTCAGGAAAAGTATGGAAACTCATGTGACTTTCTGCCAATAAAGCAACTAATGTGAAACCCTGGGGTTCAAATTTGTGACTAGATATTTTTAATACTGATACTTTTGCTTTCTTAGCAATTTTATAAATTAATTTTTCGTAAAATTTTGGCTCATATTCTTTATCAGTACCAATAATATCTAATGTTAAATGTTCACCTACTTTGGTCATATGAATCAAATATTAATTTTCTAACAAAATTTTTGCATCTTTTAAATAAAAAACTATAATAATTATCTTACAGGTAGAATTTTGAAAAATAATTGGTCAGATATAGAAGCAAAAAAATATATTAGAAAATATATTAAGTTAGGGCACAGTAAAGATATGGCTCTGAGAGTATACACAACAAGACTTTTAGGACGTAATAAAGAGCTTGTATTGCATGGTGGAGGAAACACTTCAGTAAAAATAAAAACAAAAGATATAGACGGAAAAATTTATGATGTTTTATGTGTAAAAGGTAGTGGTTGGGATATGGCAGAAATAGAACCTCAAGGACTGCCAGCAGTTAAATTAAATCCATTACTTTCATTTAAGAACAAAAAATATTTAAGTGACGATGACATGGTTTCTTTTCAAAAAAGAAATTTGATAAACTCAAAATCTCCGAACCCATCAGTTGAGACTTTTTTACATGCATTTTTACCACATAAATTTGTTGATCATACACATTCTGATGCGATCATGAATCTTACTAACAGATCAAACGGTATTGAGTTATGTAAAAAAACTTTTGGAGCAAAAGTTGGTATAGTCCCCTATGTAATGCCAGGATTTGCTTTAGCAGTTAAAATAAACGAAGTCTTAAAAAAAAATAAAAATATAAATTGTTTAATTTTGTTAAATCATGGAATTTTCACCTTTGCAGATAACGCAAAAGACGCTTACAATTTAATGATTAAATATATTTCGGATGCTGAGAGAACATTAAAAAAATTAAAAAGAAAAAAATTAAAACAAGTAAAGAAAGTAGATATTAATTTAAAACCTCATGAAGTTGCTCCTATTTTAAGAGGTTTGTTATCTGAAAATAAAGAAAAAAAGTATATTTTAAATTTTAGAAAAAATAAAACATTAGATTATTTTATAAATGGAAAAGAGGTAAATAGATATTCTAATGAAGGAACAGCAACTCCAGATCATGTTATTAGAGTTAAACCTTTTCCGTTAATTATAAAACCTAAGAAAAATATTTCAGTAACAGATTTCAAAAAACTTGCAAAAAAAGAATTCGAAAGTTATAGGAAAAAATACATTAAATATTTCAGAATTAATCAAGCAAAATCTAAATCAAAAAAACAAATGCTTGATACATCACCTAGGGTAATTTTTGTTCAGAATTTAGGTGTTTTCAGTGTTGGAGATACTATACAGGCAGCAAGGATTGCAGGAGACTTAACAGAAACCAATGCAAGAGTCATATCCTCAGTTGAGGAGACAACAAAATACAAATTCATAAGTAAGAAAGATATGTTTGATGTTGAATACTGGTCTCTCGAGCAAGCCAAACTAAATAAAGCAAAAAAGGTTCTGCAAGGCCATGTAGTTGTGATCACAGGTAGTAGCGGGGCGATAGGAACAGCAACTTACGAGATTTTCAAGCAAAATGGAGCTGAAGTTGTCTTACTAGATATTAATAAACAAAAAATAGAAGCAATTAAAAAAAGAGTGAATGATTTATGTCTACATTGTGATGTAACAAATAAAAAAAGTGTAAAAGATGCATTTAGAGTTATTAAAGAAAAATACGGGGGTGTAGATATATTAATATCAAATGCAGGTACTGCTGTTAGTGGAACCATTGGTAATATAGATGATAAAATTTTAAGACGAAGTTTTGAAGATAATTTTTTTTCTCATCAAAATTGTGCGTCTGAGACAGTAAAAATAATGGTAGATCAAAATATTAATGGTTGTTTACTTTTTAACATATCAAAACAATCAGTAAATCCAGGTAAAAATTTTGGACCCTATGGTTTACCTAAGTCAGCGTTGTTAAGTTTGTGTAAACAATATGCTTTAGATTATGGTTCATATGGAATTCGATCAAATGGAATTAATGCAGATAGAATAAGAAGCGGTTTATTAAACGATAAAATGATAAAGTCTAGAGCAAAAGCAAGAGAACTATCTGAAAAAGAGTATATGAGCGGAAATTTACTTAATGACGAAGTAAAAGCAAAGGATGTGGCTAAAGCGTTTTTTAATTTAGCGGTATCTAATAAAACCACAGGTGCTGTACTAACTGTAGATGGAGGAAATATTGCTGCTTCGATGAGGTAAATTAATCTGAAATATTTTTTAAATTTTTTGAAAATACATATCCAAAAACAATACCAACAACTATTAGTATATATTCATAAAATCTTAAAAGTATAAAAACGATTGGCAATTCTTTTTCTTTTGGATTTTTATTAAAAAAATTAGTTGACCCATCTTCATATAAATCTACAGGACCGAAAATTAAATACAGACCATATATTACTAAATATATACAAGGAACTGTTGAAATATATAATAAAGTTTTACTCTCTTTTATTAAATTTAAAAAATTTGCGGCAATTATTACTAATATAAGACTGATTAATGAAAAAATTAAAGGGTTCATTTAAATAATTTTTTTATACCTGTTTCAGATGCTTCGCATATTCCCTTTTCAGTAATTAATCCCGACACAAATTTTGCAGGTGTTACATCAAAAGCTAGATTAAGCGTTTCGCTTTTATTAGGATATACCTGAACTTTTTTAATATTTCCATTTTCATCGATGCCTTCTATATGAGATAATTCCTCATTATTTCTTACCTCTATAGGTATTTCTTTAGAATTTTTTAAATTCCAATCAATTGTTGAGCTGGGAAGAGCTACATAAAACGGAATATTGTTATCATATGCAGCTAATGCTTTTAAATATGTTCCAACTTTATTGCAAACATCTCCGTTAGACAAAGTTCTGTCTGTCCCAACAATACACATATCAACCTCACCTCTTTGCATTAAAATTCCTCCAGTATTGTCTGCGATTATCGTATTTTTAATTCCCTCTTCATTTAGCTCGTAGGATGTTAAATTGGCTCCTTGATTTCTGGGTCTCGTTTCATCAGCCCATACGTGTACTGGGATGCCTTTTTTATGAGCATGATATATTGGAGAAGTTGCTGTTCCCCAATTTATTGTTGCAAGCCATCCGGCATTACAATGTGTTAAAATATTAATAGTATCATTTTTTTTATTATATAGTTCTTCAATTATTTTAAGACCATACAATCCAATATTTTCACAAAATTTAATATCCTCTTCACAAATTTCTTTTGCTTCATTTAAAGCTATTTCTAAAATTTTATTGCTATTTACACCTGATAATTTTTTCATCATTCTATCAACTGCCCATCTAAGATTTATTGCTGTAGGTCTTGACCTAATTAAATTTTCTGCAGTTTTATTTATAAATGATTGATCATTATTCTCAATTATAGCTAAGACTAATCCATAAGCTGCGGTAGCTCCAATTAATGGGGCGCCTCTTACCTCCATTGTTTTTATGGCATTTATTGCATCATGCGATGTTTTTAAATCTTTTATAATAAATTGATGTGGAAGTTTTGTTTGATCAATTATTTTAACGATATTATTTTCAAACCAAATAGTACGATATTCTTTACCTTTTATTTTCATTTAATTCTATTAAGACTTTCTTTAGGCCAGGTTTTTTCTCTATCATACATCTCATTATAACAAATTCTTTTATTCGTAATCTCAATCCAAGGATCTTTACTTTTAATAAATATATGTGCCTGGGGTTCTATTGGATTATTTAAAGTCTGAGTTCTTAGTGCAATTCTACCTTTAGAAACATTATATCTGCAAAAAATATATACTCCACATATGATACAAAAGTATGCATTATAACCTTTTCCACTTCCAGTAGGCAAATCAATAGAGGCAACGTCTCCACTTATTTCAAAGTCTTCCTCCATTACCATTGAATGAATTACAAAAGATGATCCAGTTGATAACTTACAATTTTTACAATGACATGCTTGCGTAAATAAAGGTTTGTCCTTGATTTTGTACTTCACATTTCCACAAGCACAATTACCTTTTAATTCAATTTTATTATTCATTTTAATAGTACTCTACCCGCTATATTCTTGAGTTTATTAATTGTTTCTTTAGTTCTTTTTTCTGGTGCGGTAATAATAGCAACATCTAAACATTTATTTGTTGGATCGTTTGGATCAATATTTTTCTCAAAATTGTTTATTAAATTTTTAATCATTTCTTTTGCCTTTGATGCATTGTTCATTAAAACTTCAATCACCTGTTTTACATCAACATTGGCATGATCGGGGTGCCAACAATCGTAATCGGTAACCATTGATACTGAAGCATATCTAATTTCAGCTTCTCTTGCGAGTTTCGCCTCTGGCATGTTAGTCATTCCAATTACATCGGCGTTCCATGATCTATATAAATTTGACTCTGCTAAAGTTGAAAATTGAGGCCCTTCCATCACTACATAAGTTCCACCTCTTTTATAATTTATTTTTGCTTTTTTTATTGCCTCTTCACATGCATTCATAAGGCCATTTGAAGTTGGATGCGCCATTGAAACGTGTGCTACAATTTCATCATCAAAAAAAGTTTTTTTTCTCGAAAAAGTCCTGTCTATATATTGATCGATTATTAAAAATTTTCCTGGTGGCAATTCCTCCTTTAAAGAGCCTACTGCTGAAATTGATACAATATCAGTAACTCCAAGTTGTTTAAAGGCATCTATATTTGCTCTAAAATTAATATTGGTTGGGGAAATGAAGTGACCTCTACCATGTCTAGGTAGAAAAAAAACTTCTTTATCATTGTAGCTTGTTTTTAATATTTTATCAGAGGGTTTGCCCCAGGGTGTTTTGCAATCTATAAGTTCTCTATCTTTGAATTCTTCTACATCATAAAGTCCACTTCCACCAATTATACCTAATTTATTTGTCATATTATTTAAAATGATCTATTTATTTATAACTCAAAATATTATGGATTTAAAAGATTTTATTAGATCAATTCCTGACTACCCTAAAAAAGGAATACTTTTTAGAGACATTACGACATTAATTAAAAATGAGAAAGCTTTTACAGAAACAATAAATATAATGATTGAAAGATTAAAAAAATATGAATTTGATAAGATAACTGCAATTGAGTCTAGAGGATTTATTTTTGCATCGGCAATTTCATATATTTTACAAAAACCATTTATTTTGCTGAGGAAGAAAAATAAGTTACCAGCTGAACGATATTCAGTTGATTTTGAATTAGAGTATGGAACAGCTACTATTGAAATGCATAAAGATTCGATTAACAAAAATGAAAAAGTTGTAATTATTGATGATTTGATCGCAACAGGAGGCACGGCGTCTGCAGCTGCAAAGATAATTGAAATGTCTGGAGGAATTGTTTCTAATTTTATATTCGTAATAAATCTATATGATTTAGGTGGATGTAATGATTTAATTAAAAAGGGATATAAAGTCGAAAATTTAATTGAATTCCCTGGACATTAATTAATTCTATAAAATGATTTTTTTCCGATAATTGAATAAAATAAACCTAGAATTCTCATTTTATAAATATTTTTTTTATGGGAATTTAATGTAAATAAATAAAATATATATTTAAATATTGCAGATATTAAATTTGGACAAACTTTTATTAGTGAATTTATATAACCGTAGTGTTTTTTATTAAAATAAAATTTGGACCACATCCAGTGCCAATTTCTTAAATACTCAAATTCTTTATTATTTTTAATATTTGTTGAGGATGACCCTTTATGATCTATTAATGCGTCCTTAATAATAAATAATTTCTCGTTGTCTTTTTTTGCTCTTAAACAAATATCATCATTTTCAAGATATAAAAAAATATTCTCATCAAAAAAATTTTTTTTAAATTTAATTTTATTGATTAACATTGAAAAGCCATCAATTGTATCAACTTCTATTATTTTATTATTAAAAAATTTTTTATTATTAAATATTTTGTAATTTGGAAAATTGTTGTCGCTGCATACTGGAGAAATAATTGCAAAGTCATTAATTTGTTTTAATGATAAAACTAATTTATCAAAAGTATCTTCTTTAAAAATTGTATCAGGATTTAGGACATAAACAAAATCAGTTTTTGACATTGTAATTCCAATATTATTTGAAGCTCCCATCCCAAGATTTTCATTTAAAACAACCTCAATATTGTCATATTTTAATTCTATTTCTTTTAATAAATTTATGTTTTTTGAATTTTCGATTACAATTTTTTTTGACTCACTGGGAAGTGATTTTAAACAATTATGAATTATGTCTTCACTTTTAAAAGACACTATTATGAAAGTAATATTATTTAGATTTAATTCCATTAGGATTATTAAGTATACTAAATCTAACTATTAATGTAAAAAAAACTATGCAAAAAATTATTGTAACAGGAGGTCTTGGTTTTATAGGTAGCAACTTAGTAAGAATGCTCGTTAATAAAAAATACTTTGTTATAAATATTGACAAAATTAGCTATGCTTCAAATTTTTATAATTTAAGAGATATATCAAATAATAATAATTATAAATTTATCAAATGTGACCTAAAAAATAGAATAAAAATTTATAATATTTTAAAAAAATACAAACCTAAGTGTATATTTAATTTGGCAGCTGAAACACATGTAGATAGATCTATTGATGGACCTAAAAATTTTATTGACTCAAATATAATAGGTACTTTTAATCTTTTAGAGAGTTTTAAGCAATTTTCTTATAAAAATAAGAATTCAAGACTAATCCATGTTTCAACAGATGAAGTATATGGAGATGTGATTACTGGGAGATCTCTCGAAAGTGATCCATATATACCTAGTTCACCTTATGCAGCCTCAAAAGCTTCATCAGACCATTTAGTTTATTCCTATGTTAGAACTTATAATTTACCTGCGATTGTAACTAACTGCTCAAATAATTACGGACCTCGACAACATCCTGAAAAATTAATACCTAAATTAATTTACTACGCTTTAACAAATAAAGCTTTGCCAATTTATGGAAAAGGTAAAAATTCAAGAGAGTGGATATATGTAAATGATCATTGCGATGCCTTAATAAAAGTATTTAAAAATGGGAAGATTGGAGAATTTTATAATATTGGTTCAAATTTAAATTTGAATAATCTTGAGGTGACAAAGATTATATTAGATATTTTAAAAAAGAAATTTTCTTTAGGAAAAAAAGTAAAAATTAAATTTGTAAAAGATAGACCTGGTCATGACATAAGGTATGCAATTAACAGCAATAAAATAAAAAAACAACTTAAATGGAAACCTAGAGTAAAATTTAAAGAAGGTTTAAAAAAAACAATAGAATGGTATCTTAATAATAAATCATATTATTCACTTTTGAGTAAAAAGGATATAACTAAAAGAGTTGGACTTAAAAAATGATTAAAAAGGGTATTATACTTTCTGGAGGAAAAGGAACTAGGATGAGTCCTTTAACAAAAGCTGTTAATAAACAATTATTACCTATATATGATAAACCTTTAATTTATTATCCACTCTCAATATTAATGTTAGCAAAAATAAGAGATATTCTTATTGTTGTTAATCAAGGTCAACTAGATCAATATAAAAAATTATTACCTGACGGAAAAAACTTAGGTATAAAAATTAGATATGTTGAACAAAACAAACCCAGAGGTCTACCTGATGCTTTTTTATTAGGTGAAAAATTTATTGGCAAGAGTGGTGTTTCGTTAATTTTGGGTGATAATTTTTTTTATGGTCAATTTTTAACTCAAAAACTTAAAGAGTGTGTTAAATTAAAAGATGGTGCAAAAGTCTTTTTACATAAAGTGGCTAAACCTGAAAAATTTGGTGTTGCAAAAGTTAAGAATGGTAAAATAAAAATATTAAGAGAAAAACCAAAAAAATTTTTATCAGATTTAGCTATTACAGGTCTTTATTTCTTTGACAAAAATGTTGTAAAACTATCAAAAAATCTCAAACCATCTAAACGTGGTGAGCTTGAAATAACAGATTTACTTAAAAAATATTTAAAAAAAAATAAACTAGGTGCAGAGTATATTGGTAGAGGTGGTGCATGGCTTGATACTGGATCAATAAGTGATTATTACAAAACTAACAACTTTGTTTCAGCAATAGAAAATCGTCAAGGATTTAAAATAGCGTGCTTGGAGGAGATAGCGTTATTAAATAGATGGATTAATAAAAAAAATATATCAAAAGCAATTAAATTTTATGGAAATTGCGAATATTCAAACTACTTAAAAAAATTAATTTCAAAATGATTTCAAAGACTAGATTTAAAAATCTAATAGTTATTAAAAAAGATAAATACACAGATAAAAGAGGCTACTTTATAGAAATAGTAAGAAATAATGTCATAAAAAAAAATTTTCCATTCTTAGTTATGTCTTTTTCGAAGAAAAATGTTTTGAGGGGTATCCATTTACAAATGAAAAATACACAAGGGAAATATATATCAGTGGTTAAAGGTAAAATTTTTGATGTTGCAGTTGACTTAAGAAGGAAATCCAAAACATTTGGTCAATATTACTCAACAATTTTAAGTGAAAAAAATTCAAGGTCACTTTTTATTCCTGAAGGATTTGGTCATGGTTTTTACTCTCTAGCAAATGAGAATTATATAATTTATAGTTGTACAAAATATAGAGATAAACAAAGCGAAATAGGTATTAAGTTTGATGATCCTGATCTCAATATTAAATGGCCAGGTAAAAAGTTTATTTTATCTGATAAAGATAAATATAATTTAACATTTGCAGATTTTAAAAAAAAATTTTTTAAATGAAAAAAATTCTTGTAACAGGTAGTGATGGAAGATTTTCTAAAACGTTAAAAGCTAATAATAAAAAGTTAAATTTAATTTTTAAAAATAAAAAACAATGCAATATATTAAACTTAAAATCATTAATTAATTGTTTTAAAAAAAATAAACCTGATATTATCCTTCATTGTGCTGGTCTATCTAGGCCAATGAATATACATAATAAAAATATATCAAAAAGTATTGATTTGAATATCATTGGAACCGCTAATGTAGTAAAAGCATGTTCGCATTTGAATATAAAAATAATTTATTTATCAACTGGATATGTTTACCCAGGTACAAAAGGCAATTATAAAGAAATAGATGGTGTAAAACCATTTAATAATTATGGCTGGTCAAAGTTAGGTGGAGAATGTGCAGTTAATATGTATAAAAATTCTCTAATTTTGAGAGTTACAATGACAGAAAAACCTTTTAAATTTAAACACGCATTTACAAATTTAATAAGTAATTTTATGTTTCACCAGGATCTAGTTAAATTTCTTCCAAAACTTATAAATAAAAAAGGCATTATAAATGTTGGAGGTAAATCACAATCTGTATTTAAATTTGCAAGAAAGTATAATCCTAAAATTAAGAGAATAAAAGCTGACAAAAATCAACCCTTGCCATTAAGACAAGATATGAACTTAAATAAATTAAATAAAATTATTTAATGTTGATAAAATCTTTTAAACCTAAAAATAAATATAAATTAATTAGATTGGGCTCTGATAATGATGGTGGATACCTTGCTGAAAAAAAATCAATTTTATACTCAAAATACCTTATTAGCCTTGGACTTGGGCATAACTGGAGTTTCGAAGAAGATTATTATAAATTAACAAAAAAACCTATTAATTGCTATGATGGAACTATTAGTTACTCAGTATTAGCTAAACACTCAATAAAAAGCTTTGGCAGATATTTTTTTAGGATATTTAAATCTAAATACTTCAGAAAGAAAAACTTTATTGAAGAAATGTTAAATAATATTTTTTTAATTTTGAAATATATAAAATTTTTTAGAAAAGACAAAAAACATATAAAAAAAAATGTTGGGAAAAAAAACGATTTATTAAATTTGTCCCAAATACTTGAAAATTTTGAATCTTTAAATAATTTATTTCTTAAAATTGATATTGAAGGTTATGAGTATCAAATTTTAGATGAAATTATATTTTATCAAAAAAAATTAAATGGTTTGATTATTGAATTTCACCATCTTGATGTTAACCTAAATAAAGTAAAAAAATTTATTGAGAATTTTAGCCTTGAATTGGTGCATATCCACCCTCAAAATCCTGCACCGGTAATAAACAATATTCCCACACAAATTGAGCTAACTTTTGCTAAAGATCCAGTGCCTTTATCGGATGAGGTACAATTACCTCATGAATTAGATCAGCCAGCAAACCCAAATATTAAGGATATTAATTTAATGTTTGAAAATTAGTGAAGTATTTCAAAATAAATTACGAAAGTATTAATTTACTTTGATATGAAAAATTAAAAGTTAATTATAAAATTAATTTATAAAAATAATTAACAATTTATTTTAATTAAATTTATAACTTCTGATGAGATTTTATCAGATATTAAATTTTTAGAATTTTGATCAATATGTACTATATCTTTAAAAATTACTTTATTTTTTAAATAAAAAAGATCATTCACATTATTTTTTTTTAAATCTTTTCTCACAGAATCAACTAGAATTTTTAGTTTTTCATCTGATATATTTATGGGCTGAAAAAAAGACAAAAAGGATGTTTTATTACACTTATTAGGTCTGATAACATTTTCGGTAATTTGTTTAGCTTTATTTAATGTATTAAAATAATTAATTTTAATTTTATCTGACCATAATTTAAAATCTTGATCGTTTAAATTATTTGGATTTTGTAAATTTTCTCCTAATTTTGTTGGACTTTTAAATTTGAAAGTTATTTTGAATTGTTTATCTAATTCTCCCATTATATTTGAATATTTTGTTAGATAAAAAACTGGACTTGATAAATTTTCAAACATATAAAAGTTATATGGAAATCCGGGTCTAGGGTCATAATACAATTGTTGAAATGTTTCATTTCCTCCTCCATAAAAAATTATGAAATCATATTTGTATTCACTAAATTCTAATAATCTATGGAGGTGCTGATTATGATTAGAAGATACTGAAGAGAAATTTATTGCAATATTAGAAAATCCATTTTTTTTTAAATTATTTGAAACTGATTGTAAAATTGTTGGATCTCCATTATATCCTGTTGATCCTCCAAATAGTCCTATTACTATTTCATTTTTATCTCTCTCTATATCTGGAGTAATTATTCCTCTAAATCCAAATTGATTATGATCTAAAACATTCGGTTTACCTCTAATCCAATCATATGGGAATATGTATCTATGATAATCAGATTTATCGTGTCCATAACCAAAACCAGCATATTTTGATAAATAATCAATTGATAATAACAAAAAAAACAGAATTAAGAATTTAGGAATTATTTTTAATTTAATAAAATCAGTCCAATAAAAATATATTAATATAATAAAAACAAAATTTATTAGATTAAAAAATCTAATTTTAATTAAATTATATTCCTTTAAAGAGTTTTCCGCAGAAAAATTTACTAAAGTAAATTCATTGATAAATAATAAAACTAATAGTGATAAGAATATTAATATTTTTTTCATTTTTTGGTAGCGGGAAGTGGGATCGAACCACTGACCTCGGGCTTATGAGTCCCGCGCTCTAACCAACTGAGCTACCCCGCCATTTATTTAAAGCAAACAGACCATTTGGACCTATTTTTTTTATTAATGAGTAATTGTAATTTGACAAAAATTCAATAAATTTTTTTTCCTCGATCTCTAGATTTTTATTATATAACTCAATACATATTAGACTTGGTTTATACTTTTTAAAATTTATACCTTTAAGAACTTTAAAATCATGAGTTTCTACATCTATATTTAAAAAATCTATATTTCCTAAATTGATTTTGTATTCATCTATTAATTCATGAAAAATAAATTTTTTGACTTTTTTTTTTGTAAATTTTCTTTTTGAAAAGTTTTTTGCACTATAATCAGAAAACTCTTTATTCAAAGAGTTAATTGGACTAAATTTATGATCAAAATAAAATTCAGTAAAACCACTTTCATCAGAGACAGCTGCACAGATATTTTTATCATTTTTTCTTACAATGTTAAACAAATCTATAGAAGTCTGATTAATATCTATATTAATCCCTGTCCAGCCATTATTATATAGTAATGCTGTATTATTATATTTTATTGGATGAAAACAACCTATATCAACATAAACTCCTTTTTTTGTATTTGAGAAAAAATTAAATATAAATTTATCTTCTTCAAATTGAGAATAAGACTGTCTTTTTTTAAATATTTTTTGCTTTATTATTAAGTTATAATAAAGACTAAGCTTGTAGATCATTTTTTCAAGAAGAAATATACTTTATTAGATAATATAAAATACCAGTGATGATAGTAGCAATAATAAAGGCCTCAACAAACAATTTAATTTGGGCATTTAATTTTTTATAATTTGTTCTAAGATAGAGATGAATTAATATATAGATGCCAACTATAGCAATGCTTAGCAATATATCGGTCGGGTTCATTTAATATTTCCAAAAAACTCTTACCCCAGTTTCAGAAGTTGTATTTCTAGGCTCCATAAAATTACCTGTAACATCTAGTTTGGAATCTGCGATATCCCAATAATCCATGTAAAATTCATAACCAAAAGTATCATTTGTATAAAATTTTGCAGTCAATTTAATTCCAGATCCCTCTTCTTGGTCATTGGTTATATCAGGATAATTTGGTGAAACATCACTAAGATAACTTTTTTGTTGACCATAAATAAAATACAAATATTCACCTCTCAGTTCAAATTTTTCCAACTCATAATTTAACCCAAGAGGTAAATAAACATATCTCGACTCTCTATCATACCCTGAGTGACCTGTAGAAGACAATTTTAAACCACTAGCATTTAGTAAATATCTTAAACCTAAACCTGAAAAAAAAGTTAATCTACTTTCATTATTTTCATATGGTATTCCAAAGTAAAGTGATCCCTCTAGTTGGTAATCAGGTATCCCTGTCATAGTACCAGTTCCTGCTGACTTATAGTCCACTTCCCCAAGAGCTAATCTGGTTTTAATCCCAAAATAACCACCATCATCATAATTTTCTGAATTTGTATTTAATCCCATCATCCATCCTTCTTGTGACATAAAAAAACTATTATCTATTGGATGTCTTTCTTCATAAACTTTTGTTCCAAAATAAACACCTAGCTCAGATTTATTATTTTCTAAACTATATGAATAATTAATTAAAAATAATAAAAATAATAAATTTAACTTTAATATTTTTTTTAAAATCATTGTACTTGATTATACCCTGTTTCAGTTGTCTCATTGATGAAAAATTTTGTGCTAAATAGACCTTGCTTGACACCAATTATATAGAAATTATTTTCACCATTAGCTATTCCAGATGTGGAGTCAGTTCCCATGCCAAATCCCCCCACTCCAGCACCAGAAACTTTAATTTTAAAATCTTTTGATACCTGAAATTTTGTAAATTCATTAATTCCAAGTTTTCCTATTTCAATACCATTTACCTCTATTTTAGCTAAAACTGCACTCGCAATAAATCCGCCTTGTCTTGCGAAGAATAAATTTGTGTTTCCTGAGTTATTTGATGATACGATGGGTTTTGTTTTACTCCCTGTACCTGCACAAGAGGATAGAAAAAATAATAAAATTAACGGTAAAAAAAATTTTAATCCAATTGATTTTTTGAATCTCATAACTTTTTAAAGTTAATTAATTAAAATTTTATTCCGTAATACAAAAATGTTGCATCAGAATTGGAGTCACCGCCTAAGTCAGAGTAATAAGTAAGACCAGTTCTTGTATCGTCAGATTCTATCCCTCCTCCAACTAAAAAACCCGTTCCAGAAATTGAGTCACTTATGTTGTAGGTTGTAGATCCAATTTTTAAACTTGCAGCACCATTAAGTTCAGATGAGTGCATGCCAGCTTTAAAAAATATTCCATCAGCATGAAATACTCCTGCAACGTCAACACCCATTGCATCATAACTTTCTGTAGCCGAGTCGCCCGATATCTTGTAAGTTGCATCTAAACTTCCTGAAACAAAATATCCAACTTCAGCATGAAAATCATTATTTATTGCATAGTCTACAAATAATCTTCCTTGCCAAGTAGCCTCGTCATATTCATAAGTTACCGTTGAGCCAGATAAGTTGGCTAATGTTTGAGCAGTTTCTTCAGCTCTCATATCTGCGTATATTAATCCACCTTCAACTCCAAATTTCATTTCTGCGTACGATGGTGATATCAATATAAAAAATAAAGATATGATTTTTATTAATTTTTTCATTTTATCTCCATTAAGATTTTATATTAATAGAAATTTTGTTTTTAATCAAATATTAAATGAAATTTGTTAACTAAACTCCACCTACTATCATATCTTGTACTAACATTGTTGGAGAATTAGTTGAATATTTGAACTCTAAATCATCAGCTAGGACTAAGTTTTTGAACATTTCTTTAAAGTTACCTGCAACAGTTATTTCGCTGACTGGATATGTAAATTCACCATTTTCGATCATTATTCCAGAGGCTCCAACTGAATAATCTCCGGTTATAATATTTGCACCTCTCCCGATTGTTTCATTTATGTAAAGAAGTTTGTTTTTTGAATTTATTAATTGATCAAATGATTGATCACCATTTTCAAAATATAGATTTGTGGTACCACTGGACCTACCATTTGATTTTCTGTTAATTTTTTTTCCACTGTAAGTTTCAGTTAAGTACTCTTTTAATATCCCATTTTTAACTAATTCAAGATCTTGAACTTTTACACCTTCACTATCGAAATATCTTGATCCATTAGCTTTTTTAATATTACCCCTATCGATGATATTGATTTTTTCATTAAAAATTTTTTTGTTAAAGCTATCTTTTAAAAATGTTGTTCCTTTTGCAATGGTATTTGAAGATATACCTCCTGCAAAAGATAATAAAAAGTTTTGAGCAATTCTTTTATCAAAAACAATATTCATTTTGTTGCTTTGAATTTTCTTAGGATTTAATTTACTTATTGCAAGTTTAGCTGCTGTTTCACCTATTTGTTTAGGAGTTAAAAGATCTTTGAAGTGCCTTTTACTACTATACTCATAGTCCCTTTCCATGCTGCCATTACTTTTAGATACAACTTCACAATAGGCAGTAAATTGAGAAGTTTTATAGCCATCTGAAAAACCATTTGAGTTTGCAAGTATAAAATTGGATTTAGTTTCACTGAAGCCCGATCCATTCGTATTAACTATTTTTTTATTAGAAAAAGCAACTTCCTCAGCTTCTTTTATAAAATTTATTTTTTCGTCATTACTTAAGTGCGTATTGTCATATAACTCCAAATTTTTTTCACCTTTAAAATGTAATTCTTGATCTGGTAA
>MDTE01057859.1_pt1 | contig 17160 bp, 19 predicted proteins | sample 811231 | NCBI WGS metagenome assembly MDTE01 (sample SAMN05326651, study PRJNA326480) | marine metagenome | isolation source: seawater | place: Indian Ocean: Red Sea | collected 2010
CGGCACCCGCCACGTGTGGATCGGGGGCAGCAACGGGGACCCGGTCGCCTACCTGCGCGTGCTGGCCGAGGCGGACGGTTCACACCGGATCGGCCGGGTGGCGACGCGCACCGACCGGCGCGGCGGGGGCCTGGCGGGCCGGCTGGTCGACCATGTCGTGGCCAGTACGCCGGGACGGCTGGTGCTCGACGCCCAGTCGCAACTCGAGGACTGGTACCTCGCCAAGGGCTTCGTCCGCACCGGCGACGAGTTCACCGAGGACGGCATCCCGCACGTCCCCATGGCGTGGGGTGATTGAGCGTCAGTCCCAGCCCAGTTCGGTGAGGCGGTCGTCGTCGATGCCGAAGTGGTGCGCGACCTCGTGGACGACGGTGACCAGCACCTCCTCGCGCAGGTGCTCCTCGTCGTCACAGAGTTCGCAGAGGGCCAGCCGGTAGAGGTGGATGCAGTCCGGCATCGTGAACCCGCCGGCGCCGTACTCGTCGCGCTCGGTGAGCGGCACCCCCTCGTAGAGGCCCAGCAGGTCGGGCGGGTCGCCCCGGTCGGCGACCAGCACCGCCACGTTGTCCATGAGGGCCGCCAGCTCGGGCGGCAGGGTGTCGAGGGCTTCGGCCACGAGCACCTCGAAGCGCCTCGGTGACAGCGGTTCCACGGACCGGATGCTACGTCCGGCGCGCCCCCTGTTCCGGGGTGGGTCCGTCCTCGGGCTCAGGCGTCGCCGACTCGCGAACTGGTCGGCATCACCTTCCTGCCGCCGGGTGGATCCGGCCCGTCGGGCCGGGGAACGCCGTCACCCCCCGTGGGTAGGGTGCGCCCCATGTCCACCGCCGGCCCGCTGTTCACCGAGGAACCTCGGGACGGCGCGTCCGAATCCGACGCCGACGGGCTGCTGGCCGGGCTCAACGACGAGCAGCGCCATGCCGTCACCGTCGACACCGTCCCGCTGGCCATCCGGGCCGGCGCCGGCTCGGGCAAGACCCGGGTGCTGACGCGCCGCATCGCCTGGCGCTCCCAGGCCGGGCGCCACGACCCCCGACGGGTGCTGGCCCTCACCTTCACCCGGAAGGCCGCCGGCCAGTTGCGGTCCCGCCTGCGGTCGCTGGGCCTGCGAGACCAGGTCGCCGCCGGCACCTTCCACGCCGTCGCCTACGCCCAGCTGCGCAACTGGTGGCACGAGAACGACGTGCGCGAGCCCGAGTTGCTGGACCGCAAGTTCCGGGCGATCACGCCGCTGCTCCCCCGCGACCGGCGCAGCACCGACGTACTCGACGTCGTCACCGAGATCGAGTGGGCCAAGGCCCGGCGCATCCCGCCCGAGGCGTACGCCGACCGGGCCGAGGGCTTCGGCCGCAACCCGCCCCTACCGCCGTCCACGGTCGCCCGCATCTACCGCGACTACGAGGACCTCAAGGCCGACCAACGCCTCGTCGACTTCGACGACCTGCTCGAGCAGTGCGTCCGGGCGCTGCGCACCGACAAGGCGTTCGGCGACGCCCAGCGGTGGCGGTTCCGGCACCTCTACGTCGACGAGTTCCAGGACGTCAACCCGCTGCAGTTCGCCCTGCTGGCCGCCTGGCTGGACGGCAGCGACGACCTCTGCGTCGTCGGCGACCCCGACCAGGCCATCTACGGCTGGAACGGCGCCGACGCCGACCACCTCGAACGCTTCACCGCCCACTTCCCGGGGGGCACCGTCGTCGAACTGCGACAGAACTACCGCAGCACCCCCCAGGTGCTCCGGGTCGCCGCGGCGGCGCTGCGCGGCCGTGAGCCGATGCGGGCCAACCGGCCCGGTGGCCCGACGCCCACCGTCGCCGCCCACCCCGACGACCGGGCCGAGGCGACAGCCATCTCTCGCCGAGTCCGCGAGTGCCGGGGAACCAGTGGCGCCTGGTCCCGCCAGGCCGTCCTGGTCCGCACCAACGCCCAGGCGGAGGTCGTGGTGCAGGGGCTCCGCGACGCCGACATTCCGGTCCGCACCCGCGCCGGCAGCGGCCTGCTCGACCGGGGCGACGTCAAGGCGGCGCTGAGGCCGCTGTCCCGCAGCGAGCGGCCGCTGTCCCAGCACCTCGGCGACCTGCGGCCCGACCCCGACCGCGATGCCGGAGACGAGGACGCCAACCCGCGCGACGCCGACCGGGCGGCCGCCTTCGACCGCCTCCGCGTGCTGGCCGACGAGTTCCTCGCCCTCGAGCCGGCCGGCACCGCCTCGGGCTTCTCCGGCTGGCTGCACAGCCAGGCCCGGGCCGCCGACGACGACTCGGCCGACGCCGTCGAGGTCGCCACCTTCCACGCCGCCAAGGGCCTCGAGTGGGAGACGGTCCACGTGGCCGGCCTCGAGCAGGGGCTCGTCCCCATCGCCCACGCCCGCCAGCCCGACGCCCTCGCCGAGGAGCGGCGCCTGCTCTACGTGGCGCTCAGCCGCGCCGAGGAGGGGCTGCACCTCACCTGGGCCCAGCAGCGCAGCTTCAAGGACCGCACCTCGAACCGCCGGCCCTCCTTCTGGCTGGAGGACCTCGAGTTCGCGATCGCGAACCTCGACCAGCCCTTCGAGAAGGCCGAACAGGCCCGCCGGGCGGCCCTCGCCCGGGAGCAAGTCCGAACGACGAGGCTCCCCGATCACCCGGTCGTCGAGGAACTCCGGGCGTGGCGGCTGGACCAGGCCCGGGCCGCCGACGTCGAGGCCTACAAGGTGTTCCGCGACGTCACCCTCGCCTCGCTCCTCTCGGTCTGGCCGACCACGGTCGAGGAACTGCGGCAGGTCACCGGCATCGGCCCGGTCAAGGCCGACCGATTCGGCGACGACCTGCTGGCCATCCTCGCCGGCCACGAGCGACCCGCCGACCTGGCACCACCCCCGGTCCGCCGACCGACGCCTCCACCCGTGGATCCCGGCGACGCCGACCCCGACCTGGTCGAGGCACTCCGGGCCTGGCGTCTCGATCGAGCCGGCGGCAAGCCCGCCTACACCGTGTTCGCCGACGCCACCCTCCACGAGCTGGCGGCCACCCGCCCGACCGACGACGACGGCCTGCTCGCCGTGTCGGGCATCGGCCCCGCCAAGTTGGAGCGCTTCGGCGCCGACCTGCTGGCGTTCCTCGCAGAGTGGGAGTGAGCGCTACGCCCCGTCCAACTCGGCCTGGAGCCGCTTCGGGGCGGTGAGGCGCCACGCCTCCTCGGCCACGCCGGCCACCTCGTCCCAATCCAGGTCCACGTCGAGGCGCAGGCCCACCCAGCCCCTCGGCCCGACGTAGGGCGGCACGAAGAACCGCTCGGGTTCCTGGTCGACCAGTTCGTCCTGCACGCCGGGCGCCGCCTTGAACCAGAGCGTGGGGCGGCCGTCGTCGGGGTGGGTGTGGAGGTTGGCGAAGGCGGAGCGCCCGACGATCCCGAAGGTGGGCATGCCGTGGTTGAGCCGCTCCTCCACCTGCGGCAGCGTCAGGCACACCCGCCGCAGTCCCTCGAGCAGGTCCCGGTCCCGGGGCAGCCGCGGGGCGTGCGTCACGGTGCTACCCCAGGGCGAAGTCGGCGACGACGGGGGCGTGGTCGCTGGGCTTCTCGCCCTTCCGCTCGTTGCGGTCCACGACCACGAAGTCGAGGGCGGCGGCGGCCGGCGGCGAGGCCAGCACCAGGTCGATGCGCATGCCGCGGCCCTTCGGGAAGGCCAGGTCGCGGTAGTCCCACCACGAGAACAGGCCGCCGGCGTCGTGGCGCTCCCGGAACACGTCGACCAGCCCGAGGTCGACCAGCCGCTGGACGGCGGCCCGTTCCTCGGGGGTGACGTGGGTGGCGCCGGCGAATGCCGACGGGTCCCACACGTCGCGGTCGTCGGGCGCCACGTTGAAGTCCCCCACCACCACCACCGGGTTGGCGGCCAGGTCGGCGTTGGCGACCAGGTCGTCGTGGAGGCGACCCAGCCAGTCCAGCTTGTAGTGCCAGTGGTCGTGGCCGACCTCCCGGCCGTTGGGCACGTAGCAGGACGCCACCCGAACCCCGCCACAGGTGGCCCACAGGATCCGGGCGTCGGGGTCGGGGTCGTCGCGCCCGTCGGCGAAGCCCGGTCGCACGTCGTCAAGCCCGACCCGGGAGATGACCGCCACGCCGTTCCACCGGCCCTCTCCGTGGTGTGCCGACTCGTAGCCGAGCGCGGCGAACGCCCCGTGGGGGAACGCCTCGTCGGCCATCTTGGTCTCCTGGAGGCAGAGCACGTCCGGCTGGGCGGCGGTGATCCACGCCTCGACGCGGGCCAGCCGGGCCTTGAGCGAGTTGACGTTCCAGGTGACGATCCGCATCGCCGGCGACCGTAGCGGCTCAGCCCAGCGGGAAGCCGACGACCGCCTCGAGCTCGGCGATGGCGGCATCCGGGTCGACCACCTTGACGGTCGTCATGCCCATGGCCCGGGCGGGCTTGAGGTTGATGCCGAGGTCGTCGAGGAACACGCAGGCCGCCGGTTCCACGCCCAGTCCCTCGCAGGCGATCTCGTAGAAGCGCAGCTCGGGCTTGCGACAGCCGACGACGCTGGACTCCACGACCACGTCGAAGAGGTCGACGACCCCCGACGCGGCCCCGGCCTCCGCCGACTCGGCCATCGGCGCCACGTTGTTGGTGAGCAGCGCCGTGCGCAGCCGTTCCGAGCACCGGCGCAGGGCCTCGACCATGGCGGGACGCAGCTCGCCCCGCAGCCCGGCCAGCACCCGACGGGCGTCGACCACCAGGCCCAGGGCCGCCGCCTCGGCCTCGAACAGTTCGCAGAACCCGGCCTCGTCGACCTCGCGGCGCTCCATGCGGGCCCACGCGTTGTCGTCCGGATTCGTCGAATTGAGCCGCCGGATGGTGTCGGGCGGCAGCCCGGCCTCGGCCTCGTAGGCGGCGAACGCCTCGAACGGACTGGAGGTCAACACCCCGCCGAAGTCGAACAGCACCGCCCCGATCATCCGACCGACACCCCGTCTCGCACCGCCCCGATCACGGCCGGAAACCTAGGTGCCGACCGCCACGGAGGCCCACGCGGCACCACCGGTAGCCTCGGCGGCGATGTCAGCCCAGTTCATCTTCACCATGCGGCGGGTCAGCCGCTTCCACCCGCCCGACCGCGAGGTCCTCAAGGACATCACGCTGGCCTTCTACCCCGGCGCCAAGATCGGCGTGATCGGCGCCAACGGGGCCGGCAAGTCGTCGCTGCTGCGGATCATGGCCGGCGTGGACGACGGGTTCACCGGCGAGGCCCGCCTGACCGACGGCTTCACCGTCGGCCTGCTCGAGCAGGAGCCCACCCTCGACGAGTCCAAGGACGTGCAGGGCAACATCATGGACGGCGTCGGCCAGGTGGCCGGCCTGCTCGCCCGCTACGACGAGGTGCTGGCCGCCTGGGGCGACCCGGACGCCGACTACGAGAAGTTGGGCGACGAGCAGGCCGACCTCGAGAAGCGCATCGAGGCCGCCGGCGCCTGGGACCTGCAGCGCACCATCGAAATCGCCATCGACGCCCTGCGGCTGCCGCCCGGCGACGCCGATGTGTCGACCCTGTCGGGCGGCGAGCGCCGGAGGGTGGCGCTGTGCCGGCTGCTGCTGTCCCGACCCGACCTGCTGCTCCTCGACGAGCCCACCAACCACCTCGACGCCGAGTCGGTGGCCTGGCTGGAGCGGACGCTCAAGGACTACCACGGCACCGTCGTGGCCATCACCCACGACCGATACTTCCTCGACAACGTGGCCGGCTGGATCCTCGAGCTGGACCACGGGAAGGGCATCCCCTACGAGGGCAACTACTCGGGCTGGCTGGAGCAGAAGCAGGCCCGCCTCGACGCCGAGCAGAAGGCCGACTCGTCGCGCCGCCGCACCCTCGAACGGGAGCTGGAGTGGGTGCGCATGGCCCCCAAGGCCCGTCAGGCCAAGGGCAAGGCCCGCCTCGCCGCCTACGACCGGCTGGTCGCCGAGGCCGCCGACGTCGAGCGCCGCGACCGCGAACTCCAGGTCGACATCCCCGCCAACCAGCGCCTCGGCGACCAGGTCGTCGAGGTGGCGAACCTGTCGAAGGGATTCGGCGACCGGCTGCTCGTCGACGACCTGTCGTTCTCGCTGCCCCCCGCCGGCATCGTCGGCGTGATCGGCGGCAACGGCGCCGGCAAGACCACGCTGTTCCGGATGCTCGTCGAGGCCGCCACCGGCGACGGGGACCCGGCCGCCCTCCCCGACTCGGGCAGCATCACGATCGGCCCCACCGTCGAGATGGGCTACGTCGACCAGTCACGCGACGCCCTCGATTCCGAGCGCACCGTCTACGAGGAGATCACCGACGGCCGCGAGTTCCTCCAGGTCGGCCGCCGGGAGGTCAACGGCCGGGCCTACGTGGCGTCGTTCAACTTCAAGGGCGCCGACCAGCAGAAGCAGGTCGGGAACCTGTCGGGCGGCGAGCGCAACCGGGTGCACCTGGCCAAGGTGCTCAAGAGCGGCGCCAACCTGCTGCTCCTCGACGAGCCCACCAACGACCTCGACGTCGACACGCTGCGAGCGCTGGAGTCGGGCCTCGAGGCCTACGCCGGCTGCGCCGTGATCATCAGCCACGACCGCTGGTTCCTCGACCGGGTCGCCACCCACGTGCTGGCCTTCGAGGGTGACTCGCAGGTGCGCTGGTTCGAGGGCAACTTCACCGAGTACGAGGCGTACCGCACCAAGGAACTGGGCCTCGACGCCCAGCCCACGCGGATCCGCTACAAGCCCCTCACCCGCAGCTGACGCTCAGCCCAGCAGGTCGAGCACCCTGGTGGCGGCGGCGACGGCGGGGCCGTGGTCGGGAGTGAGCACCAGGTCGGGTGACTCGGGTGGCTCGTACGGGTCGTCCACGCCGGTCATGCCGGTCAGTTCGCCGGCCCGTGCCCTCGCGTAGAGCCCCTTCGGGTCGCGTGCCTCACAGAGCTCGAGCGGCGCGTCGACGAAGACCTCGAGGAACGGCACGCCGGCAGCCTCGTGGAGCGCCCGGGCCCGGTCGCGGGCGGCGCGGTAGGGGCTGATGAGCGGCACCAGCGCCACCATGCCGGCGTCGGCGAACAGCCGCGCCACCTCGGCCACGCGCCGGACGTTCTCGTCGCGGTCCTCGGCCGAGAAACCCAGGTCGCCGTTGAGGCCGTGGCGCAGGTTGTCGCCGTCGAGCAGGTAGGCGGGCCGGCCGTCGGCGACCAGCAGCCGCTCGCAGGCGACGGCCACCGTCGACTTGCCCGACCCGGAGAGGCCGGTGAACCACACCGTGGCCCCGCGGAACCCCAGCGACCCGGCACGCTCGTCGCGGTCCAGCAACCCGGGGTGCCAGACGACGTCCGGACTGCGTGCGGCGCCGGCCCCCTCGACCATGGGCCCGGTCAGGCCCCGGCGCCGATGATCATGCCGGCGGCGACCGTGGCGTTCGTGGTCTCGTCGACCAGCACGAAGCTGCCGGTGGCCCGGTTGCGCCGGTACTCGTCGAAGAACAGCGGCTGGGTGCACCGCAGCGTGACCCGGCCGATCTCGTTGAGGGCCAGGACCTCGGCCGACTCGTCCCGGTGCAACGAGTTGATGTCGAGTCGGTACTGGAGGTCGGTCACCATGGCGCGGGCCGTCCGGGTGGTGTGCTTGATCGCCAGTTTGGTGCGTGGTGCCAGCCGCGACGCCTCCGACATCCAGCACACCATGGCCTGCAGGTCCTGGCCTGCGTTGGGCTGGTTGCCGGGCCGGCAGATCATGTCGCCCCGCGACACGTCGATGTCGTCGTCCAGCCGGATCGTCACGGCCATCGGCGAGAACGCCTCGTCGACGGGGCCCTCGAAGGTGTCGACTGACGCCACCGTCGACGTGAAGCCGCTCGGCAGCACCATCACCTCGTCGCCGGGCTTGAACACGCCGCCGACGATCGTCCCGGCGTAGCCGCGGTAGTCGTGGTGGGCGTCGGACTGCGGCCTGATCACGTACTGCACCGGGAAGCGGGCGTCGACGTGGTTGCGGTCGCTGGCGATGTGCACCTCCTCGAGGTGGTGCAGCAGCGATGAGCCCTCGTACCACGACATGTTGGGCGAGCGCTCGACGATGTTGTCACCGTGCAGGGCCGACACCGGGATGAACGTGAGGTCGGCGATGTCGAGCTTCATGGCGAACTCGCGGAACTCGGCCTTGACCGCCTCGAAGGCGGCCTCGTCGTAGTCGACCAGGTCCATCTTGTTGACGCACACCACGAGGTGCGGGATGCGCAGCAGCGACGCCAGGAAGGCGTGGCGGCGGGACTGCTCGACGATGCCGTTGCGGGCGTCGACCAGCACCAGCGCCAGGTCGGCGGTCGAGGCGCCCGTGACCATGTTGCGCGTGTACTGGATGTGCCCGGGGGTGTCGGCGATGATGAACTTCCGCTTGGGTGTGGCGAAGTAGCGGTACGCCACGTCGATGGTGATGCCCTGCTCCCGCTCGGCCCGCAGACCGTCGGTGAGCAGCGCCAGGTTCGTGTACTCGTTGCCCATCTGCTCGGACGTGCGCTCGATGGCCTCGAGCTGGTCCTGGAAGATCTGCTTGGTGTCGTAGAGCAGGCGGCCGATGAGGGTGGACTTGCCGTCGTCGACGCTGCCGGCGGTGGCGAACCGGAGGAGTTCCATCAGAAGTACCCCTCCCTCTTCCTGTCCGCGCCGTTCTCTGGTCGGACCGCGGCGAAGGACTCGCTGCACCCCATCAGAAGTACCCCTCCTTCTTGCGGTCCTCCATGGCGGCCTCGGACACGCGGTCGTCGGCCCGGGTGGCGCCCCGCTCGGTGATCCGGGTGGCGCCCACCTCCTCGATGACCTGCTCGATGGTCGCGGCGTTCGAGTCGACGGCGCCGGTGCAGGACATGTCGCCCACGGTGCGGTAGCGCACGGTGCGGTTCACGACCTCCTCGCCCTCCATGCGGGTGACGTACTCGGAGTCGGCCAGCCACATGCCGTCCCGCTCGAACACCGGGCGCTGGTGGGCGAAGTAGATGGACGGGATCTCGATGCCCTCCCGGCGGATGTACTCCCAGATGTCGAGCTCGGTCCAGTTCGAGATCGGGAACACCCGGATGTGCTCACCCTGGCGGATGCAGCCGTTGTAGAGGTTCCAGAGTTCGGGCCGCTGGTTCTTGGGGTCCCACTGGCCGAACTCGTCGCGGAACGAGTAGACCCGCTCCTTGGCCCGGGCCTTCTCCTCGTCGCGGCGGGCGCCGCCGAACAGGGCGTCGAAGCGGTGCTCCCCGATGGCGTCGAGCAGGGTGGTGGTCTGGAGGCGGTTGCGGCTGGCCCGCGGGCCGGTCTCCTCGGTGACCCGGCCCTCGTCGATCGACTGCTGCACGGACGCCACGACGAGGCGGGCGCCAAGCTCGGCGAGGCGCCGGTCGCGGAAGTCGAGCACCTCGGGGAAGTTGTGCCCGGTGTCGACGTGCATCACCGGGAACGGCAGGCGGGCCGGCGAGAACGCCTTCTCGGCGAGGCGCAGCATCACGATCGAGTCCTTGCCGCCCGAGAACAGCAGGCAGGGGCGCTCGAACTCGGCCGCCACCTCCCGGAAGATGTGGATCGACTCTGCCTCGAGCTGGTCGAGGTCGGTGAGTTCGTAGGTCGTGGTCACGGTGCTCCCGTCGCGGCCGGCGTGGCGGTTCGGCTCCCAATGCTACGGCCCGGGGTCTGCGATGATCGCGGCCCATGGCCACCTCCGACGACCACCGCCTCGCCGCCGAGCTGGCCATGCGCGCCGGCGTCCTGCTGCTGGAGTTGCGCGGGCGCCTCGTCGCCGAGGGCGCGCCGGCGACCACCCTGAAGGACCAGGGAGACCGGGCCGCCCACGACCTGCTGATGGACGCCCTCGCCGAGTCCCGTCCCGACGACGGCGTGTTGTCCGAGGAGGGCTCGGCCCACGACATCCATCCGGACCGGGCCGGCGTGTCGCGGGTGTGGATCGTCGACCCGCTGGACGGCACCAGGGAGTTCAGCGAGCCGCCCCGCACGGACTGGGCGGTCCACGTGGCCCTCGCCGAGGACGGACGGCCCACGGCCGGCGCCGTCGCCCTGCCGGGCCTGGGCCTGACGCTCTCGACCAACGAGGCCGGCACCCTCGACGACCTGGGCCCCGTGCCGGCTACCCCCCGGGTCGTGGTCAGCCGCAGCCGGCCGCCGGCGGTGGCCCTCGCGGTCGCCGAGGCCCTCGACGGCGAGTTGGTCGAGATGGGTTCGGCCGGCGCCAAGGCCATGGCGGTGGCCCGCGGCGAGGTCGACGTCTACGTCCACGCCGGCGGCCAGTACGAGTGGGACAACTGCGCCCCGGCCGCCGTGGCGGCGTCGATGGGCCTCCACGTGTCGCGCCTCGACGGTTCGCCGCCCACCTACAACCACCCCGACCCGTACCTTCCCGACTTGCTCGTCTGCCGGCGGGAACTGGCGTCCGCCGTCCTCGACGTCGTCGGCTGACGTCGGGGCACGGCCCGTAGGCTCGCGGACCGTGCGCCTGGTCATCGCCCGCTGCACGGTCGACTACGACGGCCGACTCACCGCCCACCTCCCCGAGGCGGTCCGCCTGCTCATGGTCAAGGCCGACGGCTGCGTCGCCATCCACGCCGACGGTGGCGCCTACAAGCCCCTCAACTGGATGAACGCCCCGAACGTGCTCGTGGAGGAGGCAATCGACGGCGTCGACACCTGGCGGGTGTCGAACCCCAAGGGCGAGACCCTCACGATCACGCTCCACGAGGTGTTGTCCGACACCGCCTACGAGATGGGCGTCGACCCCGGCCTGCAGAAGGACGGCGTCGAGGCACACCTCCAGGAACTGTTGGCCGAGGACCCGTCGTTCCTCGGCGAGGAGTTGGCGCTGGTGCGGCGTGAGTATCCGACCGACATCGGGCCCGTCGACCTGTTGTGCCGTGACGCCGACGGGAACACCGTGGCGATTGAGGTCAAGCGACGAGGCGAGATCGACGGCGTCGAGCAACTCACCCGCTACCTCGACTTCCTCAACCGCGACGACGTGCTGGCTCCCGTGCGGGGCCTCTTCGTGGCCCAGGAGATCAAGCCCCAGGCCAAGGTGCTGGCGGGCGACCGGGGCATCGGCTGTGTCGAGGTGGACTACGACGAGCTCCGGGGCATCGAATCGACGACGCCCCGGCTCTTCTAGGCGGACCCGTGGAGGCGTTCGAGGTCGCCGTGGTCGGCGGCGGTCCGGCCGGGTCTGCTGCGGCCACCACGCTGGCTCGGGCGGGCCGGTACGTGGCGATGCTCGACAAGGCCACCTTTCCCCGGGACAAATGCTGCGGCGACGGGCTCACCACGCTGGCCCTGCGACTCGGTGAACGACTCGGCCTCGACCCGGCACCCATCGCCGGCTGGCAGGTCGTCGACCACGCCGTCATCCACACCGGCGGCGAGGGTGGCCGCAGCCGCCGCTTCCCGCTGCCCGTGGATGCCGGCCAGTACGCAGCGATCGTGCCGCGGGCCGAGTACGACGCCGCCCTCCTGGACCTGGCCCGCTCGGCCGGCGCCGATGTGCGGGAGGGCCACGAACTGGCGGGCATCCGAGTCGATGGCGACGGCGCCGTCGTCGAGGTGGCGGACGGCTCGACGTTCCGGACCGGGTCGGTGGTCGCCGCCGACGGCATGTGGTCTCCCACCCGACGCCTGCTGGGCCTGGCCGAGGACGGCTACCGGGGCGAGTGGCACGCCTTCCGCCAGTACGTGGCCGGGGTGGGGCCGGCGGCAGCCGACCTGCACGTCTGGTTCGAACCGGACCTGCTGCCCGGCTACGCCTGGAGCTTCCCGCTGCCCGATGGTCGGGCCAACGTCGGGTTCGGCGTGTTGCGTGGTGGCCGGGTGGCCGTCGGAGACACGGGCCGAATCTGGGACGGGCTCTGCGACCGGCCCGGTATCCGGGAGGTGCTCGGCCCGGACGCCGTGCCCGAGGGGCGGCGCACCGCCTGGCCCATTCCCGCACGCGTGGATCGTGCGGTTCTGGAACACGGCCCGGTGCTGTTTGCCGGTGACGCCGCTGCGGCCACCGACGCCCTGACCGGCGAGGGCATCGGCCAGGCACTGCTCACGGGGATCCTCGCCGCCGAGGCGATCCTCGCCGGCGGATCGACCGCCGAGGTGGGCACCCGCTACCGACGCCACGTGCGTCGAGAACTGCTGGCCGACCACCGCATGTCGGTGGCGCTCCAACGGGTGCTGGCGCTGCCGCTCGGGGCACGAACGGCGGTGTCTGCCGCCGGTGCCACGGCGTGGACGCGCCGCAACTTCGCCCGCTGGATGTTCGAGGACTACCCGCGGGCGCTGCTGGCGACCCCGCGCCGCTGGCGACGGGGCGTGCTGTCCAGGCCCGGCGCCCACCGCTGAACCCGTCGTCACCGCCGCCGAGGGGCCGCGGCGGCGTCTTCCCGGGACGCCACTACCCTGCCCGGATGGCCCCGGCCTCCGAGACCGCCGACGAGCGGTCGCACCTGAGCGTCGTCCCCGACGCCGACGACGCTCCCTCTGAGCCCCACCCGCTGGGTCCCGTCGGCCGCGCCCTCGACACGGCCGTGGACAAGGCGTGGGAGCCGCTGCGGGGCAATCCCAACCTGGACCGGCTCTTCTACGCGGCCAGCGAACTCGCCGACTTCAGCCTGCTCTGGCACCTGACTGGCACGGCCCGCGGCGTCGTGCGCCGCAACGGGCACCGCGAGGCGCTGCGCCTGTCGGCCGCCCTCGCCGCCGAGTCGGCGCTCGTGAACGGCGCCGTCAAGTCGGCGTTCCGCCGGGAGCGGCCCGTCCACGACGAGGAGCGGCCCCACAACCTGCGCCAGCCGCTCACCAGCAGCTTCCCGTCGGGCCACGCCTCGGCGGCCTTCCTGGCGGCGACCCTGCTGGCCGAGCGGTCTCGCATCAGGCCGCTCTGGTACGCGGCGGCGGGCGTCGTGGCGGCGTCGAGGGTGCACGTGCGCATCCACCACGCCAGCGACGTGGTGGTCGGCGCGGGGATCGGCCTGGCGCTGGGCCGCCTGATCCGGAAGGTGCTGCCCCTGCGCTGAGCAGGGCGTCCCGCTAGTTGAGCGGCGAGGCCTCGAGGTCGGCGTCGCTGGCGGCCAGCAGCAGCCGAAGGTCGAGCAGGAGGTCGGCGACCTCGGAGGCGGCGATGAGCTCGCGGCTCTGGGTGGTGCCGAGGCCGCGGTCGATGATGGCCTTGATCTCATCGATCGTGGTCGTATCGAGCGTCTCGGTCATGTCGCCGTCCTCCGTTCCCAGGTCGTTGCGCTGCTCGTCGATGCCCACACCCTAGGCGCGCATTCCGCGAACGCGTGGCACCCGCTTGCGGGCCCCGCCTACCCTCGCCTGGTGCCGCTCTCACCCCACACCGTCGGCGGCGGAGGGCCGACCACCGACCTGCCACTGGCGCTGGCCGACCTGCACGCCTCGCTGGCCGTGGGTGTCCGGCTGGACCTGCGGCTCGACCCGGTGCCGGACGACGCCTGGGACGGCCAGCGCGCCCTGGACCTGGTCGTCGGGGCCGGCTTCACGGGGGTCGGCGAGGCCCGCTCGGTCGGATCGGCCGTCGAGGTGCCCGTCGAGCGCCGCCGCAGCCTGCCCGACACGGTGGCACCGGGGATGCGCCTGCTGGTGGTCGGCCTCAACCCCAGCCCGGCCTCGGCCGACTCGGGCGTCGGCTACCACCGACCGGGCAACCGGTTCTGGCCGGCGGTGCTGGCCGCCGGGGTGGCCACCGCCGACCGGGACCCCCGGCACGCCCTCGCCGAGCACGGCCTCGGCATGACCGACCTGGTGCGACGGACCACCGCGCGGGCCGACGAGGTCGACGTCGACGAGTTCCGGGAGGGCTTCGCCCGCGTCGAGCGACTCTGCGCCTGGCTGCGCCCGCGGGCCGCCTGCTTCGTGGGCCTCGGTGGCTGGCGTGTCGTCGTCGACCGGAAAGCGGTGGCTGGCGTGCAGGAACGGACCCTCGGCGGCACCCCCGTCTACGTGATGCCGCACACCTCGGGACTCAACGCCCACAGCCGCCTCGACGACCTGACCGCCCACCTCCGTTCGGCCGCCCGCCTCGCCGATGAGGGGTAGGGCGCGTCAGGCGTTCGGGGCGAGGGTGCGGACGGCCGCCATGGGGTCGACGCCACCGAGCGGCACGATCGCCAGGGCCGGGGTGGTGACGCCGTTGGCGACGTACTCGGCGATCCGGGCCCGGCACTGCTCGGACGTGCCGTGGACGAGCAGGTCGTCGACCACCTGCTCGGGGATCTCGTCAAGTGCCCCCTTCCGGTCGCCCGCCGCCCAGCGCTCCCAGTGCCCGCCCAGCTGGTCGGCCCGCCCCAGCCATTCGTGGAACGCCCGGTACACGGGCACGTTCAGATAGGCGGCCAGCAGGCGGCGCCCGCCGGCCAGCACGGCCTCCCGGTCGTCGCTGGGGCACACGAAGATGCGGGCGACGACCTCCCGGCCGGGGCCCTGGCCGTTGACGATGCCGGCCACGGTGGTGACGTCGTCGGGCGAAAGCCAGTTGATGATCGCCCCGTCGGCCTCGCGGCCGGCCAGGCGCAGCATCCCCTCCCGCAGGGCGGCGACGAGGATCGTCGGTGGCTGCTCGGGAACGAGACCGAGGCGGAAGCCGTCGATCCTGAAGGAGTCGTACGCCTCGACCACCTTCTCGCCGGTGAGGGCGGCCTTCAGGAAGCGGACGGTGTCGCGCACCCGCTGGTAGGGCGCCTCGAAGGGGATGCCGTTCCAGCGCTCGACGATCACGTTCGACGACGACCCGATGCCGAGGGCGAAGCGGCCCGGGGCGGCGGCCGCCATCGTGGCGGCGCACTGCGCCAGCAGGGCCGGGCTGCGGGTGTAGGCGGGCAGGATCGCCGTGCCCAGCCGCAGCTCGGGCGCCCAGGCGGCGGCGAGGGCCAGCGGCGTGAGGCCGTCGGCATCGCTGGCCTCGGCGCTCCAGACGTCCGTGTAGCCGAGGTCCACGAGCTCCCGGTAGAGGCCCTGCTGGTCGTGGAGTGGCCCCGGCAGGGGAACCGTGATGCCGTACGCGGACACGTCGGGTACCGTCCTCTCTCGTCGTTTCCCTGGTCACTCGATGGCCCGTCCGGGCCCGACGGCCAATGATCGCACGGGTTTCCGGCCTCCCCCGCAGTCGCCCGACGGACACTGTCACAGTCCGTCCGCAGGATGAGGCCATGAACGAGCAACTCGCCCTCACCCCACCGCCGACCCGCCGTCGGACCGAGAGCCCCGACCACCGGCTGGACGGCCCGGTCCGGCCCACCCGACCCCGATACCGGCTCGACGCCCGCACCCGGGCCATCGGGCTGGCCGGCGTGCGGGCCGCCCGCGCCCGGTTGCGCCAGATCGCCGAGGCGGAGGCCGAGGCCGAGGGCCGCCCGGGTCCGGCCTCCACCACATCGTCCTCCCCAACCACGGACGGCGAGGACGACCCCGCCGAGGCGGCCGGGCCCGCGGACAATCCCGACCCCGGCACCTGTCGGCGGGTCGCCTGAGGATCCCGTGCGCCGCCTGCGTCCCGCGCCGCTGCTCCTGGTGCTGTCGTTGGCCGCCTGTGGGCCGTCGGCGCTGCCCGCCGACGGCCTGGGCTCGGTGGTCGAGGTGGTCGACGGCGACACGCTGGTCGTCGACCTGGCGGGACGCCACGAGACGGTCCGCCTGCTCGGCATCGACACCCCCGAGACCGTCCACCCCGACCGGCCGCCCGAGTGCTTCGGCGCCGAGGCGTCCGAGCGGCTGCGCCTGCTGCTGGCCCCCGGCGCCGGGGTGCGCATCCAGCGGGACGTCGAGCCCCGCGACCGCTACGGCCGCCTCCTCGCCTACGTCGAGCGCCTCGCCGACGGCCTGTCGGTCAACCGGTCACTGGTCGAGAGCGGGCACGCCGCGGCGCTCCACATCGACCCGAACGACGCCCTCCGCCACGAACTGGCGGCCGCCGAGTCGCGTGCCCGGAGCGACGACCGCGGACTCTGGGGGGCCTGTGGCGGGCCCCACGCCCCCCTGGCCTGATCGACCACGACCGCGCCCATTCCCCGTCCGACGGACGTCGGGTACCGTTCCTCCATGACCACCCTCGCCGAGGCCCTCGGCCACCGAGCCGACGACCGGCTCCTCATCCTCACCGCCGACCAGCTGGGGATGTGTCATGCCGCCAACCAGGGCGTGTACCAGGCCATCCGCAGCGGCCTGGCCACCGGGGCCTCGCTCATGGTCCCGGCCCCGTGGTCTCGCGAGGCGGCGGCCCACTACCGGGGCGAGCCCGTCGGCGTGCATCTCACCCTCAACGCCGAGCTGGACTGCTACCGCTGGCGACCCATCACGGTCGCCCCGTCACTGCTGGACGGCGACGGCGGCTTCCCCCGCACGGTCGGCGACCTCTGGGACCATGCCGACCTGGACGAGACCCGTTCCGAGTGCCGGGCCCAACTGGAACGGGCCGTGCTCTGGGGCTTCGACGTCTGCCACCTCTCCACCCACCTCGGGGCCCTCCAGAACCGGCCTGAGTTCTTCGACGTGCTGCTGGACCTCGCCGTCGAGTACCGCCTGCCCATCCGGCTCGAGGGCGGCGACGCCGAGGCGCGGGCCGGATTCCCGTTCCGGTCCCTGGCCGCCGAGGAGGGGGTCCTCACCGTCGACCATCACCGCCTGCGACCGTTGGCCGAGGCCTCCGTCCTGGAGCGACAGGCCATGGACCTGGAACCCGGCGTCACCGAGATCGTCGTGGAGCCCGCCGTCGACACCCCCGAGTTGCGGGCCCTCTGCGACAGCTGGGGCCGACGCGTCGACCACCACGACCTGGCCTGCGGCAACTCGGAACTGCGGGCCGACCTCGACCGGGGCCACGTGACGCTCGCCAACTGGCGCGACGTCCGCGACGCCCAGCGGGCCGCCTGACCCGGAATCCACCAGCCGGGTTACGGGCCGCCTGACCCGGAGTCCCGGCGCTCAGGCCTCGTCGAAGGTGCTGGCGGCCGCCAGACCGACCAGCGCCGCGGCGAACTCGGCGCTGCCGAGCACCGGTCGCAGGCCGAACAGGTACCGGGTGTAGTCGCCCTCGACCTTGCAGCGGCCGGCCATGAAGGCGGCGTCGGGATCCAACTCGCCCCGGCACCAGGCCACGGCATCGGAGTAGCCCCAGGTCACCGTGGCGTCCTGGTC
>MDTE01059449.1_pt1 | contig 17156 bp, 16 predicted proteins | sample 811231 | NCBI WGS metagenome assembly MDTE01 (sample SAMN05326651, study PRJNA326480) | marine metagenome | isolation source: seawater | place: Indian Ocean: Red Sea | collected 2010
GAGCATGAGCGATACTGGGCCAGCCGATATAACGCCCGAACTGCTTGCAAAGAACATGAGTCGTACCGACGAGTGAATTCATCAATCCGACTCCCCACCCACCAATTCCAACCCCTGCCGCATCCATTCGCCAAGCACCGTCTCGTCCTCCACGGCCCTGCGGGCGATGGCTCCCCCGGCCTCGCTGCAATCCAACTCGGCCACAACCAACCGCTCTGCAAAATGTCCAGCCTCGCAGAGCACGTTACCATCGGGGTGGACGATCTTGCTATTGCCGTGCGATTGACCCGGAGAGTGCAAATTATCGGGATCGCCGGGGGCATTGGCCATGACTAGGAAAATTCCATTCTCCGTCGCCCGGGCGATCGGCATAGCGCGGTAGGCCGAGAGCTTGTTCTCGGCCAAAATCCCGCTCTCATTGCTGATATAGTAGCACACCTGCGCCCCGCTGGCTGCGGGCAGACGCACCAGTTCCGGATAGCGGATGTCGTGGCAAATGATAAAGCATGAACGCACCCCGCCCAGGCGGTAAACGGGCAGTGAACGACCCGGCACGGGCCAATTTTCGGCCAGGTGGGTTTTGGCGTAGCGGCCCCTGACCTCACCACCCCGATCAATAGCCAGCAAGCTGTTGAAAAGCTGTCCCTCCACCCAATGCACGGTGCCCAACACAACCCCTATTCCCAGGCGTCGGGCGGCCGCGACAACCTGGGATTCGGCGCGGACGAAATCCTCCGGATCGGCGCCCTGCCAGTATTCAGGATCGCAGCTATAACCGCAGAGACAAGCTTCGGGAAAGGCTACTACATCAACCCTTTGCTGCGCCGCCTCTTCTATGTACTCGATAACCTTTTCGGCACTTTTATCCGGCTCGGGATAAGTCAGAATCTGAGCAGCTGCCACCCGCAAATTCATAGATCCCGAACCCAGCGTACACAGCACTCAACCCGTTGCACCGGCGGGGACGGATCGCATGGCCGCATCCAGCCCCATACTATATTCATAAACTTCCGAACCATTTCGCTTCCTTTCATAAATGCGCTTTCGCACCGCCAGCTCTACGATCCTCTCCCAAAATACCTCCCTGCCACCCCGGCTGTCAAAAAGCTTGCCCTATTATAGATCCATCGTTATATCATCAACATGATTCCCACTCTGCTCGACAGCCTCTTCGAATTCGCCACCGATCCCCGTGTCGTCGCTTTCTTCAGCTTCTGCCTCGGCTTTTATATTCTGCGCGATGTTGCTCGTGTCGGCTTCCAGTTATTTACTCATCTCCGCCGCCCAGCGGACCCAAACAACAACGACGCCAACGATTAACCATGCATGATTTTCCCCTGATCGAGGTCTGCGGAACCCCCCGCCAAATGGGGCGCCAGCACGGTGAAAAAGCCGCCTTCCTCATCGCCGGCTATCTCACCTGGATCGAAAAAAGCACCGGCAAAACCCGCGATGAGCTAGGCCATCGTGCACGTTCCTTCGAACCCTTCATCAACGCGCTCAACCCCCTCTTTCTCGACGAAGTGCGCGGTCTTGCCGAAGGCGCTGGCATTCCCTACGAACAGGCTCTGCTCTGTCAGGCTCGCGGCGAAGCGGCAAAAATACCGCAGATCGAAGGATGCACCGCTTTCGCCCTCAAAGGATCAGCCACCCGTCAAGGCCAAACGCTGGCCGGACAAAATCAGGACCTGCCGCCCGAATTCGCCGACCTCGGCATCGTCTTGCACCTCAAGCCCTCGGATGGCCGTCCCCGCGCGCTCACCTTCACCTTCGCCGGACAACTCGGCTATATGGGAATGAACCACTTCGGCGTCGCCCATTTCGCCAACGGGATCTCGAACCCAACCTGGCAACTCGCTCTGCCGCACTATCCGCTCAAACGGACCTTGCTCGAAAAACGCGATATTCCCACCTGTATAGAAACGCTGCGACAACACCGCACTTGTTCGGCTGCCAATATGGTTTTTTGCGACGGCGAGAGTCGAATCGCCGATGTCGAGATCCGCCCCGAGAGTATCGCCCTCTATCCAGACCAGAACCCAGACCAACGCCTGCATACCAATCACTATCTGACACCCGAATTCGCCTCGTTTGATACGCAGCAGATGAGCGACTCGGTACCGCGTCTCACCCGGATTCGCGAACTGATCCAGGCGCGATGGGGATCGATCGACGTCGAAGCGATGCAGGAGATTCTCGCCGATCACCAGGGCGATCCCGGTGGGATTTGCCGTCACGGAGCAGCGGGTTCCCACTCGATTTGCGGCTATATCGCCGAACCGGATAAAGGGCTCTTCCACGTGCGCCGTGGCCACGGGTGTCTGGGGATCTGGAAAGCGTACGAAGTCTAGAATAACTGGTAGAGAAAGGGTAGCGAGACTCCGACAAGACCACCCAAAACCGCACCCAGCAACTCGATATAGCGCAATTGGTCGCTTATCAGGCTGCGCACCATATCTTCGACCCGAAGCAGGTCAAAACCGAGTACTTGCTCGCGCACCATATGAGCGATATCGATCTCGTCGAGCAGAACCGGCACTTCGCGTTGCAAGAGCTCTGTGGCCCGCACCTGTCCCCAAACGACAAGAGTTTGCTGATCGGCAGGAGACAGCGAGAGCCACCGGCGCAGCGGTCCTTTGCTTGCCGCCGCTTTTGCACACAACCAGGACCCCAGCCCCCAGGCGGTTGCCTCTTCATCCTCGACCCGCATCAGACCAAGCACTTGCCGCCGTATATCCGTCCAAGCCGAATCAGGCACCAGGGCTTCCAGGGAGTGTTGTCGCCAGCGCCTATACTGGTCCATAACCAAATCCCGCACCTGCATTCGGGTCTGTGCACTGGTCATCCACGCCGCCGAAATCCGACCGATCTGCTTCGCCAGCGGTCCGCTCTGTGACCCGACCCATTCCCCCAGCGGCTTATCGAGCAGGGAGTCTATGCCTTCTATCAGGTGGCGCTCTACCCGCTCGCGCGTATCTGGACGCGCCAAGTATTCGCGTGCCACACGCGGTAGCCACTCGGCAATCGCCGCCTCGATCTGCTCGCCAAAGAATCGCAGTCCCAACTCCCCGACCCATCTGCGCAAACCGCCTTCGCGCTCGGCATAAGCGACCAGCGCTTCAAAGAGCCGCGCGCTCAGATCACCGGCATTTTCGCTCGAACTCAGCCAAGCCGCCAACCGCTCTAGCAGCGCGGGAATTTCCCGCCGCAATCCCTGCCGAAACGCCTCGCGCAACTCGTCGGGCAGCACTTCCTCGAGCGATGCATCGCGCTGGAGAAAGGCCAAGGTCCGGACTTCGACTACACGAGCCAGTTCCGCTCGAGTTGCCTCCCGAGCGAGCAACTCGTCCAACCCGGCAGCCAGATCCTCTGCCGCTTCATCGCCTAAGACTTCACCCAATTTCAGCTGGCGTACCTGTCGTTCCAAAAAATCCAGCAGGGCATGCTTGAACTCCAGCGAGGCCTCGTCCCGGCTCCACGCCGCAAAAAACTTAACCCCTCGCTCGATCAACCGTTCCAATCCACCGAGCGGCAATCTCTCGAGCAAGTGCATCGGAGACTGGTCGAGCAATTTCTCCAACTGTGTATGAAGGAATCGACCGAGATGCTCCTGTAACGCCGGACGCTCGATCTGTGCCACCAGATACTCGTGAGACAAGAGATCCTCACCGACAACCCGCGCTACATTATCGGCTAAACGGGCGCGGTTTTTCGGAATGACCCCCTGCCATCCCAGAGTGTACCAGCGCGGCTCGAGCGGTCTGAAGAGTGAACGAATGGCCAGGGCATTGGTGAAATAACCGATAAAAGCGCCTAACGCGGCACTGGAAACGATCTGCGCGAGAGAAACCATAAAAACTTTCGACGAAGAATTGAGGCGTGAAATTAAAGCGGTGCAACGAAAAAGTGCGGATCGCAATGGGCCCGAACTCAACCCACTAGTACATCGATCGAAACGCCAATACGGCGGCGGACGCTCAGCTGGAACTGTTCTTCCGGCGGGACGGGAAGTATTTTTTCCAGCCTGTGGCGACTCTGAGTCCGCCGCTAATTACACTGCAGGTGGAATATCGGCACTGCGGCGGAGCCAAGCAGCCTGGAAGACTCTTTTAAGCCAGACGCTCGGCGTCGTCCTCCGGTGCATACCCCAACTCCTGTCGGGCATTCTGAATATCCCAGTAAGCCCGGGCATTGCCCGAAATTCCGTAGTAAATCCCGAAACTCTGATCAGCTTCGATCGACCGCCAGACTAATTGTACGCAATCGCGATGGCTCAACCAGGTCGATAGAATCCGGTCACTCTTGCGCTCGATAACCGCCGAATCGGGTTGAAAGGAGCCGATGCGAAGGCAAATGACCTCCAGACCGTACTGATCCACATAATACCGGCCCAGATCCTCGCCAAACGCTTTGCTGACCCCGTAGAGGCTGTCGGGCCGCTCGGGCATCTCTGGCGTAGTATAGACCCCATCCAGCTCGTAGAATCCCGTGACGTGATTGGTACTGGCGAAAATAACCCGCTTGACGCCCTTGTTTTTGCACGCTTCATACGTGCAATAGACCCCCTGGATATTTTTTTCCAGCACCGACTCCCAGGTCGCGCTCGTCTCCGGATCGCCGGCCATATGCACTACCGCATCAACCCCATCGACAGCCTCTGTAATCGCCGCCAGGTCGGCGACACTGCCCAGGACAACCTCCTCGCCTTCTTCCGCTTCCAGCACCGTGCGGTGGTACATCAACCGCAGGTCGTAGCGCTCCTTGAGCCCGCTGCGCATCACCTGGCCAATTCGCCCGGCCGCACCGGTAATCAGCACTTTTTTCCGACTCATCGACTTTCCCGCTCCATTAAACCCCATATCAGGGTAGCAATGATGAAGACCCCCACCAAAACCCCTAAACCCCATAAAAGACTGCGCCGCAATCGAACTCGTCGTCGACGGACCCTCCACGGATTGGACAAGGGAGAAATCGCACGGGTACCGTTCAGCTGTGCATGACGAATCGCTGCAGCGACATTCATGGCATTATCCTCTCTCTTTTTTCAACGACTGGCCCAGACCATGCCACGGCGTTGGATTTCGCGCGCCTCGGGCACATCAAAGTCCTGAGCCACATGTCCCAGTGACGAGTAGAACACCCGTCCTTCACCCCATTGGCGTTTCCACACCACCGGCATCACCGTGCCATTGATCCAGGGCGAATTCTGGCGACCCACAAAACTCGTCGTCGCCAGAACCTCGTTGCCCGGATCGGTATGCATATAGTATTGCTCGGAGTGCATCTGAAAATCGTCCAGACCCGCGACGATTGGATCGTCGCGATCAACGATCTCAACTAGGTAGTCAATGATGCCATCGGGGTGGGCCACCCATTGACCGCCGACCATGAACTGGTAATTGGTACTCTGACGAAACGAATCTCCCATACAACCGTGCCAACCCGCTATCCCCACGCCACTTTCAATCGCCGTCAGCAGCCCCTGCTCCTGTTCGCGATTGATGCTGCCCATCGTCCAAACCGGCACCACCAGATCCTGTTGCTGCATCAGATCGAGATCCAGATAGGTGTCCAGGGTATCTGAAACCGTCACCGCAAAACCTTCTTCCTCGAGGATCGGTGCGAATAGGTCGACGCATTGCTTGGGTTCGTGTCCCTCCCAGCCTCCCCAAACCATCACTGCATTCTTGGCCATGGAGTTTTCGCCCTACCTTGCGCCGCGTGCCAACTCGTTGCCAACCAGATATTGATAGCTCTTCTCCACGGCCTCCATCATATCGGTCTCGCAGCGATCGAGTTCCACAATCAACCAGTCGCAGGTCCCGTGACTGGCCTCGATAATGGGCGGGAAATCCATTTTCCCTTCGCCGATGGCCTGCATATCCTTTTCGGCATCGCAGGGCCCGTCTTTGATATGCAGCAGCGGAGCACGTTCGCCCAACTCCTCAACGACCTGCACCGAATCGCCACCACCAGTATTGACCCAGTAGGTATCGACCTGAAAGAATATATCCTCGTCGAGTTCCTCAACCAGAATATCGAAACCGGAACGACCCTCCACATCTCCAAACTCCCACCAGTGATTGTGCAAGCCCAGTTCCAAGTCGTTTTCGGCGGCGATCTGGCCGGCCTGGTTCCAACGATCGCAAAGCTGTTTGAGCGCATCCATACTCTCGAAAGCCTCGCGCGGCGTCGAGGTCACTACTCGATTCACCTCGAGTTCGTGGGCTAATTCAATAACCTGATTCTTCTGCTTGCCCAGAGGTAATTGAGTATGAACACTACAAACCTCCAAGCCCAGATCAGCGAATAGGTCACTGGCCTCTATTAGAGAGAGGCCGGGGAATCGGTCCGTTTCAACACCCACGTACCCCATCTCGGCGATCCGGGTGACCACAGCCTTGAAATTCTGGGCCAGGGCCTCGCGGACGGTATAGAGCTGAATCGCTATGGGGGCAGCCATTTCTTCCTTCCTTTGATATGAATGGGGAATAGTTTTTAGATCTGAATTTCGCGACTATATCTGGAGTGCCATGCAATTTTCGCCAGCGGCGATTGTGGTGTCAAGAGTCGGGCCAATGCGGATCATAGAATAACACACGGAGTTTGTACCACCAATGACCGTGGGCAAATTATCTGCAATTTACGCCACAATGTCAAACAAATCCCACCGAACTTGATCCACAGACCCCCTTCTCCTACATTAGCCCCCCTAAATAGGAGGAAACACTATGAGCTTCCAAAAGAAGGCCCGTCTCGGTTTCATCGGGGCCGGCTGGTGGGCTACCAGCAACCACATGCCGCTATTTGCCGCCCGCGAGGATGTCGAACTCGTCGCCGTCTGTCGACTCGGTCAAGCCGAGCTCGCTCAGGTCAAAGAGCGCTTCGGATTTACCTATGCCACCGAGGACTATCACGACCTACTCGCCAATTGCGAATTGGACGGGGTAGTCATTGCCTCGCCGCACACCCTGCATCACCAGCATGCCAGCGCCGCACTCGAAGCCGGCCTGCACGTAATGTGCGAAAAACCGATGACTACCCGTGCTGCCGATGCCCGCGACCTAGTGCACCTGGCGGAGAAAAACAACCGACATCTTGTAGTGCCCTATGGCTGGCACCACAAACCCTTCATCCAGCGCGCCAAGGCACTGATGGACGAAGGAGCCATAGGCGAGATCGAATTTGCCCTCTGTCACATGGCTTCGCCGATTCGCGCCCTGCTATCCGGCGAGGAACTCGAAGCCGACGATATCGCCGATGCATCCGGCCAGGACAGCGATGGTCTCTTCGGCCCAACTCCGGCGACCTGGGCCGATCCCGAGATCGCCGGCGGAGGCTATGCCCATGCCCAGATCTCTCACTCATCGGGGCTGCTCTTCTGGCTCAGCGGCCTGCGGGCTGAGCACGTCTTCGCCGCGATGAGCGCTCCGGGCTCTCAGGTCGAGCTCTACGACGCGCTGACCGTGCGTTTTAGTTCGGGTGCGATCGGCACCGTCAGCGGGGCCGGGACCGTACCCACCGACCAAACTTTCCAGGTCGATCTCCGCCTTTTCGGATCCGAGGGCATGCTGCTGGTCGACTGCGAACGCGCCCGAATGCATCTGCGGCGCCACGACGGCCGGCACACCGTCGAAGATGTCGCCGAAGATGCCGGGGCCTACGAGTGCAGCGGACCACCCGACAACTTCGCCGACTTGATCCTGGGCAAAACCGATATCAACGTGACGCCCGGCGAGGCGGCGATGCGCGGTGTCGAAATGCTCGACGCGGCCTATCGCTCGGCGGTCTCAGGCCGAGAAGAAGCCGTTTGAGCTACCGCGTCCCCAATAGATTGGAGTGCTGCCCATTATTGAGCGCCGCAATCGCAGGACTCAGATAACGCATTAGTTCATCGATATATTGGATTTGATCAAGAGGAGTCGGGAATCGGTCTCCCCAACTCCCCGGTCCCTCTATCCAGCCCCAATCGGAGCCGTATGTCCAAAACCACCATCACCATCGAAGGCGATGCTTTCTATATCAACGGCCACCCCACCTACCAGGGTCGATACTGGCACGGCCACAAAATAGAAGGCCTGCTTCTCAACACTCGTATGGTTCAGGCCACTTTCGACGATGCGAACCCTGCCACTGCTTCGCGCTGGGCCTACCCCGACACCGGCCGCTGGGACCCCGAACGCAATCTGCGCGAATTCATCGACGCCATGCCCCTCTACCGAGATTCCGGCGTCCTCGCCCTGACCTTGAACCTCCAGGGCGGCAGCCCCGAAGGCTACTCCAAGGAACAACCCTGGCACAACTCCGCAATCGCTGCTGACGGCTCACTCTGCGACGACTATATGGGTCGATTTACGCGAATTTTCGACCGCGCCGACGAACTCGGCATGGTCCTGATACTGGGCCTCTACTACTTCGGTCAGGATCAAAGAATCCAGGACGAAGACGCCGTCTATCGCGCGGCCGACAACGCCACCGACTGGCTAATTGACCACAACTATACCCACGTCCTCATCGAAGTCAACAACGAGTGCAACGTCGCCCGCTACAGCCACGAAGCCCTCAAACCTCACCGCGTGCACGAACTCATCCGTCACCTGCGCGAATACAGTATTGCCCAAGGCCAACGCCTGCTCGTCGGTACCAGTTACGGCGGCGGCACCTTGCCCGGCGGCAAGGTCGTCGGTGAATCCGACTTCGTGCTGATTCACGGCAACGGCGTCAGCGACCCGGCGCGAATCGCCGAAATGGTTCGCCAAACACGCGTGATGAGCGCCTATAGACCGATGCCGATCCTGATCAACGAAGATGACCACTTCGACTTCGACAAACCCTGGAACAACTTTCTCGCCGCCCTCTCCGAATACTGCTCTTGGGGCTATTTCGACCCCGGTAAAAACGACTACCGGAATGGCTACCAATCCGTGCCCACCCGCTGGGATCTCAACACCGAACGCAAAAAAGAATTCTTCGCATTGGCCAAAACCATCAGTGGCTGGGAAAGCACCCCGTGAAGATCATCGACTTGAGTCTGGAGATGCGAACCGGCATGCGCGGCATCGCCTGGGATCAGCACACGACCCTCGAGGCGGACGGCTGGAATTCCCGGACCTTGCATCTCTACTCGCATGCCACAACCCATATGGATGCTCCGCGCCACTTCTTCGAGCGCGGTCTGACCATCGACTACCAAGATCTGCACAAGTGCATCGGCCCGGCCTGGGTGGTGGATCTAGGCGAACTAGCACCCCGCGCACTGATCGAAGTCGCCGACCTGGGACCTCTGAGCGAGAAAATCGGACCCGGCGATCGGGTACTCTTCAAAACGGGTTGGAGCAAGCGAATCGACTCGCCCGAATACCGCGAAGCGCTCCCGCGAATCAGCCTTGATCTGGCCCAATTTCTCGCCGCAAAACTCGTCGCCCTGATCGGCGTCGAACCCCCCTCCGTCGCAGCGATCGACGATCTCGACGAAATCACCGCCGTGCACCGAACGCTGCTCGGAGCCGGGGTCACTATCGTCGAAGGCCTGACCAATCTCGACCAAATCAAAGGCGATCGGATCACCTTCATCGCACTGCCGCTCAAGATCTCGGGAGGCGATGGCACCCCGGTTCGCGCAATCGCCATCGAGGGCGATTGCAACGCGCTTATCCCCTGACCCCGATGCTCCTTCTCGACGTTATCGGCCCAATCTTCGCCCTCGTCGGCTGCGGCTACCTCCTGGGTCGGCGACGCAAAATCGACACCGAACCCCTGGCCGATGTCGCCATCTATATCTGCCTACCCTTTCTACTCTTTTCCGCCCTGGTACGACATCCGATAACCGGACTCGCCGCCGCGCAGATCTTCGGCTGGCAAGCGGGTATGTATATTTGCAGCATCCCCACCATCTGGCTCCTCGCCCATATAGCCGGTTGGGATCAACCCACCCGCAGCGCCGTTGCCCTCTCGCTGCCCACGGTTAACGTCGCTTCCTATGGCGTGCCCGTAGTCCTCTTCGCACTGGGCGACGAAGCACTGACATTGATCATGCTCCTCTTCGTCTACGGCAATGTCTTCGGTTCCTCGTTGGGAGTCTATATCGCCGCCGGAGGCAGGCAAAGCCCCCTACACGCCTTTAAAAGCATCTTCAAACTGCCGCTGATCTACACCGCCACCGCCGCCATTGGCGTCAACCTGCTCGGCCTCCCCATACCGGCCTCGGTCCTGCAAACTACCGACCTGATCGGCAAAGCAGGACCGATCCTCGCCATCATTCTCCTGGGGATCCAGGTCTCGCGAATCCAGTTTCGCGGCCACGATTCAGCAGCTCTTTACGGCGGCATCGGAGCCAAAATCATCCTGGGGCCCCTTATCGGCATCGGTCTGACCTGGCTCGTCGGCGCCGATGGTCCAGTTCGCGACGTGCTGCTGATCTGCTCCTGCTTACCCACCGCCATCAACGCCCTGATCCTGACCGTGCGTTTCGACGCCCGTCCCGAATTACTGGGCGGTATCCTCATCGGCTCGACGCTCTGGAGTCCGTTCGGACTATCGGCCGTGCTCTACTGGATCAGCGGATGATAGGTATATTGACAAGCCCCCCCCGATCCATAAATTCGGTTCATATTGAGCTTTTCATGACACCTGCACCGCGGCAAGGAACCACCATGTCGATCCGCCCAGTCAAACGCGTAACCCAAGCCGAACCGGTTATCGAAGGCGCAGGCGTACACCTGCGCCGAGCTTTCGGCTTTGGCAAAACCAGCGACTTCGACCCCTTCCTGCTCTTCGACGATTTCCGCAGTGACGATCCCGGCGATTACCGCGCAGGCTTTCCCTGGCACCCGCACCGCGGCATCGAAACCATCACCTATATCCTGGCCGGCAGTGTCGAACACGGCGACAGCCTCGGTAACCAGGGGACGCTGGCTGCCGGCGATGTCCAGTGGATGACTGCCGGCAGCGGGATCCTGCATCAGGAAATGCCCAACGGAGATTCCGACGGGCGGATGCACGGCTTCCAGCTCTGGGCCAATCTGCCTTCCTCGCTCAAGATGAGCACTCCGCGTTATCAAGATCTCAACGCTGGGGAAATTCCCGAACTAACCGACGACGATGGCACCAGAATCCGCATCATCTGCGGCACCTTCTGGGGACAAAAGGGACCCGTTGACGGCATCGCCGCCAACCCGCGCTATCTGGATGTCTCGGTTCCTCCAAACACGCGCAAGACCCTTGCGGTCGAAACCGACCGCCATGCCTTCGCCTATGTCTTCGCAGGAGCCGGCACATTCCGCTCTGCCTCTGTACCACAGCCGGTCAAGACCGAGCGCCTGGACGCCAGCGGCGAGATCGAACGAGAGGAAATGGGCAACCGCTCGCTGGTGCTTTTCGATACCGGCGACGAAGTCACCGTCCAGGCCGGCGCCACAGGAATCCGCTTCCTCTTGATCTCGGGCACACCTCTCGAAGAACCCGTGGCCTGGCGCGGTCCGATCGTAATGAACACCCACCAGGAATTAGAGCAGGCCTTTCGCGAACTCCAGAACGGGACCTTTACCCGCAAGCGCTGAATCGCAAAACCCCAATGGCTCCCAGCTGCACAATGGCTTGTGATCTATCTCATTTTCACACCACTCCACCTCCGCAAAGAGGCGGGTCCTTTTATCGCTGTAGCAGTGCGGATCTAATCGGGTCGCCAATACCCCCATCACTTCTGAGACCTCGGACAATCAACGGTTCAAGAACGCCCAGACCGCATCGAAACGCGCCCCTCTAACCGGCTCGTGTCTGAGCACCGAATCGACACCATTCTCCTCCATGTACTGTGGTGTGAATGCCAAGCCGTTTTTCAGCGCTGCGCGCTCAAGCCCCATCTGCCCGGGTCGCCAGCGCACCCGGGAACGGTCGAGCCGCTCGGCAAAACCGCCCACATCCCCCTCGCAACACCAGGTGATTATCATCGCTCCCAACGCCACTAATTCGCCGTGGATCCAGGTCCTCTGATTGACGGTCTCCAGCGCGATCCAAAACGGATGGTCTCCACTCTCGGTCCCCGATGCCTGGAACCGCATCCGATCCCGTTCCTGAATCCGTTGTATGAGATCGGCCACACTCGCTTCAGTCATCGCCCCATTCGCGTCCAGTGTGGCCTCGAAGGTACTGGCAATCTGCTCGTGCCGCCCAATCTCCCTGGCAATCGCTTGCTCATCCACATCTGGCCCCCGCCCCGACAAGGCCCGTCTCCGCCACTCCTCGATCCCGGCATAACTACAGAGGATATCCCCGATCCCGGCGGTATGCAGATAATCCGGCGCTTTGAGTGCCACCTCAAGATCGACCAGCACATACTCGCAATCTACCCAGGGCCAATCGTCCAAACCCCCAAGGGTCCGATAACCGTCCCATCGGGCCACATGCCCATGGATAATCGCCCCTGAAGACAAGATCGTCGGCGCCAGAATCAGTTCGGCGTCCTTATCCAAAGCCACAAACTTCGACGCATCGAGTGCCTTGCCTCCACCGAGGCCGACCACCAGTTCAATCCCATCCGGCAATTTATCGCTCAATTCCTGCTGATGTGCCGAATCCAACCACTCGGCAAAAACCACCCCCTCTGGCGGGCGTCGCAGGTGAGACCTAGTCGCTTCATAAGCACTCGGCGTGGTGACGATTCCATAGGCTGGCCACTTGGCGCTGGCCTGGGCAAACAACCCGCGCGCAACGCGGATATCGTATTCAGCTGCCGGCTTGCAGCGACTACCCATATTCCATCCTCTATCCCTTCTGGCCATTGCTCATGACTCCTCTCGGCAAAGATCTATTCCTCCGCTGGTCCAAAATTCGCGACGAGCAAGAGCAGCGACTAGTAGGCTATCGAAGCTCAAACCCGCTTCCCGTACACCGGATCGACCAGGGTTTGCTATCGGTTCCAATATGCGCTTATTTCTCCTGGACCTTCCGTCCTGGCCCAGATCGGAACCCTGGATGAAAATCGCCGATGTTCAGGTCCGCATCAATACCAGACACCGGCCAATTCCCGGGGCAGAGTCGCTGGACCCGTTGTTGCGATAAACCAGCCTCCCAGGTGCAAATAAACGTCTCGTGGAGCTCCAAACAATTCCATGCCCATATACAAGCTCTCCCTCAAAGCCGCTCGTCGGCTCAGTATTCGCGCCCAGGGACTCGACAAACACCAGCACTTGGCCTCCGGCAAAGAAGGCGCTGCCCAGGTTGTAGAACGCCTCGGCTATGTGCAAATCGACACCATTGCCGTCATCCACCGCGCCCACGACCATATCATCTGGACTCGCCATCCCGACTACGATCCCGAAATGCTGGCTCAACTCCTCGCCGAAGACCGTCGAATCTTCGAGTACTGGACTCATGCCGCCGCCTATATTCCCATGGGCGACTATCGTTACTACCTGCACCGGATGGCCTCGGCCCACTGCGCCGAGCGTCAAGCCCGCTTCCGCAGAGAAAATCCGCGCCTGGTCAAGGAAGTATATGAGCGAATACGCCACAACGGCCCGATGGCTTCGGCTGACTTCGATTATCAGGACGCCAAACGCGGCCCCTGGTGGGATTGGAAACCGGCCAAGCGTGCTTTAGAAGCACTCTTCGACACCGGCGAATTGATGGTCGGTGCCCGCCGCCGCTTCCAGCGGGTATACGACCTACCCGAACGCGTACTCCCCAGCCATATCGACACCAGCCTGCCCACCGACGACGAAGTCGCCCGTTTCTTTGCCCGGCGCACACTTTCGACCCTCGGCATCGCCTCACTCCCCCAGGTCCAGAAGCTTTACGACAATCGCGGCGCAAAAAAAGCGCTTGAGGAATTGACCTCGACCGGCGAAGCTGTTCCGGTGCGGATCGAAGGCCAGACCTCGCTCTACTATGCTCTTCCCGAGGCTCTCGACACCAGCCCCCGCCGCCAGCGAAACCACCTGCACCTGCTCTCTCCTTTCGACAATCTCACCATCGACCGCGACCGCCTCCAGGATCTCTTTGGCCTCCACTACCGCATCGAGTGCTATACACCCGGCCCCAAACGACGCTATGGTTACTTTAGCTTGCCCATCCTCTGGAATGGACGATTCATCGGCCGCCTCGACCCCAAAGCCGAGCGCAAAACCAAGACTTTTCTGGTCCGCAATCTGGTCTTTGAAGCCGGATTTGACGAGTACGACGCGCTCTGGCCGAAGCTGGCTGAAGCGTTGCATCGCTTCGCCGCGTTCAACCGCTGCGAGATGGTCAGCGTCGAAAAAACCGATCCACGCACGCTCAGAATCCCCCTGGTCCAGGCCCTGAAAACTACCAAGAAACCCAGCGAAAATTAGCGCAATTGAGCTGGCTTATTCGTTGTTTTTTGCACCTTGAAACCAGATACAGGAACTCTATGCCCCCTCCCGTGGTTCATTTGCCGGCATCGGCTCCTATGACCTATATTCCAGATCGATCATTGCTCTTCCTTTACGCCGATTCAGCTCTTATCGATGCTCGATTCAACGACCCATATCGCCCGGGCTCTCACCGAGTTGGACGAACCCTTCGTACGCTATAAAATTCTGCTTCATATCTACAACCGGTCACCCGATTCGCGCGAGATCCGCATTCTCCGCGACGAAATCCGCGCATCAATTCTGGTGCGTACCCTGCTGGCCGAATTGGATAATACGGGCCAGATCCCCCTCACTCCGAACCAGAGGTGGCGCGGCGGTCACTGGGTCCTCTATCTGCTGGCCGACCTCGGCTCCACCAGCGACGATCCGAGCCTCTACCCCCTGCGCGATCAGGTCTGCGCCTGGCTCTGCTCGCCCGAACGAGAGGAGCCGGTCAACGGCGCGATCGAGGGCAATGCGCTCTACTATCTGCTCTTCCTTGAATTGGACAACGGCTGTGCCGACTCAGTGGCCAAACGCCTGGTGAAAAGCCTTGATAAAACAATCGGCAAGAGCCCCGCCGCCTTCGCGCACGCCCTCCACGCTCTACGCGGATTGACCCTTCACGCCCAGATCCGCGGGGTCCAGTCCTCCCGCGATGCCGCAACCGGCCTCGCCGAACACCTGCTGACTCACCGCCTCTACCAACGAAGCGATGGCCAGCCACTCAGCACCGACTCTGCTACATTGCACTATCCCTGCTATGCCCACTGCGACCCCCTCTTCGCCCTGAAGGTCATGCGCGAAGCCGGCGATCTCGGCGACGAGCGCTGCCGCGATGCGCTGGAGTTGCTCAAAGCCAAACAACTCGCCGACGGCACTTTCCCCGCCGAGCGCAAGCACTACCGCGTCGGCCGTTTCGACCAAGGGAGCGACTCGCTCGTCGATTGGGGTGGCTGCAACAAGCGCAAAACCAATCTCCATATCACCTGCGATGCCCTCGCAGTGCTCCACGCTGCCGGGGAGCGATTTTGACCGTGCGCCACGACTCCGAATGGCGCAGATCGCGAACCGCACTCGGCGCCTTAGCCCTGCTGATCATTGCACTCTACGTGCTCCAGTACTGGACACTGCCTAAATACAGCGCGATACCGAGAGCCTTTACCTCCTTCGGTCTATTTTGGGGATATATCAACGTTCATCTTGAACCCGGATGGGCCGACGCCGCAATCCTCGCCGTGGTGGCCTGCTCTTTCGCCGTACTCGTGGCACTTGAAATACGACACTCTGAAATCACCCGCTTGCTGCACCGATGCTTCCGCAGTAAGCGCGCAACCTGGAGTCTGCTCGCAGTCAGCACGCTGATCATATCCCGAGCTTACTTCGCCAGCGGTGAAGCCAACTGGTCCGGAGACGGATCCGCACACCTGGCCTATATATACGCCGCCGCTCACTGCATCGCCGCAGGTGAAATCCCGATCTGGACCAACCAGATTGGTCTGGGCAGCCCCTATCTCCAGTACTATGGCTTCCTCTACTTCTACCTGGTCGGCTTCTTGGATCTGATCGTCGGGGAACTCTTTACTACTATCAAGATATCGCTGGCCCTCAGCCATATTGCTTCGGTGCTGGGCATGTACCTGCTGGTGCGCACCGCCGCACGTTCGCGCGCCGCCGGCTTCCTCGGCGCATTGATCTACGCGCTCTGTTTCTGGCACCTGCAACAGGTATTGCTCATGGGGCGCTTCCCCCTATCTCTTTTCTACGCCCTGCTGCCCTGGCCCTTCTATTTTTTCGAACGAGTACGGCTGCCCAACCAACGGGTCCCAGCTGTATGCGGCGGGGCACTGAGCCTCGGACTCTTGCCCTTCGTCCACCCGGGCTATGGTTTCTGGGCCACGTTCTTCTTTTCACTCTACGCCGGTCTGCGCCTCATTTTCTCACCGCGTTTAGGTCATCGCGCCACGTGGATCGCAACCGGTCTGATGGGGCTGAGTGCGATCCTTTTCGGAGCCTATCTGACTCTACCGATGTGGCTCGAACGAGCAGGCACCGGCCTTGATTCAGGCATTATTTTGTCCAATGTCCCCGACCCCTCGTGGAAGCGCGTTTTCGTCTGGTCCAATCTCGTCTTCCCCTTGCTACCCCTGAGCGCCCGCGAGGGCAATTGGTACGGCGGCTATCTCGGAACCGTACCCACGGTGCTGGCACTGATCGGCGGCATACTGCCCTGGCGCTACCGCGAATTCAGACGACACGGACCTCAATTGGCCGCCGCACTCTGCCTGGCCCTGACCCTGCTACTCGTTTTCGCCTATCGCTGGCCCCCGCTGCAGGCCCTACCCATCGTCACCGCACTCAACGCCGGACGCTACCTCCTCTTCACAACCTTCTTCCTCTCTTTCCTCGCCGGTATAGGCGGAGCAGCACTCAGGCGTTGGCAACCAACCAATCCGCGCCTGAAGACCCTCTCGCTGCCGCTCTTGCTTCTGGTTGCAGACCTGGGCCCCACGACCATCCAGCAACCCTACCAATTTCCGGGTACCAGTATGACACCCTATTCGGACGAATTAATCGGAAAACTGCCCGAGCCAGGTCAAAATCTCTCAGACGGCGAGTTACCCAATTTCCGTCTCTTCACGAATTTGGACCAGATGCATCCCTTCCTGGCCACCAGTCGACTGCTCTACCGAACCGGACTGCCAACTCCACAAGCCGAACACCGCTTGATCATGGATAATATGCACGCCTTCGCCAGACCATTCGAACGCTATCTCAACACGC
>MDTE01046365.1_pt1 | contig 17155 bp, 16 predicted proteins | sample 811231 | NCBI WGS metagenome assembly MDTE01 (sample SAMN05326651, study PRJNA326480) | marine metagenome | isolation source: seawater | place: Indian Ocean: Red Sea | collected 2010
CAGGATTGGTCATTTCCCTGTCGGTCACACATTATCTGGTAACGCATATCCTGCCCTCTATGATTGGTTCCGAATCAAGACTCCGGGTTATTATCGACGTTCTGCAAATAGAGCAGGCCAAGTTATGGCGCTGTTTACTGTGGTCGTTTACCAATTGGAGTATCAAGCTCTTCGCATTCGCCATGGTCTTCGCTCTGTTTGCGCAGGTTGATCTCGCAACCGCTTTAATCGCAGCCACCGGAGGCGAACTTACAAGCGTGCTTCCTATCCACGGCATTGGAGGTGCAGGCACTTACGAGGCAGGTATTGTCGGGCTATCCCTCACCGTTAATCTGGACTACGAATCATCTCTTGCTGCCGGTGTCAACTTGCATCTATTCCTGCTGTCTATCACACTTTTCACAGGGCTTTGTAGCCTAATTCTGCCACGCACATCAGAATCCAAGACATGACAACACAAGTTTCAGTCATCGTGCCGCTATACAACGAGGAAGATAATGTCTTTCCATTGTCAGCCGAAATAGAACAGGCGCTAAGCGATTTCACCCACCCATGGGAAGTAATCTTTGTCGATGATGGAAGTTCCGATGCCACGCGCAAGCGTCTGACAGAAGTTGCTGAAACCCTTGGCGACCACATTAGCGTGGTCGAATTACAACGCAATTTCGGTCAAACGGCGGCCATGCAGGCCGGCATCGATCAAGCTAGGGGAGACATCCTAGTTACCCTTGACGGTGACTTACAAAACAATCCTGCAGATATTCCTGGCATGGTCCAACGTCTGATCAATGAGGATCTCGACCTTTTGGTCGGTTGGCGCAAAGATCGTAAGGACAATTTTCTGCTCAGAAAGCTTCCGTCTATCATCGCCAATTATCTCATCGGCAGGATGTCCGGCGTCCGTCTCAATGATTACGGTTGTTCACTCAAAGTGTATCGGGGTGAGATCATTAGATCCGTAAGGATCTATGGAGAGATGCACCGGTTTATCCCAGCTTGGATAGCGAGTCAGACGGCAACCTCAAGGATCAAGGAACAGGTGGTCAACCATCGAGCCAGACAGTACGGATAGTCCAAGTATGGGCTTTCCAGAACCTATCGTGTTCTGTTGGACCTACTCTCTGTTTATTTCTTTATGTCATTCATGAGCCGTCCCGCGCACTTTTTTGGCCGCATCGGAATTATCCTGGGTGGCATCGGCGGTTTGATACTCACCTACCTGTTTTTCGTCAAAATATTCCTTGGGGAAGATATCGGAGGAAGACCTCTACTGCTGTCCGGTGTTCTGCTGGTAATCATGTCAATCCAGTTCTTCTGCACTGGCATTCTGGGTGAGTTGATGACTAGGACCTACTACGAGTCCACGGGCAAAAAACCCTACATTATTCGCGAGCACCTTAGCATCTCAGCCAGCACCTGGCGTCAGCAGTAATTTTATTGGGTAGCGCGGCTATTTATTTCAGAAAATGTAGGAGTGGCAATACCATAAGCACCAAGCGCATCCACTACTTCTGGAAGGATATCTCCAAGATAAGGCAACAGAGCTGCGTTTCTCTCAGGGTCAAAGTCATAGTCGAGCATCTCTTTATACGCATCACTTTTACTCTGTTGTAAGACCAAAGTTTGGTATAGGAACATTACTCCCCCGGTACGCTGCGAACCTGCTGCGCAATGCACCAGCACACGTCTTCCTTCGCTTAACTCATCATAAATGCGCCTGAGCGCACCGATATAGCTGGCGACATCCCCGGTGCCGTTACCATCCAGAGGGAAACGCACCAAATCAACGTCCATTTGACTTGCGATAGCGCGCTCTATGGGTTGATACTCAACAGTACTGACATCTCGCGTCAATGTAACGATAGTATCGATCTGATAATCCTCAATAACCGTTGGCAGCAGGTCCGGATGGATGCGTCCACTCCGGTAGAGGCTATTTTCGATCACTGCGCCAAATCGCTTGGGGAAAATTCGCGGCTTCACGTACTCGTAAAACAAAGCACCTACAAAAAGGAAGACAACCACTGACGCAAATATCAATCGGTAGTTTATGAATCGATTAGAGGTAATAGCGCTTTCGGACATTGTGCGCATACTACCCAGCATCGCGGGCTTGTCAATCAGGATTAGATCTAACGTTCTCATATAAAACGTTAAGATCAATACGTTTAAAAGCGATATGCGCTAACTACTATGAACCAGAAATCTGGGTAAACGGCCATAGTGCTGGCGTCGTTTCCTTATATCGCCAGTAATCAGGATCTGAAGCCCATGTCTCATCGTTCTGACGTTCCTGCATTTCAATACCACTTACTTTAGTCAGCAGATAGTAGACAAAAAATGGCGACATCAATGTGATCAACTGCCATCCAACGAGTACAGGCAGAGCAATAACCGCTATACCGGTCCACAGTATTATCTCACCCAGATAGTTTGGATGTCTCGACCAGGCCCAAAGTCCAGTAGTGATAAACCGACGAGCATTCTCAGGTTTTGACCTGAAAACATGTTTCTGATGGTCGGCAAGCACTTCAATGGTGAATCCAGCACACCAAAGGATAAGCCCCAAGATCGCCCACCCATCAATCGGGACCTTGTTAACCGACGTAATTGCTACCAAGGCACAGGACGCCGTTACGGAAACCCAGATCGCCTGCAGAGTCCAGGTCATTAGGTTGATACGAAAGCTTGGTAATATATCGACAAAGCGGGAATCAGACCCTGCCCTGTGAACACGACAGAATAGAAACGTGCCAAGACGAGTAGCCCATATAATAATAAACGCAGCTAATATGATGCTGCGCGGATCACCCACCGCACCAAATATCAGTGCCAGGGTCGCAACCGCGATATAGGTCGCGCTACCCGACAGGTCAAAGAAATGCTCTGTCTGATATAGATAAGAAGGGATAAATGCGAGCCATTGGCATAGGAAAGCGCCCGCGATGCAGAGATCGAATACTGGAATATGTCCAAGCAATACGCCGTCACGTCCCGATACAAGTATGAGCCCAAGCGCCAGGAATGGGGACACTAGAATGACGATAATTGCTGTGGTTGGCAACGTCATTTCATATCCCAAGGAAAGGTTGTGCGATGCGTTGCGTCAATCCAGAAAATTTCAGGGGGCCATCGACGGCAGCGATACATATACACTCACTGTCATTGGTAACAACTGGTTGGTGCAGGGTCGTACCGTCCGCATCTTCAATATCACCCACCTTAAAGATTGAGTCTTCACAGAAATACGACCCCTTCAGAACCAGCGTCAGCTCGCTACCGCTGTGGTTATGTTTAGGAAGTACCGTCCCGGGGGCTGCTCTAATCATCAGCATCCTGTCATCGTTTCGCTCTGAGAGCTTGCAAACTTCAAGCCCCTTACCTGCACTCATCCAGTGAAAGCCATCAAGGTAGGTCCCAATATAGTGATCAAAAAACTGTGACAGGTCCGTTACCTTATCGCTGCCCCACTCTATAGACTCATCCCGTTTGCTGCCAAGCTGGTGATTAGGCATTTCAAAATTATCCATAGTTGCTTTTTCACCACTGAACATAAATTCTGCCCCAATCTCATCAGCTTTCTTCAATTCGTAGCGGCATTGCGAACATACCGCCAGATGTGCCTGAAGCAAAAGATTGAACGATGGTGACAGTCCACCAGCTGCATAGCTGACAAACCATGCCTGGTCTGGATGATTTGAAGAACCCATATTAGTTAACCATTTCCTGTAACCTTTGAAAGCCGATTCGAATTCGAGACTTTACCGTCCCCAGTGGCAATCCAATTTCGTCAGCGATTTCCTTATGTGACATACCTTTTACATAACTCATCAAGAGAGGTTGCGACTGCTCCTTGGGCAGCTCCTTTAACAATTTTGCTACCTGGGTCTGAGCAAACTCTGCATCTACGCCGCCGTTACTGACAAAGTCATTACCGCTTTGAAACTGATACTTGTCATTTCCCCGATCAATTCGCGTAGTTTTACGCTGGACATCAATCAATCGATTTCGAACAATGGCATACACCCAAGTACGCGCAGAAGACTTTTTCGGGTCAAAAAGGTCTGCTTTTCGCCAGATGGATAACATCGCGTCCTGAGTAATATTCTCACTCTCATCGTGCCTGCTGCCGCGACCCATCAAGAAAGATTTTATCTTGGGTGCCATCAGATCGAAAAGTTCAGCATAAGCCTGTTGGCTTTGACTCTTACCTATCGCCAGCAATAAACTGGTCTCGTGATCGAATTCCGGTTCGCTTGATTTCTGCATTATCTGTCTCACGGCTCTGGGTACGCCACAAACCTAAGAACGGATCATACTCATCCATTTTAATCAGAAGGACGTACACAAATGCTAATACAACTACGTATCTCGCTCGTCCGCAAATGAAAAAAATAAAAACCGCAGTGGTAGGTAGCGGCATAGCAGGACTAGCCTCCGCTTGGCTAATGGCTCGAAGCGGAGTTGAGGTGACGCTCTTTGAAGCTGACGATCGAGCTGGCGGACACGCACATACCGTATTCCCAAAGATTGAGGAACACGGATCAAATGTCGCGGTTCCTGTGGATGTAGGATTTATCGTCTACAACGAAGCAACCTATCCCAATCTCACGGCATTGTTCGATCACCTTGACGTACCAACGAAACCCACAAACATGTCATTCGCTGTATCGAATGCCAATGGACTGGAGTATGCCGGACACGGACTGAACGGTCTTTTCGCCCAGAGAAGCAACATTTTTCGTGCCAGCTTCTGGGAAATGGTAAGCGATATTCGGGAATTCTATGAGAAAGCCCCAACGCTAAAAGTTAATCCGGACACAACCTTGTTCGAGCTTCTCGAGGACTATTCAGACAGTTTCGCGAAAAACCATCTACTGCCGATGGCGGCGGCGATCTGGTCAACAGACGTAAACGAAGTCGGCTACATGCAGGCTCGCTCTTTCATCGACTTTTTCATGAACCATGGACTATTACAACTTCGCGACAGACCAACCTGGTATACCATCGATGGTGGAAGCCTTTCCTACGTAAGGAAAATACTAACCACACCCGGCATTAAGCTTAACCTGAATACGAAAATCACCGAAGTCATAAGAGACTCCAACCAGGTTCGTATACACTGGAACGGTATCGTCGATAGATTCGATCACATAGTGATAGCGACCCATGCTGATCAGGCCCTAGCTTTGTTAGACACCCCCAGCGCCAGCGAGCGAAAAATTCTCGGCAATTTTAAATACTCACCGAGTCGAGCATACCTTCACACTGACCAAAGACTAATGCCCCGAAAACGGCGCGCATGGGCAAGCTGGAACTATCTGGATCATGGCCCGAACGGGTTGTGTGTTACCTATTGGATGAATCTGTTACAAAACCTAAACACTGACCATGACCTATTTGTCACGCTCAACCCTCCCTTCACTCCAAAGGGAATTCTGCAAAAGTTTGACTACACCCATCCAATACTAAACAACGCTACGGCGACCGCACGCACAAAACTCTGGGATCTTCAGGGCAATCAATGCACATGGTTCTGCGGCGCCTATTTTGGCCACGGGTTTCATGAAGATGGCCTGCAATCAGGGCTAGCCGTAGCAGAGGAGATTACCGGCAAGTCTCGTCCCTGGGACAGGGCAAACACCAGGATATTCGTACGAGAGCGCCAAGCAGCAGCATGACTTCAGCAATCTATCGAGGGCTCGTGACACACCATAGGTCAGGTGGCGTCGAACATCGCTTCGTCCACCGTTTGCCCTGGTTCCTATTTGACCTGGAAGAACTGGAAAACCTAAGTATCGGCCGTTTGTTTACCATCAATAGACTAGGAATCGTGAGTTTCCATGACAAAGACCATGGTGCCAGAGACGGTACGCCCTACCGCCAATGGCTCAATCACCTACTGGCTCAACAGGGATTGCGCAACCTGCGTTACAAGGTAATATGCATGCCAAGAATATTTGGCTATGTGTTCAACCCAATTTCAATCGTCTACTGCTATAAGCATGATGACGATCGCACCTTGGCTGCGGTACTTTACGAAGTACATAACACCTTCGGTGAATCCTATGCCTACGTTCAAAAACGCGACGGTCATGATATCCCCACGACAAAACAGCTACACGTTTCCCCATTTTTCAGTATGACTGGCCACTATGAGTTCACCGTGACCGAGCCCGATCAAGATCTTAATGTCGCAATCAGCTACTTCGATGAAGAGGGCTCTAGTCTGTTTGCGGGATTTAAGGGTACCGGCATCCCGTTCACCGCACCCAATCTTGCCAAAACTATCGTCCAAGCACCCTTGGCAACTTTAGGTATCACACTTGATATTCATTGGAAGGCCTTTCGACTATGGCTAAAGGGCCTGCGCATCTACCACAAACCAAAACAGCAGGATCTGAAACATGGATAAAGCCAGAGCATTCGACACTCCGAAAAGCGAAGAAAACTTTGTCGGTCGTCTGGTTAGTAGGGCGCTGGCTAGAAAAATTCATCAGGGCACCCTGACCCTGATATTACCCAATGAGCGGGAAGTGTGCATTGCCGGTCATCTTGCAGGACACAATGCCGACATCCACCTACGAAAATGGCGAGCACTGTTCAGACTGTTGAATAGAGGTGGCGTGGGCCTGGCCGAAGGCTACCTCGAACAGGATTGGGACACGACTTCATTGCCGGAGCTTCTCGCGCTTTTTGCGGACAATCTGTATAAACTTAGCAGCTTCGCCAACGGTTTAGGCCTACAGCGAATTGTGGATTCATGGGCACACGCAAGAAATCGCAATTCAAAATCTGGTAGCCGAAAAAATATTTCATTTCACTACGACCTGGGTAACGATTTTTATAGAGAGTGGCTCGACCCCAGCATGAGCTACTCTGCGGGAATTTTCGAACAGACCAACGATCTTGAAACATCCCAAAGGGCCAAGTACACACGGTTATGTAAAATTGCCGAAGTTAACGATCAACATCACGTGCTGGAGATTGGCTCTGGTTGGGGCGGAATGCTGGAACACCTGGGCGATATTGGTTGTCAGGCCAACGGCATCTCGGTGTCCCGTGAGCAGGTAAACTTTGCGAGCCAGCGGCTTTCTGGAGTCGAAAACGTTTCTGTGCACTTTCAGGATTACCGGGATGTCGAAGGCCAATACGATCGTATTCTATCCATCGAGATGTTCGAGGCGGTCGGGGCAGAGTACTGGGATACATTTGCCAAAAGGTTGGCAACCCTATTGACTGAAGATGGTATTGCAGCGATGCAGATCATTACCATCGATGAAGATGCTTTTGATACCTATCGCCGACAACCAGACTTTATTCAGCAGTACGTATTCCCAGGCGGCATGTTGCCAACGTTTAAACAGATTAACGAAGTTCTTAATCGTCAGGGATTGCGTATCACCGATTTGTATCGCTTTGGTAAGGACTATGCCAAAACACTGGAACACTGGCGTCAGCGTTTTAAGGCCGCTTGGCCAAGACTACAACAGCAGGGTTTCGATGATCGTTTCTATCGACTGTGGATGTATTACCTATGCTATTGCGAAGCTGGTTTTAATATCGGCAGAACCGATGTTGTACAGATTAAAATTGAAAGATTTCCCACGACAGTTTAGGAAAATGCCGATATCTAGCTCAGCCCAACTACCTTACATTGAGCTTTCAACCGAAAATAGCAGAGGACAGACATGCGTCAACTGACGCAGAGCGAACTCGAAGAAATCAGCGGCGGGGGGTATAAATTGCGCAAAAAGCCAATATAGCAATTTATGTCCAAACCGTTTTACGCCGCCGCATGCCAGATCGACTTTCCTGCAGCAGAGACTCGCTCGCAAATCCCATCTCGGGTCAACAGAATGTGCGAGATTATCGAGCAAACAGTTGTCGGCTACGAGCCCTTCTTTGATGTGCGCCTTCTGGCATTTCCTGAGTTTGCCCATTCTATTCCAGCCTACACCACGGTGAGCGAGCTACTCGAGAAACTGGCGGTAGAGATCCCTAATGAACACACTGAGCGATACATTGATCTCGCGCGCAAACTTGGTTGCTATATACAGACTGGTTCGTTTCTTGAAGTTGATAACGCCTACCCCGGGCACGTCTTTAACACCACGGTGCTGGTCGGGCCAACTGGAATCCTCAGTAAATATCGCAAGATCAATCCCTGGATACCCTGGGAAGTCCATTCCAGCCCTCATGACATCGCCAGCTATAAAGAAGACGTATTTCCCGTTGCAGATACTGAGCTTGGCAAAATCTCAGTCACAACCTGCTACGACTGGTTATTCCCTGAAACGATCCGTGAAATGGCATTTCGCGGGGCGGAAATCATGATACGAATTTCTGCCTACATGGACCCGTGGGGTGCCAGCGAGCCTATGGACTGGTGGACGCTCGTTAACCGAACCCGAGCCCTTGAGAACATGACCTATGTGGTCGCTGCCAACCAAGGCGCCGAGATGCGCAATTACCCACCGTTTAGCTGGCCCGGTGGCAGTATGGTAGTCGATTATGACGGACGCATCCTGGCCCAAGCAGACCCGGGACCTGGAGAAAAGGTTGTGGTCGCACCAATTGATATTGGTGCATTGAGACATGAGCGGGAGCGTCGACTGGGCCACGATACCATCGCACACTCTCGCAGTGGTCTTTATGAATATCTATCTACAGAAAAACTGGCACCTGCGGATTCAGACATAAGCATTGACTCCCTAGAAAAAAGAATTCGTGAGGCGAAGTTAAAAGGCTCAGAGTGAATCTGCCAGCGATTCAACAATTTCCGATATATGCGCTTCAACACCTCGCCAAAATGGCAGGCATAACACACGCTGGCCGATGTCCTCACTTGCAGAGAGATCTCCAGACATTCTAATTCTGTCCCTATATCCTGATAACGTTTGAATTGCAGGGAAGTATTCGGCTGAAGCGATACCTTGTTTCGCTAGCTTGCCTTTCACACGATCCCTATCAATACCATGAGGTAATAATACGGGAAAGGTAAACCAGCTCCGCGGCGAACTCGGTGAAAGCAGATGTACTTCCGGTATAGCGGTAAATGCGTCAATGTACCGTTGTGCTATTCGCTGACGTTCACTAATCCGTACATCCAGTGATGCTAACTGGGCCCGTCCTATTGCTGCAGATAACTCCGACCCCCGGAGAGAATACCCGACAATAGCATTAGGATCTGCACCACGCCCCTGGTTTACCATCGCACGACACCTAGCCAGAAGCGAAGCGTCATTGGAAATGACCATACCACCCTCCCCAGTTGTTAGAGATTTATTGGGATAAAAACCAAATACGCCCGCATCACCAAAGGAACCCATCTTCTTTCCATCATAATCCGCCCCTATCGCCTCACAGGCATCTTCAACGACAGTTAGCTTGTACGCACGTGCAACATCCAGTATCTCCGACATAGCAGCTGGCAAACCATACAGGTGCACTGGCATGACTGTCCTGGTTTGAGCAGAAATTGCATCCTTTATTCTATTAGGATCGATGTTTGCGCTGTCTCTATCAACATCAACCAGTATCGGAGTTGCACCAACAGCGAGAATTGCGTTGACCGTACCGACAAAGGTCAGCGCCGGCATAATAACCTCGTCACCGTTACCCACTCCCAAAGAATGCAACGAAACCATTAGCCCGGAAGTCCCGGAATTAACCATCACTGCACCAGCCACATCATGATAGTCGGCAATGGCCTGCTCAAACTCCCGCATTTCTTCACCCAGAGCTAGGCGGCCACTCTCCATCACCCGTGATACTCCTGCGGTCTCGGCAGCCCCAATGTCAGTGCGGGCAAGAGGAATTCGATCGGTCACTGCATTGAATCCTGAATAAATGAATCCTGCTCAGCACCCAAAGACAGTGCACGTTTACGTAACAACGTCTGACGATCCGGTGCGCTCGCGAGCACGTCAACAATTCGTAGACTTGCAGAACCATCGCCGTAGGGATTTCTAATGTCCTTGATGGCCAAAACAAACTCTGCTGAAGTTGCTTTCTGCATAGCCCTAGTGATTTCGCCAATATCTGCGCTGGCATCTAGGACGTTAGCGGCTCGGGTACGCCCGCATTGTCTCTCGCCAACGTCTACCGTAGGCAATCCTAAGCTTGCTGTTTCCATAATCCCGCTCGACGAGTTACCTATCATCAATGAAGCATGGGATAGCAGGGACCAATAGGTCAGATGATCAAGGTTTACATACAAGCGAGCATTATCTCTCCCTTGGCAAAACTCCCTGATACGTTCAACCACTCTCGAGCTTCCTACATCAGCATTGGGGTAGCAGAATATTATTTGTCTTTCCCAGGAAGTAAGAGCACTAAAGAGAGCACCCAACTCGGAAGTAGTGTCTTCATTAAGCGTGACCGGGTGGTACACAACCACACAATAATGATCTGTAAGTAACGCCCCCAATCCGCGTTGCAGTTCTTGCCTGTCTGGTAACCGACTGCGAGACAGATGATCGAGGGATGGTGCACCACTACAGGTCACCCGCCATGCTTCTTCCCCCATCGCCAGCACGCGATGCTTCGCGTCATCAGTTGGCGTGAAATGTAGATGAGACATCTTCGTCAGCGCATTCCTTACTGCATCATCAATCGCTCCTTCACTAATATCGCCACCCTCTATATGGGCAATCGGGATACGAAGGGCCAGCGCCACCGATGCCGGTGCCAGCATTTCATAACGGTCCGCGACTAACAGCAAAATATCGGGCCGTAGATCCCCAAGCACCGGCGTCAGCTGGCTGACCGCACTACCGATAGTCCGCGCCATGGCTTCATCATTGTCTTCAGGATCAAGGCAATCCAACGCCGCAGTAATAAAGAATCCATCAGCTCGAATCTGCTTAACGGTCTCTCCAAAACTCGCAGACAGATGGGCACCCATGACAATCAGATGGAGCTCCAAATCTGGATGAGCCACAATTTCCTTTAACGGCCAATATAAATGACTATAGTCAGCCCTCGAGGTGGTGACGACCGCAACATGACGTTTCAAGATAAGAGACACTTTGACGACCTAGAGGCTCCTAAGGTATCAGAAGTGAATGATTCATCAACTATGCTACTCTGAATACATAAGTAAACTGGTGTGACTAAACCGAGTATCCCTCATCAGTAAGCGGCATGCTTCTGACTCGCTCTCCTGTGGCCGCAAAGATCGCATTGCCCACAGCAGGCGCTAGCGGGGGTAACCCTGGTTCCCCCAGGCCGGTCGATGGATTATCACTCTGGATAAAGTGTACATCGACCTCGGGGGCTGCCGGTATTCGTAGCACAGGATAGTCATGCAGGTTCGACTGCTCGATACTGCCACGTTCCATCGTAATCTTTTGCCCTACCATCGTACTCAACCCGTCAATAACAGAACCCTTAACCTGAGACAAAGCACCGCTCATGTTGATGATCGGCCCAACATCGACCGCCACTGTGACCTTGTGAACCGTTAGCTTCTTATTCTCATCAACGGACACTTCCGCGACTTCCGCAATATGTGCCGCATGACTGAAGTGAAACGCAAGACCAAGACCACTGCCCTCTGGCAATTTGCGGCCCCAGCCCGCTTTTTCAGCCGCAAGCCGTGTAACACCCGCTGCCCGTCCCGTATTCAGGGAACGAATGTTTCCCGGGCGGAGCCATTGTGGTTCCCCAATAACCTCCAGCAGGAATTCCAGATGGTCACGCCCTGCCAGATGTGCCAGTTCATGAATGAAACTTTGTACAACGAATGCATGAGTATTTGCCCCGGGCGCACGCCATGGTCCGCAGGGGGTATCGATCTCCAGGTATGTGGACGTACCTCGTACGTTGTCCAGGGTAGGCAGTGGCAATTCTGCCCTGCCGAAACGGGAACCCGAGGTTGGTTTACCGTTTTGTCCCATGCCAATATAGTGCTGGTCCCATGCGACGAGTTTGCCCTGCTCATTTACAGCACCTTTCAACCATTGAAATCCGCCGGCACGGTAGTAGTCATGCTGGATGTCATCCTCTCTGGTCCACGTCAGCTTGACCGGCTTGCCTACGCGCTTTGATATTTCGACTGCCTCGCAGACGAATTCGGTACTAAAGCGTCTACCGAAACCACCACCCAATCGCGTGACGTGCACCTCCACCCTATCTGTATCAACACCATAGAGACTGCTAATTGTCGAAGGAATGCCTGATGGACCCTGCGTTGGCGCCCAGATTTCGACTCTATCTTTACCACCACCTGCACCTTTAACGTATGACGCCGTGCAATTCATCGGCTCCATACAAAAGTGGGCTACAAACGGGTAGGTGTAACTCCCCTCAATCACCTTGTTGGTCGTTTTCCGAAACTCCACCTCAACATCGCCTTTCTTGAGGACAACATTATCGCCCTCTTTACCCCGCAGCTTTCTGGCAGTTTTTACAAGTTTCTTCCAACTATCATTTGAAGCAGTTGACTTGTCCCATTTGACCTTTAACGCTCCCTCCGCATTGAAAACCGCCCAGGTACTATCGCCAACAACGGCAATCCCAGGGAGTAACTGTCTAACCTGACCATTGCCTTGCACGACAAAAGCATCAATGATGCCGGGCATCTTCTTGATTTCATCGACGTTAGCTCGCGCAATACCTCCACCAATCGCGGGACACTTATAGTAGGCAGCGTACACCATGTCTGGCACCTCGGTGTCGATACCAAACATCGCCAGTCCGGTTGTGATCACCAAATTATCCACCCCGGAAACCGAGGTACCGATAATGGTGTAATCCTCAGCATCCTTGAACGTCAGGGAGTCAGGATCTGGCACTGGCTGCTTAACCGCCAGAGCCGCCAGTTGCCCAAAGGTCAGCTTTCGTCCAGATATATGAATAATCTCACTATTTGCAGCTTTAAATTCCTCTCGAGGTAACTCCATCGACTCCGCGGCAGCGCCAATCAGCATCTCCCTTGCAGAGGCTCCCATCCGTCTCATATGATCAAAACTGGACGCAATAGACATTGAGCCGCCGACCCATTGCGAACCGTATTTCTTATCAACACCGGACTGCAGTACTAACACGTCCTCCCAATTTGCGCCCATCTCTTCTGCAACGATCATCGGAAGTGATGTCTTTACCCCCTGCCCCATATCTGGGCGCGCGGAGTAGATCGTAATGTTGCCGTCCGAAGACAACTGGACGAAGGCATTGAGCTCGCCAGAGCCGACCAACGTACCCAATTCTTTGGCATTAAGTTGCGGCACGGTCGCCGCTAATACTAAGCCTCCCCCGGAGATGCCGCTCAGCTTTAGAAAACTGCGTCGAGTAATATCTGTCTTACCAAATGCTTTACTAACTTCCCGAATAAGATTGTTCTTCATTAACTCACCTCCGGCTCCCAGTGCGCGACCACCGCATCACTTTCAACGTGCCGCGAAGCCTGCGCAGTTCTGGCCGCTGCATGTATTGCTTCGCGGATACGAAGATAGGTCCCACACCGACAATAGTTGCCAGCCATTGCGAGATCGATATCGTCATCGCTTGGGTCAGGATTCTGCTCAAGAAGAGCAGCTGCCGACATTATCTGACCAGTCTGACAATAGCCGCATTGTGCTACGTCCTTATCGATCCAAGCCTTCTGCAAAGGATGCAGTCTCGCGCCATCGGCGAGGCCCTCTATACTTTTTATCTGGGCGTCCCCTACGTCTGCGACACGTACCATACAGGATCGAATCGGCGCGTCATTCATATGCACCGTACAGGCACCACAAAGGCCAATACCGCAGCCATATTTAGCACCAACCAGACCAAGACGGTCCCTAAGAACCCAAAGTAGAGGCATATCCGCGTGAGCCTCCACTTTTCGGGTTTCACCGTTAACGTTCAGTTTATATGTGGACATGACAACTCCCTTAGTTACTAAACAAAAAACACCAGCATTACGCTACCACGCCCGTAAGCGCGTAAGAATGCTAATGATGTTGAAATTCAACGTCATGACAATCTGCGGCAAGCACTTCAAATTTTTCTGCATCCAATTGTAATAATAATTAAGTGCGGCAATCGACGAGATGCTCACCACGCGACGGCGCATATGAGAAAGACGTAACCTAATCAACAGGTATAACATGCCAACAATGATTATAAATGGCAAAGCAATACTCCTGAGAAATATCAAAACCCCTAATTCTGGTGCATAAAACTCGTAAAATGCCCCACCGCTGCTATCTCGTAAAATGCCCCACCATCTCTATATTGCTTCTGGAATCTGACTGCAAAGAAAATAGTGGCTCCGAATGTAATTCGCACCGACATTAACTGAAACCTTTCCCCCCGATACAGCGCACGGCACGCATTATAATTAACCAGAACTTTTTCGTTATTCTCCACTAGTGACCCAACAGTATTACAGAATCAAAAAGCACCATATATACCCATCACCATGATATTCGGGCCAAGGCCCGTTACAATGCGCGCTCTCTTTGAAACTCAACTACCCAGGTAGAAAAACAATATGGCCGAGAACAGACAGGTATTAATAGACTCATTACCGGAAGACAAGTTATCTGAATCAAACTATCGATTAGAAACGACGCCGATCCCCGAACCGGGGAAAGATGAAGTACTCTGCCGCACCCTGGTAATAACGGTTGCCGCAGGCAGTAGAGCAGGACTGCAGGGAAGCGCAAGTTATGCGGGCGGTCCAAACGTCAATGTTGTGATGGGTGGTACTGGTGTCGCACGAGTAGAGAAATCAAATTCCGCCATCCTTTCTCCCGGCGATCTAGTGGTTTGTGGCACGGGCTGGCAGGACTATTCAGTCCACAATGCGGATGGTTTGCTTAAGATCTCGGACGATGTGGATCCTGCACACTACCTCGGAGCACTTGGGACCAACGGACTCACGGCCTATTTTGGCCTCTTAGACGTGGGCGAACCGAACGAGGGCAACACCGTGCTGGTATCAGCCGCTGCTGGTTCCGTGGGGCACATGGTTGGGCAGATAGCGAACATTAAAGGTTGCCAGACCGTGGGAATCACCAGCACACCGGAGAAATGTCAGCAGCTACAGGCAAAGGTTGGCTTTGACGCAGCCTTGTCCTACAGGTCCGACGACTTTCGCGGCGAACTAAAAGATACCTGCGCAAACGGGGTCGATATTTATTTCGACAATACAGGTGGAGATATTCTTGGTATGGCATTGCGTCGCATGAACGTACATTCACGTATTGTCTGCTGTGGCGTAGTATCGCAATACGACACATCGAACCCCGGGGCTGCCCCAACCGGGATCCCAGGTCTACTCGTCAACAAACGAATTCGTATGGAAGGATTCTTGATCTTCGATTACGCCAGTCAGTTTGAGACAGCCAGAGAGGAGATAAAGGGATGGATAAAATCCGGCACACTGACCCCGCTAAACGACGAGTTCGATGGGCTTGATAAAGCGCCTGCTGCGTTCGTTGATTTGCTCGCCGGTGGAAACATCGGTACTCGAATTGTACGTATAGAGGACTGAACGATTGAAAGCTGTCCTATGTGAAAAATTCGGCACCCCTAAGGATCTCGTCGTAAAGGACATCGAGCCCCCTGACCCACCCGCACCCGGCGAGGTGCAGGTAAATCTAAAAGTCCGAGGTATTGCATTCAGCGACCTGGTGCGCATGGCGGGCGATTACCAAGATAAAAGGGAACCACCCTATGTCGTTGGCGGTGACGGCAGCGGGGTCATCACGGCAATCGGCGATAACGTCGACGCATTCACGATAGGAGATAAGGTCATCGCCTCTGGGGGCTGCGTAGAAATCGTAAACGTTTCCGCGTCCACCGTGACAAAGCTACCTGACGATATAGACCTCGAGGCGGCAGCTGCCTTTGGCAACAACTACCTGACCGCACTCCATGGCCTAAACCTTGCACGACTAAAATCTGGAGAGACATTGCTAGTCCACGGTGCCGCGGGTGGTGTTGGGCTTGCGGCCGTCGACCTCGGCAAACTGATGGGTGCCAGAGTAATCGCCACTGCGAGTTCGGATGCCAAACTTGAAGTCGTTAAGGAATTCGGTGCCGATGAAGTAGTCAATTATAGTGATGGTTTTCGTGAGCAGGTTAAGGAACTCACTGATGGCCTGGGTGCTGATGTAATTTACGATCCTGTCGGCGGAGATGTATTCGACGAATCCATGCGATGCATTGCTCCCTACGGCAGAATCCTCATTGTTGGTTTTACCAGCGGTCGAGCAGCGCTCGCAAAGACTAATCACCTACTGGTAAAAGACGCCGCTGTTATCGGATTTTCCGTCGGTAGTCTGCAACAAAAACAACCTGAACTCGCCAAGCAGTACGCTGACACCTTGATGGATTACCTCGTTCAGGGACTTATCAAACCGCATATCTCCCACCGGTTCACCATGGATGACATAGTCGACGCGTACCGGGTAATAACAGACCGTCAGGTAATCGGGAAAGTGCTTATCATATGACTCATTTTTCAATTCTTGACCTTTCACCGATCACTGAGGGCAACACCCCAGCTACCGCGCTCGCGAACTCACTAGATCTCATTCAGCATGCCGAGAAATGGGGCTATGAACGCTATTGGGTAGCGGAACACCACAACATGAAAGGCATTGCTAGTGCAGCCACGGCAGTCGTTATCGGACATCTAGCGGGAGGCACTGCAACGATTAGAGTCGGGGCCGGCGGCATCATGTTACCCAATCATGCGCCCCTTGTTATCGCCGAGCAGTTCGGTACGCTGGCATCCTTGTTTCCGGGTCGGATCGATCTTGGCCTGGGCCGCGCGCCAGGAACCGATCAGATTACCGCCCATGCTTTGCGTCGCTCGCTATCTGGCAACGTCGATGACTTTCCCCGTGACGTTGTCGAATTGCAGCACTACTTCAAGGAACAGAAACCCGGTCAGAGAGTCACCGCGGTACCCGGCGCCGGCACAAATATACCGCTTTATATCCTCGGCTCAAGCCTGTTTGGTGCGCAATTGTCTGGCATGTTAGGTCTGCCCTTCGCCTTTGCTTCCCACTTCGCCCCGGCCATGCTAAACCAGGCTATCGAAGTCTATCGTGCACACTTCAAGCCATCGGAGCAATTGCAGGAACCCTACCTGATGCTCGGCTTTAATGTTTGCGCCGCGGACACTACAGAGGAAGCCGACTACCTGCGG
>MDTE01069024.1_pt1 | contig 17154 bp, 17 predicted proteins | sample 811231 | NCBI WGS metagenome assembly MDTE01 (sample SAMN05326651, study PRJNA326480) | marine metagenome | isolation source: seawater | place: Indian Ocean: Red Sea | collected 2010
ATATTCACCTATTTTTTTTAAATTTTCAATCGTTGGTAAATATTCACTATCATTCTGTTCTGAAGAGTCTTCACTTATATCATCACTTTCTTCAATTGAAATATTTTGCTCTTTATCTAATGATTCGTTTTTTTCATCACTACTTTCAGAATTATTTTCCTGCTCCTGATTTGTTTCATTAGAATCTTTATTTAAATTTTCTTCACTATCAGTTTGATTATCTATATCATCTTTTGATTCTATTTTTTTATCAGTGTCATAAAACCCTAATTCTACTAATATATCCTTCATTTTGTTTGCAAAAACTTGCTGATTATCAATATTTGACTTTAAGTCTTTAAAAAATTTGTCATATTTATCACCAAGTTTTTCTTTAATTATTTTTTTTGGAATTTTGAGACCATCTCCTAGATCAGTTTTTAAAAACTCTGAAAAACTCACATATTTAAAAGCATCTGCAATACTAATATTTTCCTTTTTTGTTAAATCTTGAATATGTTTTTTTGTTATATTCGATTTAATGCCCTTAAACATTTTTGCACCCTTTGCTTCAATTCTAGATTTCTCAACTACGTTAAAAATTTCATTAGATACTTCGTTTGAAGCTAGAAAGTTTTGGTGTATATCTTTTGAGTGCAGTCTAAATTCTAAAGCAATTGTATCAGCTTCTGCCCGTATATATGATAATTGTTTTTGAATATTTTCAATTTTAGGTTCTGTTAAATTAATTGAGTTTCCATCTATAGATGAATTATCTTTTACAAAATTAATTTCTAAATTTTCATTTTTACCTATAGATTTAATTGTTATTGAAAGTGATTTTTTAAACTCTTCAACTAAATCATCATTCTTTAACATTTGCGACCTTAGAATCACTGATATCTATACCAAATGATCTTTGAAAATATTCTTCAATTACGGGCCTTTCAAGTTCATCACAACGATTGAGAAAAGAAAGTTTGAATGCGTATTCTATATCTTTAAATATTAAATAGTTTTGAGCCCAAGTTATAACAGTTCTTGGACTCATTACGGTAGATATATCTCCATTAATAAAACCAGATCTACTTAAATCAGCTGTACTAACCATATTTTTTACAATTTCTTTGCCTTCATTATTATTTAATTCATTTAATTTTTTTAAAACTATCTTTTCTTCATTTTCATTACTTAAATAATTTAAAGTTGAAATTATATTCCATCTATCCATTTGTCCTTGGTTTATTTGTTGCGTTCCATGATAAAGTCCAGAAGTATCGCCAAGACCAATAGTATTAGCAGTTGCAAACAAACGAAAATATTTGTTTGGTTTAATAACTCTTGATTGATCAAGTAGTGTAAGCTTACCATCAGTTTCTAAAATTCTTTGAATAACAAACATAACATCTGGTCTACCCGCATCATATTCATCAAAAACTAAAGCGACAGGATTTTTATATGCCCATGGGAGTATTCCATCTTGAAACTCAGTTATCTGTTTTCCTTCTTTTAAAACTATTGCATCCTTACCAATTAAATCAATTCTACTGATGTGACTATCTAGATTTATTCTTATACATGGCCAATTTAATCTCGCAGCTACCTGCTCAATGTGCGTTGATTTCCCAGTTCCATGATAGCCAGAAATTAAAACTCTTCTATTATTAGAGAAGCCAGCAAGTATAGATAGAGTTGTTTCAGGATCAAATTTATAAGTTTCATCTATTTCTGGAATATGATTATTTATTTGCTCAAATCCAAACACATCAAAACTTGTTTTTATACCAAATAATTTTTCTGTATCTACTTTAAGACTGGGTATTTGATCAGCTAGTGTTTCCATTTTATTTCTTAAACTTGTTTAATAATATTTTATATGATTCATTGATTTCTTTAAATTTATCTTCAGCTTCTTTATTATTGTCATTTACATCAGGATGAAAAATTTTCACTAATTTTTTGTATTTTTTCTTAATTTTAGTAAGGTTTAAAGGTAATTTTAATTCAAGTACGTTTAAAGCCTTATTTTCTTCATTTGATAAAGAGTCTTTTATTAATTTATTGCTATAAAACTGGTCATAATTGTATTTTTTTTGATTAATATCGGAGTCATTTCCAATAAATTCGTTAACTTGATCAATAATTTTGGTAGGATTTCCCTTGAATGGCCATGAAGGCCTATCCCAAACAGAGTCTTTTCGCATAGAGAATTCTATTTGATCAACTGAAAGACCTTTATAAAAATCCCAGGATTTATTGTATTCTTTAATATGCTTTAGGCAAAAAAAGTAATATTCATTTAGCTTAATTCTTGATTTTGGTGCTTTATAATTACCAATTTCATTGCAATTAATTTCATCACATATTTTTTGTATATTCTTTTCCCAAGATAAATTTTTTCTTTTTATATCATATTTAAATTTAGACACTTATTTAGTATATAAATAAAAAACTATGAATCGCAAAAAAAGAATTAATGAAATATTAAAAAAAAATCTTAAAAACTTTGATATTTCGATCGAAGATAAGTCAAATTCGCACAAAGGTCATAATAATTTTGATGGCAAAGGCGAAACACATATTTTATTAATTCTTAAACCTAAAATAATACAAAAATATAATAGACTTGAAATTCATGGATTAATTAATAATCTTCTAAAAGATGAATTTTCAAATGGTTTGCATTCCTTAGAAATAAATATAATTAATTAATTTTAGAAATTTCAACTGTGAAAATTTGTTTTCTTGAATGTGATAAAATTTTATAAGAAAAAAAGTCATCTTTTATAACCTCACCATACAGAGGAATTTTTTTTGTAATATCCATTATATGTCCTGCAATAGTTGATGATTCAGTTTTAGGGGGATCAATATCAAAATGCTTATAAAGTTCTTTTAAATTTTTTTCAGCATTTGTTATAATTACACCTTTATTATTTTCATAAAACTCTTCATTTGGGTTGTCTATCTCATCTACTATTTCTCCAACTATTTCTTCAATAATATCTTCAAGAGTAATTATCCCTAATAATTCACCGTATTCATCAACTACAAATGCTAAATGCTCTTTACGTTTTTTAAATTCTACAAGTTGATCTAATAAATTTGTTGTTTCAGGGATAAACCAGGGTTTAGTAATTTTTTCAAATATTAACTCTTTTGAACTATCATTTTGTGTAATATCTATTTTTAAAGACCTTATATTAAGTAAACCAATAATATTTTCAGGATTATTTTTCCAAATAGGAATTCTAGTAAAACGAGAATTATTAATTTTCTCAATTAAATTTGTAACCTCTAAAGAGCTGTCTATTGAATAAATATTCTTTCTGTGAGTAAAAACTTCTTCAACAGTAGTATCATTTAGTTGCAATATACTTTGAAGCATTTCTTTTTCATGTTCATAATCTGGATTTGAAGTTTTATACAAATCAATTACTCCTTGCAGCTCTTCTTCAGATTGCAGATCTATTTGAGATGTATCTGTTTCATTTTTTTTAAAAAATAAATTTACTATAAGATTGATCAAATAGACAAATGGGAAAAGTAATTTATTCAAATAATATATAATTGGGGATATTGTAAGAGCAGTTCTAGTAGGTTTATTTATTGAATAAGTTTTTGGTAAAACTTCAGCAAATATTACTAAAATAACAGTCATTAACAAAGTTGAATAAAATATCCCAGTTATTCCAAATATATCATAAAAAAAAGCTGTAGATAAAGATGTAGCAAGTATATTAACCAAATTGTTGGATAGCAAAAGAGAACTAATTACACTATCTTTTTGATTTAATATTTTAAGTACATAATTTGCTCTTTTACTTCCCTTCTTTACTTTAGATACAATTCTAGCCTTAGATGTAGCTGTAATAGCTGTTTCAGAGCCTGATAAAAATCCTGAAAGTAAAATCAACAAAATTATAGTAGCTAGCAATATTAAACTCATTATAGACATTTATATTTTAATTTAAGATTTTAATTATTTTATTGATATTCACATCTCTTGAATAAAATGCTTTCCCAATTTTTTTAATAAGAATTAGGTTGAATCTTTTTCCTTCATTTTTTTTATCTTTTTTCATTATATCAAATATTTTTTTATTTTTAATATTTTTATCATAAGTTGGTAGGCTAACTTTATTTAAATGATTAATAATCATATTTAATTGTTGTAGACTTAATGAACTTAAATGATGGGAAATTTGAGAAGCAGTCACCATTCCAATTGATATTGCTTCACCATGAGTAATATTTTTTTTATATTGATACAATGTTTCTAAAGCATGTCCAAATGTATGACCAAAATTTAACATAGCCCTTGATCTATTATTAATTAGAGTTTCTTTAGTATCTTCAATTACATATTTTGCTTTGATTTTTATACTTTTATAAATTGCATATGAAATTTCTTTTTTCGCTAATTTAAATATTTTTTTGTAATTCTTATCAAGCCAATTAAAAAAAGCATAATCATTAATAATACTATGTTTGATAATTTCAGCATACCCAGATTTAAGTTGTCGAACAGGTAAAGTTTCTAATATTTTTGGATCTATAAATACTTCACTTGGCTGATAAAAAGTGCCAATTAAATTTTTTCCAAATTTTGAATTTATACCAGTTTTGCCACCTATTGAGCTATCAACTTGAGATAACAAAGTTGTTGGTATTAAAATGTGTTTTACACCTCTTAAAATTGTGCTTGCAATGTATCCACTTAGATCACCTATAGTACCTCCACCTATAGAAACGATAGTAGACTTCCTATCAATTCCTTTTTTTAATATTTTATTTACTAATAATTCATAATTTTTAAAACTTTTAATTTTTTCTGAACCTTTAACTTTTATTAAATATACATTTTTATTTTTATTTAAATGATTTGTTAAAAAAGAAATTTTATTATCAACAATTATAAATACTTTATTTTTACTTTTAGTAATTGTTTGCAGTTTTTTTTTAAAAAAGTTAAATTTTATTTCTACAATATAATTAATATTATTATTTTTTATTCTAATTTTTTTATTCATTATAATTTTTTTAAATTAATCAAGATTTTATCTATTGTTTTTTCTATATCTTCAGAATTATTAATAATCAAATTTGCTTTCTTATAGTATTTTATTCTTTTTCTTTTTAATTCAATAATTGTTTTTTCAATATCTGTATTTAGTAATAAAGGCCGTTTTTTAGAATTTTTTAATCTTTCATATAAGATATTATTATTAACATTTAAATATATAGAAAAAGATTTTTTATGTAAAATATTTCTTGTATTTTGATTTAAAATAGCTCCTCCACCCAAAGAAATTACAGAATTCTTTTTATTAAGTAACATTTCCAAAATTTTTTGCTCAACTTCCCTAAAATATTCTTCTCCGTTATTTTGAAAAATTTCATTTATGGATTTATTTGTTTTTTTTTCAATTTCTTTATCTGAATCGTAAAAACGTAATTTTAGCTTTTTTGATAAGGATTTCCCAACTATTGATTTTCCGGATCCCATTAATCCAATTAAACTTATGTTTATTTTATTAATTTTCTCTAGATTTAACTTCATTTTTAATGTTTTCTTATTATTGACAAATTTAAAATACAGTAAGAATTTACTTAATAAAAAATATTAATTCTATATTAGTGTTTTTTTATTTTTTGGGAACTATACATGAAATTTACATATTTGGCCTCTTTTTTTATTATTTTTGTAATTTTGATTTTTACAGCACTTTATTTTGTTGAAATACCAACTCCTTCTGCATTTGTAACTGAGGAATATAAATTGGAGATAAAATGAGAATATTTATTTTTTTATTTTTTTTGTTATTTTCTAGTTTACTTAAAGGCTCTGAAGTTAGTGTAATTGAACTTCATTCTACAAAAAGTCTTGATCAGTTGGTTTTAGAACAAAATAATTCTGAAAATGAAATTGAAACTAATTTATCAGAAGAATCTATAAATAATGATGAATCAAATGTTATTGATGAGTACAACCAATCATCCGAACAAAATGAAGAGTTAGTTGATAATAATATTATAGATGTGTCTGAAGTTAAAACAAATATTGATATTGAAAAATTAAATTTTTATTTTTCTAATATAACAATTATAAATTCACAACCATTATATGATGAGTTTATTAAAATCTTAACTGAGAGCAATATTCAAAACTCAGAGAATCAAGAAGTGATATTTTTATTTATTAATAAATTAATTGATTTAGGGGAGATTCAGAAAGCTTATAATTTGATTAAATTGCTAAACGTGGAAAATGATAAAAACATTGCTTTTTATAAAACTATAGAACTAAATTATTTATTTTCAACTAATCAATTAGTAGAAGCATGTGAACTTAAAAATGAATTTAATTTGTTAAAATTAAAACTAGAAAATTATTACCTTGAAAAAGCAGATATATTTTGTTTAGTTATGGAACAAAAAATTGATGAAGCAAATTTATTAAATTCGATTTTGATTGAAACAGAAAAAAATATTGATGAATATTTTCAAAATTTGATAAATTTACTTTTAAATTATAATAATGATATTCAGTCAGTACAACTAAATTTACCGAATCAATATTCAAAAGATTTAATTTTTTTATATAGTGCAATGCAACGAATTGCAGAATTGCCATTAAGTGAAGAATTTTTAGATATTGATCCAAATAATCTTGCTATACCAATTATATTAAGCAATTCTTCAAATATTAATCTTCGTCTTAAAGCAGCAAATAAAGCATATTTAAATAATTTAATTTCTATTGAAAGTTTAGCAGCACTTTACCAGTCCGTTGATTTTAATTCTAAGCAATTGAACGATCCAAATAATACACTAAAAGAAATTAGTAATAATGAATTAAAAATGGCTTATTATTTTCAATTAGCAAATATACAAATTTTTCCTTCTTCAAGATTAAAAGTTATACTTGATTTTTGGAAATTTGCAGAGTCTATATCTTTAGAAAAAATATCTTACAGCTTAACTTACAATATTGTTTCAACTATCGATCCTCTTGCTGAAAATTCTAACAATGCTACAAAGATTGCCACCTCTTTGATTTATAGCAGAGATTTTGAAAAAGCTTCTAAATGGATTTTACTTGCTGATAATAGTTCTGAATCAAATACAGAACTAGAAAATGTAAAATTATTATATGATTTATACCAATCTGACAATTCGGAAAAAATTCTTGAATACATAACTAACAATTATTCAAATTTAATAAATAACAAATCTAACGATATTAATGAAATATTATTTGTATTAATGTCGTCTTTGGGAATAGAAAAAAATGCAAACTTTAATTTAGTTTTTGAAAAAGTAATGGATGATAGAAAAATTCCAACAATGTTTATAAATTCAGAAATAAAAAAAAATATAGAATTAAATAATGAATTAAATTTATTTTTATTAATATTATTATCCTTAAATGAAAAAGAATGGTTTGAAATACATCCCGAACATTTAAGGCTAGTTCTTACAGGAATTGTTAAATATAAGAATTCAGAACTTTTAAGAGACACACTATTAGATATTTTTGAAAATAATAAAATTTTTTAATGATTAAATATTTTGATTTTGAGAAAGATGTTGAGAAAATAGATGAAGACATTAAACTCTTAGATGTTAATCAAAAAGATGATGAAAAAAAAATTAATGCACTTGTTTTTAAAAAAAAAGAAATACTAACTAAAATTTATTCCTCATTAAATGCTTGGCAAAAAGTACAAGTTGCAAGGCATGGTAATAGACCTCATACTTTAGACTATATTAATAATATATTTGAAGACTATATTCCTTTGCATGGTGATAAAAAATTTGCAGATGATGAAGCAATAATCGGAGGTTTTGCAAGAATCAACAATGAGTCAATGATAGTTATTGGAACTGAAAAAGGTAACACAATGGAGTCAAGATTAAAACATAATTTTGGTATGGCCAAACCAGAGGGCTATAGGAAAGCTCAAAGATTAATGAAATTAGCTGAGAAATTTAATTTACCTATAATAACTTTTGTTGATACTGCTGGAGCTTTTCCAGGTAAAGAAGCTGAAGAAAGGGGTCAATCAGAATCAATAGCAAGTAGTATTGCGCTTTCTTTAAAGATAAAAACTATAATGATTTCTGTAATTATAGGAGAAGGAGGATCAGGTGGTGCAATAGCTTTAGCAACATCAGACAAAATATTAATGTTAGAAAATTCTATCTATTCAGTTATATCTCCTGAGGGTTGCGCATCTATTTTATGGAGAAGCACTGATTTTACCCAGAAAGCTGCAGAAACTTTAAGATTAACAGCCGAAGATTGTTTGAAATTAGAAATAATTGATGAAAAAATTTCAGAGATACCAGGCGGTGCACACAGATATCCTAATGAACAAGCTCTATTAGTAAGAGAAAAAATTCTTAAGAATCTAAATGAGTTAAAAAATATTGATATCGAAACTTTAATCCTTAATCGTAATAGAAAGTATTTAGATATAACATCAAATATTTAAGCACCATGACAAATTTTATATTTTTTTCCTGAACCACAAGGACAAGGATCATTTCTACCTATTTTTTTTGAAACTATATTAGTTGAAGGATTAACTTTTTTTACAACAGTATTATCTTCATTTTTTGCAACAAGTTCTAGTTTAAATAATGTTTTTAAAACTTTTTCGTTTTGATTTGATAACATTTCATCAAAATAACTAAATGACTCTTTCTTATATTCATAAAATGGATCTTTACCACCCATTGCTCTCAAATTAACACTACCTCTTAACATGTCCATCGCTGCCAAATGCTCTCTCCAATCTTTATCAATTTGAAAAAGCATAACTCTTTTTTCAGCAAACGCCATTAATTCTTTAGTATAAGTATTTTTTTTGTCATTGTATTTTTGAAGAATTTGGTCATTTAATCTTTTTTTTATTTCTTCTTCGTCTACGCCATCTTCTTCAAACCATTCATTTATTGGAAGATCTAAATCAAAAATATCTTTCATTTTTGTAGCTAGTAATTCACTATTCCATTCATGATTATATTTTTTTGGGGGTATAGTTTCTAAAACTATTTGATCTATGTACTCATCAATTATTTCTAAAACTATGCTTGATTGGTCAGTAGTTTTTAATATATCTCTCCTATTCTGATATATAATTTTTCTTTGATCATTTAGAATATCATCAAATCTAAGAATTTGTTTCCTTATGTCATAATTATGAGATTCAACCTTTTGCTGAGCTCTTTCTAAGGCTCGAGTTATCATTGAGTGAGTGATTACCTCACCTTCTTTTAATCCAATTTTACCTAAGACATTTTCTAAAGTTTTTGATCCAAATATTCTCATTAAATCATCTTCTAATGAAAGAAAAAAAATTGTTTCACCTATATCACCCTGTCTGCCAGACCTTCCTCTAAGTTGATTATCAATTCTTCTACTTTCATGTCTTTCCGTTCCGATTACTAAAAGCCCACCTGATTCTATAGCTTCTTTTTTTAAATTTTCATCATTGTCTCCCAGCTTGATATCTGTTCCTCTTCCAGCCATATTAGTTGAAATAGTTACATGACCAGGAATTCCAGCTTGTTGAATTATTTCAGCTTCTTTATCATGAAACTTGGCATTTAATACGTTGTGTTTAATCTTGTTTTTAGCCAATAAATTTGAAATAAATTCTGAATTTTCAACAGAGGTAGTACCTATTAAAATAGGTTGTCTGCTTAAATGTCTTTCTTTAACTAAATTTAAAACAGCATCATATTTCTCCTTCTTGGTCATATAGATTTGATCATCAATGTCTTTACGGGTTATTTTTAAGTTTGGTGGAATTTCTACAACACTTAGATTATAAATTCCTTCAAATTCTGGAGCTTCTGTGGAAGCTGTGCCTGTCATTCCACTTAATTTTTTATATGTCCTAAAAAAATTTTGATAAGTTATTGAAGCAATAGTTTGATTTTCCTGCTGAATTGCAAGACCTTCTTTAGCTTCAATAGCTTGATGAAGTCCGTCACCATATCTCCTACCTTCCATAGGTCTACCACTTAAATCATCAATTATAACTACAGAATTTTCTTTAATTATATAATCTTTGTTTTTAAGAAATAATTTCTGAGCTCTTAATGCTTGTATGATGTTATGATTTAGGGACATATTTTCTAAATCTTGTAATGTACCACCTTTTATCAAATTTTTTTCTATTAAAAGTTTTTCTACAAACTCCATTCCATTTGTAGTAAGTAAAATATTTTTGCTTTCTTCATTAATTTCATAATCATTTTCTTTTAATAATTTTACAACATTATTAATTTTAGGATAAATCTCTACAGAGTTATCAGATTGACCTGATATAACTAAAGGGGTTCTTGCTTCATCTATCAATATACTATCTACCTCATCTACAATCGCAAATGAGTCTTTTTTAAAACATAGTGTATCAAAATTATTTTTTAAATTATCTCTAAGAAAGTCAAATCCTATCTCGTTGTTTGTTGCATAAACAATATCACAGTCATATTCTTTGTATCTTTCTTCATGATTTGTTTGAGAGTTTATACATCCTACTGTTAAATTAAGAAATTTATAAATTTTTCCCATCCATTCAGAATCTCTTTTAGCTAAATAATCATTAACAGTGACTATATGTATAGCCTTGCCATCCAAAGAATTTAAGTAAGCAGCTAAAGTAGCCACTAATGTTTTTCCTTCACCAGTTTTCATTTCAGCAATTTTGCCTTTATGAAGTACAACGCCACCAATAAGCTGCACGTCATAATGCCTTAAACTTAAAGTTCTTTTGGAGACCTCTCTAACTACAGCAAATACTTCAGGTAGAATTTCATCCAAACTACTTCCATTTTTAATTAAATTTTTAAAATAATTGGTTTTATTGCTTAAATCACCATCAGAAAGGCTTGAAATATCTTTTTCTAATTCATTTATTTTTTCAACTATAGTTTTATATTGTTTAATTACTCTTTTACTTGATGTTCCAAACAGTTTGTTAACAATATTAAGCATTTTATGGTAAAAGGCTGATACCATATGAATAAAAAGACTTCTAGCAAGGATTTCGGCTTAAGTAGTAACGAAAAATTGTTTAATTCAATTGGCTCGCCGTTTAAACCAAAAAAATATATAAATATAATTCCAAAAGGCCTAAAACTCTACTCATTTCATACAGGGTTTAAGCAAAAATATAAGGATTTGTTAATTTTGATATTTGATAATATTGCAAGTGTAAAATGTGTTTATTCCCTTACTTCTACGCCTTCTGCACCAATTATTTGGGATAAAAAATACAATAAGGGAAATTGCAAGGCATTAATAATTAATTCAGGTAACGCAAATGCACATACTGGCAAACAAGGCTTAAATATTATTGATAAGTATGTATCAACATTAATAAAAAAATTAAAAATAAAAAAAAATCACGTACTAGTTTCATCTACTGGAGTAATAGGCGAACTTTTCGATCCTAGATTGATAATTCAAGCAATAAAAAAAATTGATAAATCAAAACAAGCAGATTTGCTTATATCAGCTAAAACCATAATGACTACTGATACATACCCAAAAACATTTTTAAAAAAAATCAAAATTGACAATAAAATTATAAACATTTTTGGTTTTGCAAAAGGCTCAGGAATGATTCAACCCAATATGGGTACAATGTTAGCTTATATTTTTATTGATTGTTCAATTGATAAAAGCAATTTAAATAATTTAATGAAAGACAATTTAGATAATACTTTTAATTCTATATCAGTAGATAGTGATACATCTACTAGTGATACTTTAATGTTATTTGCACTACCAAACAAAAGTATAAAAATTAATAATAAAAAAAATTATAGTTTACTATCTAATGCTTTATTTGATGTAATGAAGAATTTATCTTTAAGTATTATTAAGGATGGTGAGGGTATTTCAAAATTAATTCAAGTAGACGTAATAAATGCATTATCAAAAAAACAAGCTAAAAATGTTGCTTTTTCAATTATTAATTCACCCTTAGTTAAAACTGCTATTGCTGGTCAAGATGCCAACTGGGGAAGAATTATAATGGCTATTGGAAAAACTTCTGAAAATATCAATCAAAATAAAATTAAATTATTTATAGGTGGATATTTAGTAAGTATTAAGGGAAGCGTATTTAATAAAATTAATAATATTAAAATAAACAGTCATATGAAGAAAAAACATATTAAAATTAAAGTTGATCTTAATAATGGTAAATTTAGTAAAACTGTTTTTGGTAATGATCTTACTTATCAATATATCAGGATTAATGCTGACTATCGATCTTAATTTAAATTGTTGTATTTTTAATAAACGTTTAATATAAAAGAATTAATGCAAGACATTTCTAGTTTTTTAAGCACTATTGAGAAGACGATAGAAGAAGAATGTCAAAATATAAATATCAAAATTACGGGTGTAAATTACCTTGAGATTTTAAAATTTAACTTAATACCTAAAATATCGAGATATTTAGACAATAAGCCATTTAGTAGTGATGAAAATATAGAAAAAAAAATGCTTATTTCATCAAATGAAATAGAACTAAATTGCGTTGTAATTAATAATAAAAAATCTTTTTCTGCATTAAAAAGAATAATTAACATGAACTCTTTATTTATTTCTTTTGGAGGTAATTTAAATATTGATATTTTAGAAAATTCTACTTTAGAAAATTTTAAACGAATCAATTTGTACCCTTTTATGGGAATATGTTTATCATCAGAAACAGTGATTAATTTAAATTCATTTCAGAATTCATTTTTTATAGAAATAATAAAAAATGAAAATAATATTGAAAACTCAAAAAAAGATATAATATAATAAGTAAAATGATAATTTATCAATTAGAATGTAAATTGTGTGAAGCAGAATTTGATGGTTGGTTTGATAATTCAAAAGAATTTGCAAAACAAAACAAAAAAAAAATAATTAATTGTCCAAGCTGTAATAGTAATTCAATACAAAAAAAGTTAATGGCTCCAAATGTATCTAAAAAAAGTAATAGCAAAAATAATAAGGTCAAAAAAACACTAGCATCAAATATTTCTAAATATAAAAAAATTATTGAAGATAATTTTGATTATGTGGGTGAAAAATTTACAGAAGAAGCTAAAAAAATAAAATATGGTGAAGTTAAAGAAAGACCAATATACGGAGAAGCAACAATTGAACAGACTAAAGAGTTAGTTGATGAAGAAATTAATGTTGTACCACTTCCATTTTCTCCAAAAAGAAAAACAAATTAGTTTAATTTAGCTGTACAAAAATAATTAATAGACTTATTTTTATTTAAACGCCACTCATTAGCAATTGGGTTATAGACCAAGCCTGAAAAATCAATAACATCAAAATTTTCATTAAGTAGATGTTCATTTAATTCTTCAACTTTAATAAATTTTTTATAATCATGTGTTCCTCTTGGTATCCAACCTAAAATATTCTCTGCTAAATTAATTGCAAGCAACCTTGAAACAATGTTTCTATTAATAGTAGATAGGATTAAAAATCCATTTTTTTTCAAAAATTTTTTTATTAGATTAATATTTTTTTTCCAATTGTCCATATGTTCTAAAACTTCAAACATTATAATTATATCATATTTTTTTTTTAATGATAATTTATCCAAATCTTGAACTAAATAATCTATTTTCAATTTGTTTTTTTTTGCATGTAATTTAGCAGCATTAATATTTTTATATACAAAATCTATACCTGTAACATTTGCTCCAATTTTAGTTAAAGGCTCACAAATTAGGCCGCCTCCACACCCTAAATCAAGAACATTTAATCCAGAAAGATTTTTTTGATTTATATGTTTTAAAATATACTCCATTCTTAAAGGAGTAATTTGGTGCAATATTTTAAATTTGCCGCTTTCAGACCACCATTCATTTGCTAATTTGTCAAAAATTTTAAATTCTGAAGATTTTGAGGTTTTATTCATCTTAAAACTTGTTTGTTATCATTAAAAATAATATTAGCCATTAATAAATTTAATATATTTTCTAGTAAATGAACATAGTAGTTATGAAATTCGGGGGTACTTCAGTTGGAAGTATTGATAAGTTAAGAAATGTTGCAAAAATTGTTGAAAAAGAAAGCAAATTAAACAAAATTATTGTTGTCTTATCAGCAATGGCTGGTGAAACAAATAAACTTCAAGGTTATCTAGAAGAAATAGACTCAGAACCATCTGTTGAAAACGATCTAGTTCTTACTTCAGGTGAACAAGTGACAATAGGACTTTTGTCTTCATTATTAAAAAAAAGAGGGATAAAATCGACTCCGCTATTAGGTTGGCAAATACCAATAGTAACTGATGAATCACATGAAAAATCAAAAATTTTAAATATAAACAGCAAAAATATTCATTTATATTTTGAAAAATCAAATGTTATTGTTCTGGCTGGTTTTCAAGGAATCAATATCAATGGTAATATTTCAGCATTAGGCAGGGGTGGTTCAGATGTTACAGCTGTTGCAGTAGCAGCGGCAGTTCAAGCAGAAAGATGTGATATTTATACTGATGTAGACGGTGTTTTTACTGCTGATCCAAATATAGAACCGCTAGCAAAAAAAATTTCTAAATTATCATTTGAAGAAATGCTTGAAATGTCATCCATGGGTGCAAAAGTCTTACAAACACGCTCTGTTGAATTAGCTATGAAAAACAATATTACACTCCAAGTATTATCATCTATTTCTAATAATGAAGGAACTTTTATCTTAGATGAAAAAAAACTAATAGAAAAAGAAATAGTAAGCGGTGTAAGCTATAGTAAAAATGAAGCAAAATTAACTATTTCTGGAATTCCTGATAAGCCAGGGATATCTGCTAAAATTTTTAGAATTATGTCAGAAAGTAATATTAATGTAGATATGATTGTACAAAACATATCTCAAGATGGTGTATTTGCTAATATTACCTTTACTGTACCAAATCGAGATCTAGAAATTTCTAAAAAGCTTATTGAAAATAATAAAACTGATCTAAATTTTAGATCTATATCAACTGATGATAAAGTTGCTAAGGTTTCTGTAATAGGTATGGGAATGATGTCCCAATCTGGTGTTGCTGAGAAAATGTTTAAAACTTTGGCTGATAAATCTATAAATATTTTGGCAATTTCAACATCAGAAATCAAGATAAGTGTTTTAATTTATGAAAAATATACAGAATTAGCTGTTAAATCTCTCCATGAAGTTTATAAACTATGAATTATAAATAAAAAAAATTAATATGAATTTTGTTGGCGAGTATATAAAAAAACAGAGAAATTTAAAAAAAATTAATCTTAGCAAAGTTTCTTCAGATCTAAAAATTTCATCTGATTTATTAAAAAAAATTGAGAATGATGAAATTGATAAGAATATTGATATTATTTTTTTTTTAGGTCACTTAAGATCTTATTGTAAGTACTTAGGCTTAAATACAGATGAAATTATTAATCAATTTAAATTACAACACTCGTTTAAAAAAGAAATTAAATTAGACCAAATACCTAAACCAACTTCAAATTATTCTTTTGCAGGGGTTGGTAAAATATCCTCAATTCTAACAATATTTGTAATTTTTACATCTTTTTATTTTCTTTTTTTAAAAGAAGATAAAAAATCTTTAGAATATTCGCTAATTCCTGATTTACCAGAAAACTATGAGCCATTAATTGAGAAAGAAATCGTAAACATGGAAATTAACAAGAAAGTTACTTCAAATGGAAATATTGAAATAAATGATTTAAATTTAAATTCATCAAGTGTAATTGCTTCAACAAATATAGAAAAAGATTTAATAAATAATCAAACAGTAACTTTGAAATTTACGAACCCTACGTGGTTACAATTAAGGGACGCAAAAGACTCTATTGTTTTAAGTCAGTTAATGAGTAAAACAGATGAATATTCATATGACTTAAATCTTAACTTATCTTTAACTGCAGGAAATGCAGGTAACATTTTAGTATTAATTAATAATGATGTTAGAGGTAAATTAGGAGATTTTGGTGAGGTAGTAGACTCACTAATTATAAATTCAAATTTCAATAACTAAAACAATGGAAAGACCCTATCAAAAAATCGATAGAAGATTAACGCGTGAAATTAGTGTTGGTAATTTAAAAATTGGAGGAAAAAATAAAATTTTAGTTCAAACAATGACTAACACATTGACAAGAGATGTTAAAGCAACTTTAAATCAAATTAGAAAAGTAACAGAGGTTGGGGCAGATTTAGTTAGAGTATCTGTTCCCGACAAAGAATCATCAGAAGCATTAAAGGATATATGCAAAAACACCTCAGTTCCCATAATTGCTGATATTCACTTTCATTATAAAAGAGCATTAGAATCAGCAGCTAACGGTGCGTCTTGTTTAAGAATTAATCCAGGAAATATTGGATCAACTGAGAAAGTTAAAGAAATAATTAAAGCAGCAAAAGATAATGATTGTTCTATAAGAATTGGCGTAAATGCAGGCAGTTTAGAGAAAGAAATTTTAGATAAATTTTCTGAACCTAATCCTGAAGCATTAGTTCAAAGTGCAATTTTAAATATGAAAATGCTAGAGGATAATGACTTTACTAATTTTAAAATTAGCGTGAAATCTTCAGATGTATTTATGACAATTAAAGCCTATGAAGAATTATCAAAAATATGCAACTATCCTTTGCATTTAGGCATTACAGAAGCAGGTAGTAGTAGAGTTGGATCTATTAAGTCATCAATAGGGATGGGCAACCTATTATTAAAAGGTATAGGAGATACAATAAGAGTTTCCTTATCAGAAGAGCCTGAAGAAGAGGTTAAGGTTGGATTTGAAATTCTTAAAAGTTTAGGACTAAGAAATAGAGATATAAAGATCATTTCTTGCCCCTCGTGTGCTAGACAGCAATTTGACGTTATAGATACTGTAAAAAAATTGGAAAAAGCACTTGAAGATGTTACAAATTCATTAACAGTTTCAGTAATAGGATGTGTTGTAAATGGTCCTGGTGAAGCAACTATGACTCAAATTGGCATAACAGGAGGTGGAAATGATACACATATGATTTATATTGATGGAAAGAAAGATCATATAGTCAAGAAAATTGACCTTGTGCCATATTTAGAAAAGATAATTAGAGAAAAAACAGAAATTACTAATGAAAAAAAACATTAAAAA
>MDTE01200500.1_pt1 | contig 17149 bp, 13 predicted proteins | sample 811231 | NCBI WGS metagenome assembly MDTE01 (sample SAMN05326651, study PRJNA326480) | marine metagenome | isolation source: seawater | place: Indian Ocean: Red Sea | collected 2010
CTGGACGACGGCGGTCACGGTGGCAAGGGCGCGGCGGGGCGGCTCATCGACGGTCACCCGCAGCCCATCGAGCGCGATGGCAACCCCGCCCGCCGGGACCCGGACCTCGGCGGCCAGCCGCACCACCTCAGGGTGCCCCCGAACCGGGGGGAACGGCGGACCCAGATCGACGCTGGCGTCCGGGGCAACGAGGGTCGCGACGTGCCGGGCCCGGGCCTGCCGGATCATCGGCGTTTCCCGGTCCTCGATACTCATCGTTTCGGCCAACTCGGAGAGACGCCTGGCGATCCGCTGCTCGTCGCTACCGGCGCACGCGGTGACGATGGCTCCGGCCAGCACCACCACGCACCCACGCATCCCTCGCCGCAAGAGCCGCATCTCCCGATTGTCCTCCATCCGGAAAAGTCCCGTCGACCCCGGGAGCTGAACCACGGGCGGTAGTTGCGTCATCCTGTCCGGTCACGTACGCTCAGGGGGTCATCCCGCTCGCTGCACCCGGGCACTACCCCGGAGCGAGGCTTCTGCCATGCCTGCCCGATTGGTCTTTCTGCTCGGCGTTCTGTTCGTGTTCATGGTCGTTCCGTCGGCCGTGGACCTCCTCACGGAGTGGTTCTGGTTCGGTGAGGTGGGCTACACCGCGGTCTTCATCCGTTCGTTGACCGCGCGCGCCACACTGGGCGGCATCGTCCTGCTCGCCACGTTTGCCATCCTCGCCTTCAACTTCCGGACGGCCCTGGGGCATGTCACGCGTCCCTACATGCTGTTCCCAGGCGGTGGTGACATCCAGCCGGTGGTGCTCAACCAGCGTCAGCTCCAGCTCCTGGGCACCGGCGTCGCCGGCCTGGTGGCGGTCTTTCTCGGGCTCTTCGCCTCCAACGAATGGCTGACCTGGCTCCAGTTCCAGGAGCAGGTGCCATTTGGCCAGACCGACCCGCTGTTCGGACGTGACGTCGCGTTCTACATCTTCACGTTGCCGTTCCTGGATCTGGTCCGCTATCTGCTCATGGCGGCCCTCATCCTCTCGATCATCGGGTCGGGAGCCGCCTATGTCGTCTCTGGCGTGCTCATGCTGGACCCGACACAGGGTCCCGTGGTGGCCGATCCCGCCCGCAAGCATCTTGGCCTGCTGGTCGCGGCGTTCTTCCTCATGCTGGCGTGGGGCGAGTATCTGAACGTCCCCCGGCTGCTGACGACTCCCGGCGGGGTCGTGCACGGCGCCTCCTACGTCGACGCCGTCATGCGGGTGCCCATCCACTGGGTGCTGATGGGCGTCGCGCTGCTCGGCGCCGGTCTCAGCGGCCTGAGCGCCTTCTCGGCCCGAAACACCCCGGCGATCGCCGCGGTGGGTCTGTATGCCCTGGTCACGGTGGGGGGCAATCTGGGCTCGGTCGCGCTACAGCGCCTGGTGGTGACCCCGGACGAACAGCAGCGGGAAGCCCCCTACATCGCCCACAGCATTGCGGCCACCCGGCAGGCGTTCGGCCTGGAGGCGGTCGAGGAACGTGAGCTGTCGGGCGACGAGATCCTGACGCTCGCCGACATCCAGAACAACACGGACACCATCAACAACGTCCGCCTGTGGGACCACGAACCGCTGCTCGACACGTTCGGTCAGATCCAGGAGATCCGGACCTACTACGACTTCGCGTCGGTCGACAACGACCGCTATCTGATCGACGGCGAATACCGCCAGATCATGCTGTCGAGCCGGGAGCTCAACTCGGACAGCCTGCCCAACCGGTCGTGGGTCAACGAACGGCTGCAGTACACCCACGGGTTCGGCGTCGCGATGGGTCCGGTCAACCAGGTGACCCAGGAAGGGCTCCCGGTGCTGTTCATCCAGGACCTGCCGCCCACCTCATCGGTAGACCTGCAGGTCGATCAGCCCAGCATCTACTTCGGCGAGCTGTCGAACGACTACGTCATCGTCAACACCGACACCGACGAGTTCCACTACCCGGAGGGGGAGGACAACGTCTCGACCCGCTATGACGGCTCGGGCGGCGTGCCCCTGTCGTCGCTGGTCCGACGTCTGCTCTACGCGGCCCGCTTCCAGGCCTACGAGATTCTGGTCAGTGGCCAGCTCAGCGGCGAGAGCCGCATCATCTATCACCGCAACATCCTCGACCGGGTGACCACGGTGGCGCCCTTCCTACGGTACGACAGCGACCCCTATCTGGTGATCTCCGAGGGGCGGCTCCTCTGGATGGTCGACGCCTACACCGTCAGCGACCGCTACCCCTACGCGCAGCCGGCGCCGAACCGGGTCAACTACATCCGGAACGCGGTGAAGATCGTCATCGACGCCTATGACGGCACGATGACCTTCTATCAGGCTGACGCGGACGACCCGATCGCCCGGACGCTCCAGGCGATCTTCCCGGAGCTCCTGCGGCCGCTCGACGACATGCCCGAGGACCTGCGGCGGCATGTTCGCTATCCCGAGGGGCTGTTCACGCTCCAGACCGAGATCTACTCCACCTTCCACATGACCAACCCCGCGGTGTTCTACAACCGCGAGGACCAGTGGGAGGTGCCGGTGATCGACGGCGAGGAGATGGAGCCGTACTACACGATCATGCGGCTTCCCGGAGAGCCACGGGCCGAGTTCATTCAGATGCTGCCGTTCACTCCTCGGGGCCGGAACAACATGGCCGCGTGGATGGCGGCGCGCAGCGACGGCGACCAGTACGGAAAGATCCTGGTCTTCCAGTTCCCGAAGCAGAAGCTGGTGTTCGGACCGAGCCAGGTGGTCGCCCGCATCAACCAGGACCAGGAGATCTCGCCGCAGATCACCCTCTGGAACCAGCAGGGCTCTGAGGTCATCCAGGGCACCCTGCTCGTGGTGCCGATCGAGGGCGCGCTGCTGTATATCCGACCGCTGTATCTCCGCGCCTCGGGCGGGCGCATCCCGGAGCTGCGACGCGTCATCGTCGCCTACCAGAACCAGATCGTCATGGAGGAAACGCTGGACGAGGCGCTGGACCGCCTGTTCGGCTCGGGCGCCCCGGCAGCGCCGCCCCTGGCCCCCGAGGCGATTCTGGCGAGCCAGGATGACACCCCGGCGGTGCTTGATCCTCCGGCGGCGGCGGACGGCGATCCGCTGGTGAGCCAGGCGAGCGCACACTATCAGCGCGCGCTGGAGGCGCAGCGCAACGGTGACTGGGCGCTCTACGGCGAGGAAATCGAGCGACTGGGCGAGATTCTCGAGCAGCTGAGCTCGGGACCGTAGACACGGAGCGATTCACCGGCGTCGACGCCGGTGTGGAACGAATCAGGGGGAAGGCAGATGGGTGTTTCACGATTCTGGGTTCTGCTCGGCGCGATGGGACTGGCGGCCGGCTGTGGCGGTGGCGAGCCCGAAGCGCCCCCGGTCGAACCGACGCCGGGCCTCACCGCCTTCGTCGGCGCGACCATCATCGACGGCACCGGTGACCCGGCGGTGGAGAACGGGGTCCTCGTCGTGCGTGACGGGCGCATCGAAGCCGTGGGGTCTCCCGATACGATCGACGTCCCGGCCGACGCGACTCAGGTCGATCTGAGTGGACGCTCAATCATGCCGGGCATGATCAACGCCCACGGACACGTCAACAACGTCAGAGGCCTGGAGCCTACCGACTTCAACGAAGAACAGGTCCTGTACCAGCTCGGTCTCTATGCGCGATATGGCGTGACGACGGTGTTCAGCCTGGGCGGCGACGGCGAGGCCAGCATGGCCATCCGGGATCGGGACAACGAGAGCACGTCAATCGATCACGCCCGGCTGTATGTGGCCGGCAACATCGTCACGGGCCCGACACCGGAAGACGCGCGCGAACAGGTGAACGCGGTGGCGGACAGCGGCGCCGACGTGGTGAAGATCCGGGTCGACGACAACCTCGGGCGAACCGAGAAGATGACTCCTGAGACCTACCAGGCGGTCATCGACACGTCACACGAGCGAGGCCTCAAGCTGACGGCCCACATGTACTACCTGGAAGACGCGATCGGACTGATGGAGGCCGGCGCGGACCTGCTCGCCCACAGCGTGCGCGACCAGGCGGTGAACGACGAGCTGATCACGTTGCTCCGCGACTCGGGGGTCTGCTACTGCCCCACGCTGATGCGCGAGGTCTCGACCTATGTGTATGAGAGCCGGCCGGAGTGGTTCGACGACCCGTTCTTCACCAAGGAGACCTCCGCCGACGTGATCGCGGCGCTCGACAGCGAGGAAGAGAGGGAACGAGGACAGAGCACGGCGAACCAGACCTACAAGGCGCAGCTGGAAGTGGCCAAGCAGAACCTGAAGACCCTGTCGGACGCCGGCATCCCCATCGCGATGGGCACCGACACCGGCCCCCGGGCGCGGTTCCAGGGCTACTTCGAGCACGGGGAGCTCGCGCTCATGGTGGAGGCCGGCCTGACGCCGATGCAGGCGATCGTGGCGTCGACCTACGACGCCGCCCGCTGCATGGAGGTGGACGCCGATCTCGGATCGCTCGAGACGGGCAAGTGGGCCGACTTCATCGTGATGGGTCAGAACCCGCTCGTGGACATCAACAACACCACGACGCTCGAGGCGGTCTACGTGGCGGGCAATGCGGTGCCGGGGGTGTAGGCGGGCCGAAGAGCACCGCCGGCCCGCGGCTTAGGGCTTTGGGCGTGATTCTGTAGGGCGGGGCTTCAGCCCCGCCGGTCGAAGTGAGGCAAGGATGAGAACGCGAACCTTTTCGGCGATGGCAGCGACGGCAGCGCTGCTACTCGGGGCGGCGACGGTGACGACGGCGCAGGAGTGGGAGCCGCCGCGGCTCGCCAACGGTGTGCCCGACATCAACGGCATGTGGAACAACGTGGGGTCGTCCCACGTTCCGCTCGAGATCCCTGACGATCTGGCCGGGAAGACGCTGACCGAAGAAGAACGGCTCGAGCTGTTCACGGCCCGCTCCGACCGCGCCAAGGCCGCGCAATGGGAAGGCCACGAGAACAGCCGCGGGGTCGGCGCCTACGCCAACTACTGGTTCGACTGGTACTGGAAGGAGCCGGTGGCCGGCGAAGCACCCGCGCTCATCATCGACCCGCCCAACGGCAAGCGACCCGCCTTTACCGAGCAGGCGCGAGACAGCGTGCAGTACTACCGTGACCATCTGCACGATCAGGCCGCCAACATGGAATCTGGCGACCGCTGTCTGTCGCGCGGCGTCTTCGGCATGATGATGCCGACCGCCTACAACAACGGCAAGCTGTTCGTGCAGACCGAGGACCACATCATCATCCACAGCGAGATGATCCACAACGCCCGGATCATCCGGATCGACGCCGGTCCGCATGTCAGCGAGAAGATCACCCAGTGGGAGGGCGACCCGCGCGGCTACTGGGAGGGCAACACCCTGGTGGTCGAGTCGACCAACTTCAAGGCCGTCGGCAACATGCGAGCCCCCGGCTCCCGCGCGCCGCAGCACGAAGGGCGTCGGATGGTCGAGCGGTTCACCTTCGTGGACGCCGACACGCTGAACTACGAGCTGATGGTCGACGACCCCGACACCTACACCACGCCCTGGACCGTGGCCTTCCCCTACAAGCGGGATGATGCCTATCAGCAGTACGAGTACGCCTGCCACGAGGGCAACTGGGCGGTGCCCAACTCGCTGAGCGGAGCTCGAGCCGAGGAGCGCGCTCAGCAATGAGCCTCGGCGCCGACACCGCTGTTCTGGTCCGGCTCGTGGTGTCGGCCGGGGTGCTGAGCCTGGGCCCCGGCGCGATCGAGGTTCGGGCGCAAAGCCTCGACTGGTCGAGTCAGAACCTCAATCTCGACAACAACCGCTTCGCCGAGATCGCCGAGATCGACCGTGGGAACGTGGGTCGGCTCGTCGAGGCCTGGTCCTATGAGGTCGGCCCCACCGACAACATCAGCCAGACCACGCCCGTCGTCATCGACGGCATCATGTATCTGCATTCGCGGTCGACGCTGTTCGCGCTCGACGCCACCACCGGCGAAGAGTTGTGGCGGGCGGTGCTCGACGCCGGTGACCCGGGCGGGAGCCCGGTCCGGGGGCCGACCTTCGCCGGCGGCAACGTGTACGCCTATCGAGGCGCCGACCTCTACGCCATGGACGGGAGGACGGGTGAACCGGTCGAGACGTTTGGCGACCGGGGAGTCCTGCCGGTCGTGAGCGCGGCCCTCCAGGCGAAGTATCCGGACGACTTCCCACCCAACCTGGATCCGGTCAGCATCGGCTATCGGATCACCACTCCGCCGGCCTATCACGATGGCACGATGTATGTGGCGGCCGCGCTGTCCGAGGGACACATCCCGGGGGGGCTGGTCATCGCCACCGACTCGGAGACCGGCGCCGTGAAATGGGTCTTCAACACCATCCCCCAGGGTCCCCAGGACTCCGGGTGGGAGATTGCCCGCGACACCTGGGGCGACGGAGCCCGCGCCGGAGGAGGTATCTGGACCCAACCGGCGGTCGACACCCAGCTCGGACTCGTCTACGTCAATGCGGGGAACCCGTCACCGGACTACGACGGCTCGGCCCGGCACGGCATCAATCTGTTCACCAACGCCACCATCGCCCTGGATCTCGAGAGCGGCGAGCTGCGGTGGTACTACCAGGCCGTCCACCATGACCTGTGGGACTGGGACCATGTGACCGGCCCGGTCCTGTTCGACGTGCCCAACCCCGACGGCGGCACGATCAAGGGCGTCGCGGCGGCCGGGAAGAACTGTCTGTTCTACATGTGGGACCGGGAGACGGGTGAGCCGCTCCATCCGATGGTGGAGACGACCGTCCCGACCGAGACCGACGTCCCCGGCGAGCAGGTCTGGCCCACCCAGCCGATTCCCTACAACGCGGCCGGGGTGCCGATGACCCCGTTGTGCGCGACATTCGTGGACCTCGAAGATCCGGAGCAGATGGCCCGTTCGAGCCAGCTCTACTCCCCGTACTGGATCAGCAAGGAGGTCATCGTGCCCCACGGGGGCTCGAGCTTCGGATCGCCGTCGTTCAGCCCCAAGACCGGGCTGGTCTATGTGACCGGCAAGAACGGGGCGATCGCGCTGGTGGTCAAGCCGGTCGGCGACTCGCTCGAACCGGGACCTGACAGTCGGGGACACACCGAGAGCTACGAGACGATCGATCGGATCATGGACGGCTTCCCGCCCGAGGTCACCGTGTCGGCCTATGACCCGGTGACCGGCGAGCAGGCCTGGCAGGCGATCCTTCCGGCCCAGACGGCCATCGGCGCCAGCGGCAACCTGGTGACGTCGGGCGACCTGGTATTCCAGGGCGTCGAAGACGGCGGGTTCTATGCGCTCGACGCCCGCACCGGCGAGGAACTGTTCGAGCACGAAGCGCCGCGGCCGATCCGCTCAAGCCCGATGACCTATCAGGTCGACGGGAAGCAGTATGTGACGGTCGTGGCCACCAACACCGTGGTCACGTTGGCGCTCCCCTGAACCTGGTATGCGGCCACGGCTTCTGGGTATCGTCGGGCTGTGGTTGCTGACGGCCCCGGCCTACGCCCAGCACCAGGCGATCGATCGGGAAGTCGACCGCCTGATCCCCCGGATCACCGAGCTCCGCCATCAGATCCATCAGAACCCGGAACTGGGGAATCGTGAAACGGAGACCGCGGCGCTGGTGGCAACCCACCTGCGGGAGCTGGGCTTCGACGACGTCCGGACCGGGGTGGCGCACACCGGTGTGGTGGCGGTGCTGCGAGGGGGCCAACCGGGGCCGGTGATTGCGGTGCGGGCAGACATGGACGCGCTGCCGGTCACCGAAGACACCGACCTGCCGTTCCGGTCGACCAGGCGGACCACCTACCTCGGTCAGGAGGTCGGGGTCATGCACGCCTGCGGCCACGACATCCACACCGCCGTCCTGCTCGGGGTGGCATCGGTGCTGAAGCGACTCCAGCCGGAGCTCCCCGGCACCGTGATGTTCCTGTTCCAACCGGCAGAGGAAGGTCCGCCACCCGGCGAGGAGGGTGGCGCGGCGCTCATGCTGGATGAAGGCGTGTTCGACTCGCTCCGGCCCGAGGCGGTGTTCGGGTTGCACGCCAGCGCCCACCTCGACGTGGGGCGGGCCGCCTACACGCCCGGGGGGGCATTGGCCGCCGTCGACCACTTCCGGATCACCATTCGTGGCCAGCAGGCCCACGGGGCGGCTCCGCACCTCAGCGTCGACCCGGTGGTGATGGCGTCCCAGGTCGTGACCGCGCTACAGACCATCCGGTCGCGAAACCTCTCGCCACTGGCCCCGAGCGTCATCACGGTGGGGATGATCCGGGGCGGCACCCGGTTCAACATCATCCCGGGCGAGGTGGCGCTCGAAGGCACGGTGCGGACCTACGACCCGGAGGTGCAGGACACCGTGGAGCGGCGGATGCGCGAGATTCTCGACGGCATCACCCGTGCCGGCGGCGGGTCGTTCGACCTCGAGTACGACCGGATCACGCCGGTCACGATCAACGACCTGGATCTCACATCACGGTCCGTGCCCAGCCTGGTGTCGGCGCTCGGCGCCGACCAGGTGTCGGAGGCCGACCCGTGGATGGCCGGCGAAGACTTCTCGCTGTTCGCCAACGAGGTGCCTGGGTTCTTCTACATGCTGGGCACCCTGGCGCCCGGCACCACCTCGGGCGACCACCACTCCCCCACCTTCCGGGCCGATGACACGGCGCTCCCGGTCGGGATGCGCACGATGGCCTACACCCTCTGGGACTACCTGGCGAGCGACGGTCGGTGACCGTCAGGCCACGAAGCGCGCGGTCGCGACCCCGAGCCCTTCGACCTCGGCCTCGACTCGGCCGGGTCCATTGATCCGAACGAGCGCCACCGGCGCGCCGGGAATCACCACGCTTCCGGCGGCCAACCCGCGACCTTCACGAGACAGCGCGTCCAGCAGCCAGGCGAGCGACTGGAGCGGACCGCCCATGATCTCCGACGCGGGAGCCGCCTCCACCACGACGCCATCGACCCGCACCGACAGACGTTCGCGGTCCAGCCCGAGTCGGGCGGGCGACACCGCCCCCGTGCCAACCACCAGACCGGCATGCATGCCGCCGGAGCAGATGAGCTCCTCGGCCGACGACTGGCCGGCCCAGAAGCGAAAATGGTGCAACTCGATCCCGACCCGGACGTCTCTGATCGCGCCGCGAAGGCGGGCGACCGGGAGCCCGCTCCCCTGCACGTCCTCGCCGATCGTCAGCACCAGCTCAGGCTCGACCGCGCAGGAGGCGAAGTCAGCGAGCGACAGGGTGACCCCGTCCGGGTGAAAGCCCGAGGTGAAGATGGGAGCGTGGATCGGTTCGGTGAGACCCAGCTGGGCTCGAATGGCCGGGCTCGTGCAACCGACCTTGTAGCCGGCCGGTGTCTCGCCCCGGGCGACGCGGAGCGCGCCCACCCGGGCCTGGACGTGGTAGGCCTCGGCGACGGTCAGCTCATCGAGGCGGGGTCGAGGACCCGGCCATCCGAGCTCGTCGAACGCGTGGAGGAACCCTGCCGCGAGCTCGTCCAGACGGCTCAGCGTCCGAGCTCCTCCATCCGCGCCCCGGCGAGCACGTTGACCATGGAGTAGTTCCGCTCGTGACAGGCGAACTCGTAGATCACACCCGAGGTCACACCGCGTGACAGGTGGTCGGTGGTCATCGGAGCCGACGCCGTCCAGGCCTGGCTGAAGACCTCGGGGTCCTCCAGCGTGAAGGTGTAGTCGATCGATTGCGGTCCGACGCGGGTGAACCGCTCGACCAGCCTCAGGGTCGACCGCGACTTGCGCCACGGCGAGCTCCAGTAGGCGTCGGGCCGGTCGACGAAGTTGACCGTCTCCACCACCAGGGTGTCACCCTCCCAGCGACCGCGCGCTTCCCCGGTCCATTGCGCGATCCCAGTCAGCGGCCGGTCGGTGATCGGGATGACCCGGAGCTCGTGATACATCTCGTGGAGCATCACCACTTCGCCCGGGGTCTGGAAGATCTGCAAGTTCATGTTGTAGGGCTGGAGCGGCACCATGTTCGGCAGCCCATCGGTGATGCACCGCTCGCCGGTATCCATGTCCGTCCAGCTGTGGAACGGTCCCACGCCGTAGCGCGCCACCTCGGTGTCGTAGTCGGCCTTGGCAGTGGCGTCGACCCACGGAATCCGGCCGTTGGCGGGATCAACGATGAGAGAAGTGCGCAAGCTCTCTGTGATGACCGTGCCGGCGTCGAGCCACACCTGGTTGTAGCCACCGACGCTTCCTGGCGCGGATTTGCCGTCATTGGCGATCTGGCGCTCGATGGTCTGCTGCTGCATCGCCGCCGCTTCTTCTGCGGTCATCTCGGCCTTGTCGGCCATCCGCTCTGGCCGTTCGAGCGGCGTCAACGTGGCCGAGGTCCAGACGCCCATCAGATCCGGCTCGCCCCACGGCGTGGTCGGTGTGGTCCACCCGTTGCCGGACTGGGCCCAGCCGAGTGAGCTCACGCCCACCGTCATGACAGTCACGAGCACGAATACGTGGATGCGCTCACGCATGGTCTTGGTTCCCCTCAGTGGTAGTTCGACCCGCACAGGATACAGGAGGCGGCCAGCACACCGCACTACTCGTTCGAGGTCTCGTCGGGCGGCTGGCCAAGCTCTTCGACCAGACCGGCGAGCGCCGCCAGGTCCCGCCGGCCCCACTCCCGTCCCGCCAGCCCGTTGATCAGCTGCATGGTCACCGCCGCGGCCGGCGCCGCCGCGCCCTGGGCGTGGGCCAGGCCCAGCGCCAGATGCATGTCCTTGTGATACAGCCGCGACTCGATCCCGGCCTCGAAGTCTCGCAACGCCATCTTGGCGCCGAACATGTCCATGACCCGGCTGGAGGCCATCCCCGCCATCATCACTTGTCGGACCTGCTCCACATCGAGCCCACATTGCCGGGCCAGATTCAACGCCTCGGCGGCGCCCTGCGCGTTGACGAGGAGGGCGAGCTGATGGCAGAGCTTCGTCGTCTGCCCGGCGCCGTGGTCGCCAAGGTGGATGACGGTCGGTCCGAGGCAGTCCAGCAACGGGCGGGCCCGCTCGAGGGCGGTCGCCGGGCCTCCGACCATGATGGCCAGCGTGGCGTCCCGGGCCCCTTTCGGACCGCCGGACACCGGGGCGTCCAGCATGTCGACGCCGACATCGGCGAGCGCCGCGGCGATCTCACGCGTCGCGCCCGGGTCGATGGTGCTCATGTCGATCACGAGCGACCCCGCTTCCAGACCGCTCCGCAGCCCGTCCTCTCCCAGGACCACGCTCCGGACGTCATCGGTGCTGGTGACCATGGTGAAAACGACGTCACTCCGGGCCGCCACCGCCGCCGGAGTGTCGCACGCCGTGGCCCCCTCCGACACCAGTGGCTCGACCGAGGACGGTCGACGCGCCCACACCGACATGGCATGACCGCCACCCATGAGGTTGAGCGCCATGGGGCGCCCCATCGTGCCGAGACCGATGAACCCGAGCTGCATGGGCGAGATCCTAGCAGGCTGCTGACACACCAACCCCCCCTCCGGTTTCCTGGCAAGCCGTTCGTCTGGCAAGGCGCAAGGAGGGAGCAGCCAGGCGGGCGGGTCGCCAGGAAACCAGTCAACGCAACGCCAGGGCGACCCATTCAGGGATCTCGTCTCGCTCGCCGACGGCGACCACGATGTACTGCTTCCCCTCGTGCAGGTAGGTCATGGGACCGCCGGTGGTGCCGGCAGGCAGCTCGGTCTCCCATACGACCTCCCCGGTCGCTTTGTCCCAGGCCCTGAACATCGGCCCCCAGCGCCACGACTGGTCCTGTTCGGGGTCGTCGGGATCGCCATCGCCTCGGCGGGTGCCGATGATGGCATCGCTCCCTTCCCCCAGGAACAGGAGCGACCGGGTCACCAGCGGCGCTGGGCGGTTGGGAATGCCGAGCGGCGGCAGGTCGAGGGCGCGCAGTCGCGGATGGTTGATCGGCCCGTCGCCGTTGGCCGCCATCCACGCCAGTTCGCCACGGTTGAGGTCGAGGGCGGTGATCCGTCCGTAGGGAGGCTTGGTGATCGGCAGCCCGTGCGGCCGAGGCGTGTCCACCTCCCGCGAGGTGGTCCAGTCCAGCGTGGCATCGTCATCGTCGGTCGGCGTGACGCTCCACACGGTCGGCATCGTGTGCGACACCGCGTAGTAGTAGCCGGTCTCGGGGTCGAACGCACCGGTGTGCCAGTTGCCGGCGCCCCAGCCTCCCGGAGCGGTGAGCGTCCCCTGCTTTCCATCGGGGTCGTCGCTCTGCGGCCAGGGTGGCGTGAAGAGCGGCCCCAGCACCAGCCCCTCGACCGCCTCCAGCGCGTCGGCGCGGAGCTCGGGGTGAAATCGATCAGGTCGTCTTCGGTGATGCCCTGCAGGTCGAAGGGCGGCGGCTTGGTGGGAAACGGCTGGGTCGATGAGGTCCGCTCACCCGGGACGATCGACTGCGGCACCTTTCGCTCCTCGATGGGCCACACCGGCTCGCCGGTCTCGCGGGCGAACACATACAGAAAGGCGGTCTTGCTGGGCTGCATCACCGCCTTGATGCGCCGCCCGTCGACGGTGATGTCGCCCAGGGTCGGTGGACCCACGGTGTCGTACTCCCAGACGTCGTGGTGGACCATCTGGAAGTGCCAGACCCGCTCGCCCGTCCTGGCGTCGAGAGCCACCAGGCTGTCGGAGAAGAGGTTGTCGCCAGGCCGGTGTCCGCCGTAGACCATGCCGGTCGGTGCCGAGAGCGGCACATAGACGTATCCCAGCTCTTCGTCGGCCGTCAGACAGCACCAGGAACCCAGGTCGCCGGAATAGGCTGCCGACCCATCGCCCCAGGTGTCGGCGCCGAACTCTCCGTCTCGCGGCACCACATGGAAGGTCCACAGCAGTTCTCCGGTTCGCACATCGAATCCGCGGATGTCCTCGGACGCCGCCTCGCGCACCACCCCGCCGTCACCGGCGCCGCCGGTGATGCCGGCCACCACCACCACGTCACCCACGACGATCGGCCCCCCGGACCAGCTGAACCGGCCAGCCAGAGGACGGTCCCAGTGCAGGCTCGCCCGGCCCTGGTCGGGGAGCCCGAATCCGGGAATGCGGCGTCCGGTGGCGGGGTCGAGCGCGTAGAGATACTCCCCGCGCACCAGCAACAGTCGCCGCTCGTCACCGCTGGCCCACAGGGCCACCCCCCGGGTGCTGGTGCCGGCCACCTCCTCCAGAGAAGCGGTGAAGGGCGGTTGACGCCACACGGTCTCGCCGGTGGCGGGGTCGAACGCCTCGACCAACCCCACGGCGTTCGGGGCGTAGAGCACCCCGTCGACCAGCACCGGGGTCGATCGGAGGTAGGCGCTCACGCTGAGGTCAGGGAATACCTCCTGGAGCTCGGGGTCGATACCTGGACGACGCCAGACCACTTCGAGATCGGCGACCGTGTCGCGGTCGATCTGGTCGAGTGGCGAGTAGCGGGTGAACGCCTCGTCACCGCCAAAATACTGCCAGGTGGCCTCGACCGGCTGAGCGCCGGCGAGCGGCGCGATTGCGCCAAGCAACAGCACGAGCGCAGCGGTCACACGCATGAGGACTCCTCTTTCGTGGGGCTTCAGGGCAGCGACAGCGCTACCCACTCCGGTGCCTGATCACGGCCCCCGATCGGCACGACGATGAACTGCCGATTGCCGGCGAGGTAGCTCATCGGGCCGCCGGTGGTCCCGGCTTCGAGCTCGGTCTCCCAGACGATCCGGCCGGTCGCCTTGTCGTAGGCCCGGAACCCGGTGCCCCACATGTTGTCCTGGATACCGCCGAACACGTTGCCCCCCTCACCCAGGAACAGAAGCGAGGCGGTGACCAGCGCCACCGGACGGCTTGCGATGCCGAGCGGCGGCAGGTCGAGACCACGAAGCGTCTCGTGGTCTCTGAGGCCGGCACCGTTGGCCACCTGCCAGGCGTGCTCGCCGCGGTTCAGGTCGATCGCCGTCAACCTGCCCCAGGGTGGCTTGATGAGGGGCAGGCCGTCCAGATACGGCGCGTCCCGGTTGGGGCTGTAGTAGGCCATCTCCGTACCGTCCTGCTCGGACGCGTCGGCCACGCGGTAGACCCGGGGGACGACGTGCGAGAAGGCGTAGTAGTAGCCGGTCTCCGGATCGAACGCGCCGGTGTTCCAGTTGCCCGAGCCCCAGGAGCCGGGGAGCGCCAGGGTCCCGTCTTTCCCATCCGGTCCGTCGTCGACCAGGGTTGGCGGGGTGAAGATCGGGCCGAGCACGAACCGCTCGGCCACCTCACGCGCCCGACGCTCGAGGGCCGGCGTGAAGTCGATCAGATCGTCCTCCCTCACCCCGTGATGCGCGAACGGCGGCGGCCGGGTGGGAAACGGCTGGGTCGGTGACGCCTGCTCGCCCGGCACGGTGGAGGGCGGCACGGGGCGCTCCTCGATCGGCCAGACCGGCTCACCCGTCACGCGATCGAACACGTAGAGAAAGCCGGTCTTGCTCGGCTGCATCACCGCCTGGATGGTGCGGCCGTCGACCGTGATCTCGCCCAGGGTCGGGGGACCGATGGTGTCGTACTCCCAGAGGTCGTGATGGACCATCTGGAAGTGCCAGATGCGCTGACCTGTCTCGGCGTCCAGTGCGACCAGGCTGTTCGAGTAGAGATTGTCGCCGGGCCGGTGACCGCCGTAGTAGGCGGCCGTGGGCGCAGTCAGCGGCACGTAGACATAGCCCAGCTCGGGATCGGCGCTGAGACAGCACCAGGCTCCCAGGTCGCCCGAATCCTCGAGTGAACCGGCCCCCCAGCTCTCCGCCCCCGGCTCACCGGGCCGCGGCACGACGTGGAACGTCCACACCAGGGCGCCGGTGCGCACGTCGTAGCCGCGCACGTTCTCCGGATGACTGCCACGCCAGCGCACGCCGCTATCACCAGCGCCGTCGACGGTGCCCGCCACCACCACCACGTCGCCGACCACGATCGGGCTGGCACCGCCACTTGCGCGACGGGCACCATCAGGCGTCAGGTCCACCCGCCCGCCCGCTCCGAACGTGTCCACCGGCCGCCCGGTCGCGGCGTCGAGCGCCCAGAGGAACCGGTTGCGAAACGAGAGAATCCGCCGATCGTCGCCATCGGCCCAGTACGCCACCCCATGGGTGGCACGGCCCGCCACGCCTTCGAGGGTAGGCAGCGGCGGCCGTTGCAGCCACACCGTCTCCCCGGTGAGAGCGTCGAACGCCTCGACCAGACCGACCGCGTTCGAGGCATACAGGACTCCGTCGACCAGGACCGGAGTGGACCGCAAGTATCCGGAGGGACGGAGGTCGGGAAACGCGCTCGTGTAGACCGCGTCGAGACCCGGCCGGCGCCAGCGCACGGTGAGCGCGGCGACGTTGTCAGCGTCGATCTGATCGAGGGGGGCGTAGCGAGTAAAGGCCAGCGGCCCACCGAAGTAGGGCCAACCGCTCTGAGCGTCCGGCGGCGACTGGGCCAGCGCGGTTCCAGCGACCGCCGCAGCCGCGACGCCGACCAGAACCCTGCGCATCAGCCCCCCGCCGGAAAGTCGGGTGCCGCCGTGATCTCCGCGATCTGTGAAAGGTGCCGCTGATGGTGCAACGGGATGTAGAGCAGCCACTGATAGGCGTCGAGGGCGCCATACATGGGCCGATGATGCTCGAGGTGATGCGCCCGCAGCGGCGCCTCGGTCGTGGCCGCGAACTCGAGCGACCGCGCGCGACACTGGCCGAACACGTGCATCGCGTCCGCCCTCGGCACGTCGCCGGTCGGCACGGCACGACCCGGTGCGTTCCGGCGCTCGCTGCGGTCCTGCAAGCTCTCGACGATGAGCGTGTCCTTCGCGCCGACTCGGTCGGCCCAGTCGTCGGAGGCCGCCTCGCCGAGCGCCCGTTCGACCTGTCCGAACAGGCTCGCCTCGACCCGACCGAGGTGCTCGACGATCAGTCCGATGGACCAGGCGTCCGGGGCGGGACGGAACGACCACTGCGCCTCGGTCAGCGGCTCGACCACCCGCAGCAGGTCGTCACGGGTCTGTTCGAGGAGCCCGACGATATGGGCGCGCTCCTCACCGGTCAGGCGAGGATCAGACCGGTCGGTCACGACGGGCCCACTCCCTTCTTCTTCCAGTACCGGGCCAGCCCCAGCCAGCACTGGTCGAGCGGGGCCGCCTGGCCGTAGAGCGCGGCCGAAGTATCGGTCATATAGCGCTTCAAGTAGCTCAGCAACCCGGCGACGAACCGTTCGGTCTGTTCCTCCGCGCTGCCACCAGCTTCGACGATACCGCGCGCGAGCTCGGCCATCCCGTCGAGGTGCTCGACGAGGCTCCCAAGATGCGCCGCCGGCTCGCCGTGCGCCCCGAAGTGGGTGACGAAGAGCGTGTCCGCCTGCCAGCGCTCGATCTCGGCGATGCTGGCCTTCCAGGTCTCGATGTCGATGTCGGGCGGCGGAGTCGGCGGCATGGCGAACAGCTCCGCGCCGGTCCGGATCCCGGCGGTGTCGCCGACGAAGGCCACCCCGCTCGCGCCATCGAAGTAGCAGACGTGATGGGAGGCATGCCCCGGGGTGTAGAGCACCTCCAGCTCGCGATCACCCGCCGTCACCGTTTCGCCGCCGCTCAGCGGATGCAGGTTCGCCTCGGGCACCGCGAGGAACTCGCCCCACAGCCGATCCATGTCGTCGCCATAGAGCCGCGTCGCGCTGGTGATCAGCTTGGTGGGGTCAGCCATGTGTGGGGCCCCACGCTCGTGCACATGGACCTGGATTTCTGGGTTCTCTCGCAGGAGTCTCCCGGTCGCACCGGCATGGTCGAGGTGAATGTGCGTCAGCAGCACCGTGCGCACGTCGGCGATCCCGATGCCCTGTTCGGACAACGCGCCCCGCAGCGTCTCGAGACAGGTCGTCGGGCCGGGGTCCACCAGCGTCACCCCGGACGCGCTCTGGATCACACCGGTCGCGATGACTCTCGGCGATCCCAGGAACATCAGATCGGCGCACGTGATACCGCGCGCAATAGTCTGCATAGCCGGGAAATCTTACTATGTGCCTGGTTGACGCCATCGCGCCCGCCATAGTCTGATGGACGAAGACGGGCATGACGCGCCAGCCGACCAGTGACCACGGGGTTCTCGAGGAGACCCGGCTCAAGACCCGCAAGCCCACCCGCTTCAAGGTCATCCTGCTCAA
>MDTE01086178.1_pt1 | contig 17145 bp, 18 predicted proteins | sample 811231 | NCBI WGS metagenome assembly MDTE01 (sample SAMN05326651, study PRJNA326480) | marine metagenome | isolation source: seawater | place: Indian Ocean: Red Sea | collected 2010
AACTAGCAAAGAACACTAGGGAGAAGTGGCTGAGTGGTTGAAAGCGGCACCCTGCTAAGGTGTTGTAGGGTTTATAACTCTACCGAGGGTTCGAATCCCTCCTTCTCCGCACAATTCAGCACAAGCATGTTATTATAGATTGAGTGTTGTATGAACATGGAAATGCTTATTGTCCTTACGTTAATTGTAATAGCTGGTTTATTGGCAGTTATATATTATCTTATTAAAACTAGAAAAAACAATGATTTAGACGGATATTCTTCTAAAATAGATGAACTGAAGTCAACTATAGATGATTTCAAGAACCAGAATGCTAACCAACAAGCTAGTCTGAGAGAGTCCGTTCATGATATGTATACCCTATTGACTAAAGGTAGTTCAAAAAAAATCGGCCAATTTGGCGAAATTACATTACGAAAAATAATAGAAAACGCTGGTTTAAAAGAAGGTATAGACTTTGATGAGGACAAGCAAAGGGGCTCAGAAAGGCCAGACTATGTCATAAAACTGCCTGAAGGCAGAAAGATTGTGATTGATTCTAAGGTTTCTACTTCAGACTATGCTCAATATCTAAAAGCAGAGAACCAAAATGACAAGGATATGCATAAAAAAGGCCATATAGGCGCAGTAATGAGGCATATAAAATCATTATCAAAAACAGAATACCGAACATTATTTGGTAACGAGGCATTAGATCTAATTGTCATGTTTATGCCAATAGAAGGGGCTTATATTCTTGCTTGTGAAGATGATTTAATAGAGGAAGCGTTTAGAAATAAAATTGCTATTGTTGGTCCAACTACACTAATAGCAGTCATACAAATTATCTTACGGACATGGAACAATAAAAAACAGGGAGAAGCCACTCAGAAGATAATTAAATTAGCTACCGAAATTTATGATCAAACCCGTTTAGTGGGTGAGTCATTTTGCCAATTGGAGGAGTTTTTTGAAAAATCAAGAACATCGATTAATGATGGCAGAAAGAGAACAGAAAAATTAGTTAATAAAGTTGAAAATTTCCGTAAAATAGGTGGCTTGGAGCCAACAAAAGAGCAACCAGAAAAGTTGGTTTCTATTAGAAAGAATGATTAATTGCGCACGTAGCTCAGTTGGATAGAGCACGAGCCTTCTAAGCTTGGGGTCGGGGGTTCGAATCCTCCCGTGCGCGAAAATACCAGCTTAATTATAGATGTTGTATGATTAAGGGATGATGGTTTGATTTTGTATATGAGTAAATTTTTTAAAAGGTATAATGAATGTCATATAAAACAATAATTTCTATAGAAGATTTAATAAAAAATTTAGATAATCAAGAATTCATCATTTTTGATTGTAGATGTGATATTAAAGATTCCAAACATGGTATTGAATCATACACAGAAGGGCATATCAGAAACTCTATTTTTGTAGATATAGATAATGATCTTGCGAGTAAAAAAACACTTAAAAGTGGAAGACATCCGCTTCCAGACCCTGACTTATTAACTGAGAAGTTGTCTCAATGGGGGTTATCAAATGAAAAACAAGCTATTGTTTACGATGATGCTGGCGGAGCTTTTGCAAGTCGTATGTGGTGGATTTTAAAATGGATAGGTCATGAAAAAGTAGCCGTATTAGATGGTGGTATACATGAATGGAATAAAAAAGGTGGAAAACTTGTAACTGATCAAACTATCTTCAATAGAGCGGAATTTAATATAAACATCAATGACGCAATGCAGGTTCCTGTATCTGAAGTAGAAGATGCTCAATATAAAATGGATAGAATAATAATTGATGCTCGTTCAAAAGAAAGATATTTGGGTATCGAAGATAACGTTGACCCAATTGCTGGACATGTGCCGGGGGCAATATCTCATCCCCTCAGTAATAACTTAACCAAGAGCGGAACATTTAAATCAGCATCAGAGTTGAGGTTGATTTATAGCAAAATACTGGGTGATACATCACCATCAACGATGATTTCTATGTGTGGTTCAGGTATTACAGCTTGTCACAATATATTGGCAATGGAGATAGCTGGTTTACCCGGAGCCAAACTTTTTGTTGGTTCCTGGAGCGAATGGATTACCGATTCAAATAGGCCAATTGCAAAAATAGATAGTTAAAGTTTTTTATAATTATTTTCAATAAAGTCTTGTAATATATCAAAAAATTCGGATTCAACATTCATCCCATTTAATGTTTTAACTTTTTTACCTTTGATGAAGACAGGTATATTTGGATCTTCATTTGTACCAGGCAGGCTAATACCAACATCAGCTTGTTTAGATTCCCCAGGACCATTGACTACACAGCCCATAACAGCGACTTTCATACTCTCAACTCCTTTGTATTTTGTTTTCCATTGAGGCATTTTCTTGTTTATAAAGTCTTTTGTTGATGCAGATAGCTTAATAAAAAAATCATTAGTTGTTCTTCCGCATCCAGGGCATGAGATAACCTTAGGAGTAAAGTCTCTTATCTGAAGGCTCGAAAGTATTTGTTGGCAAATCTTAACTTCTTCTATGCGGTCTTGACTGTTTTCGGGTGTTACTGAAACACGGATTGTGTCGCCAATGCCTTTATTAAGGAGGATGGATAGAGCAGAAGTTGATGAAACAGCGGCTTCCATTCCCATTCCAGCCTCTGTTAAACCGAGATGAAGGGGATATTTGCATAATCCTGCTATCTCGCTATAAACATCTATTAGATCAAGGACGTTGCTTGTTTTACATGAAAGTATAATTTTATCTTCTGGCAACCCAATTTGTTGAGCAAGGTGAGCTGAATTTATAACAGAATCAATTAAAGATTTTTTTATTAAATTTGAATAACTTATATTATTTTTATTAGTAATTTTCTTGTTTATTAAATTATCTAATTCGACTTTATTTATACTTCCCCAATTTCCACCAATTCTTACTGGCTTATCATGCTTGATTGCTATTTTTATAATTTTCTCAAAGTTTTGATCAAATTTGCCTTTGCTGCCAATATTGCCTGGATTTATCCTATATTTGTCAAGCTTTTCTGCCATAGCAGGATACTTTTCAAGAAGAATGTGGGCATTATAGTGGAAGTCCCCAATTATGGGTAAATTATAATTTTCTCTTTCTAAAGAGTCCTTTATTTTTGGAACACTAGATGCAGAGGCATCATCATTAACAGTTATTCTGACTAACTCTGATCCAGCATCATAAAGCTCTTTAATCTGATTAACTGTGGATTTGATATCTGAGGTATCAGTATTAGTCATAGACTGAACTTTTATACTATGATTTGAGCCTATCGATAGATTTCCTATTCTTACAGATAATGTTGGTCGCCTAGCATCCATATGTGTATTATATTGCATATTAAGGGTTAATCTTTAAAATATTGACAATGTTAACTGATAGAGAACAAGTAATTATTAAGCATTTAGTGGAAGCCTACATAGATAATGGCAATCCAGTTGGTTCGGAGACTTTACTAAAGGAGTCTTCGCTTAAATGTAGTTCTGCAACAATACGTAATGAGTTGGTGGCTTTAGAAAAAAGAGGCCTAATACGCTCAACGCATCATTCATCTGGAAGAATACCAACAGTTAGAGGTTATAGGCTATTTATTGATAATTGCATGACAAGAAAGCCGCTCACATCTGCCGAGAAACAGAGACTAAAGGCAATTATTGTACAGAATAAGGGAACTAAGAATATTTTAGAAAGTACATCACTTACATTATCTAATTTGACAGATTTAGCGGCTGTTATAACTCCTATAGAGTATGATAGAAAAGTCTTCCAACATATTGAATTTCATAAACTTTCTTCTAATAAAATACTGGCAATTCTTATAAGCAATAATGATGATGTTGACAATAGAATCTTTAATGTCTCTTTGAATTTGGATGAAAAAAAACTAAATATCTTTAAAAATTATTTGAATGAGAATTTTGTAGGACAACCAATTGATGAAATACCAGGATTACTGAAAAAGGGAATGACAGCGATCAGAAATGAAATTAATATGCTTCTCAAAATTCTAACAGAATTTATAAAGCCTGATGAAGCTGGCTGCATTGTTAATGGACAATCTAAGCTTGTAGAAAATGATGATTTATCAAACATTAATAAGATTAGAAACTTAATTGAGCTATTTGAAAAGAAACAAACTCTTGCATACCTCTTAACTGAATGTATTAATACCGATGGAATTAAAATATTTATTGGAAATGAGTCTGGAGAGAAGCTCTTAACGGACTGCAGCCTGATAGCAGCCCCATACATGAAAGAGAATAAAATCATAGGTGTATTAGGAGTGATTGGTCCTCATAGAATTAACTATCAGAAAGTTATGGAAATAGTTGATTTTACAGCAAAAATTATTTCAAAAGAAAAATAAGTAATGGAAAAAAACAAAGACAAGAAGGTCAAACCAACGAAAGCTACGAAGGGTAAAACAGAATCTGCAGCCCTTAAATCAACATCTGGGATTACTCAAGAAAAGTTTGATGCCCTGCAAAAAAAGCACGATGAAGTGTATGACTCATTGTTAAGAGCTACAGCTGAAATTGAAAATATAAAAAAGAGATCTCAGAAAGAAATAGAAAACATATATAAATTCTCCAACGAATCAATTATTCAAGAACTTGTTCCTATATATGAAAGTCTAGATTTAAGCTTAAAAATTGAGGGTGAAACTACCGCTCCTGACAAAATAAAAGAAGGAAATAAGATTCTTTTGTCTATGTTTGAAAAACTCTTTGAAAAAAATAATATTAAAATAATCAATCCTTTAAAGGAACAATTTAATCCTGATTATCATCAAGCTATTAGTACAAAGGCTGACGAAAGCCTTGACGACAACTTAATAGTCGAGGTTGTGCAAAAAGGTTATATTCTTAATGAGAGAGTTATTAAGCCTGCTCTTGTCGTTGTTATTAAAAATACTTAAATCGCACTTGAAATATCATAATTCGCTCATATCCTTAGATTAGAATATAAACAGGAGAGGATTAAATATGGCTAAAATCATAGGTATAGACTTAGGTACAACAAATTCATGCGTTTCTGTAATGGATGGAGATAAACCTAAAGTAATTGAAAATAGTGAAGGTGATCGAACCACCCCTTCATATGTAGCTTATAACGAAGAAAATGAGGTTTTGGTTGGGCAGGCCGCAAAGAGGCAGGCAGTAACAAATCCGACAAATACCTTATTTGCTATAAAAAGACTTATTGGAAGAAAGTTTAGTGAAGATGAAGTAAAGAAAGATATTGATTTGGTGCCATATTCAATAGTGAAAGCAGATAATGATGATGCTTGGGTTGAAGCTAAAGGAAAAAAAGTAGCTCCGCCAGAAATTTCCGCAAAAGTTCTCATGAAAATGCGTAAAACTGCTGAAGATTTTCTTGGAGAAGAGATTAAAGATGCCGTGATCACAGTCCCGGCTTATTTCAACGATTCCCAAAGACAGGCCACAAAAGATGCCGGTCGAATCGCTGGATTGAATGTAAAAAGGATTATTAATGAACCAACTGCAGCTGCTCTTGCTTATGGCTTAGATAAAAATACAGCTGAACAAAAAGTAGTTGTTTATGATTTGGGAGGAGGAACTTTTGATGTCTCTATAATAGAGATGACAAAAATTGATGGTGAGCAGCAATTTGATGTTTTATCGACCAATGGAAATACATTTCTTGGGGGAGAGGATTTTGATTTGCGCCTGATTGATTATTTGGCTGATGAGTTTAAAAAAGATCAAGGAATAGATTTGAAAAAGGATAAGCTTGCTGTGCAAAGATTAAAAGAAGCTGCAGAAAAAGCAAAAATAGAACTTTCTTCGAGCAGCCAGACTGACATTAATTTACCGTATATTACAGCTGATGCTTCTGGGCCAAAACACTTAAACATGAAATTATCACGCGCTAAACTAGAAGCGCTTGTTGAAGATTTAGTTTCTAAAACTCTTGAACCATGTAAGACAGCTCTTAAAGATGCAGATTTAACAGTTAATGATATCAATGAAGTAATACTTGTTGGCGGACAAACTAGAATGCCTAAGGTCCAAGAAGTTGTTAAAGGTTTTTTTAATAAAGAACCTAAGAAAGATGTTAATCCTGATGAAGCAGTAGCGATGGGAGCTGCGATACAGGCAGGTGTTTTAGGTGGTGATGTAAAAGATGTATTACTACTTGATGTCACTCCTTTATCTTTAGGTATAGAAACTATGGGAGGAGTGATGACTCGCTTAATAGATAAAAATACAACTATACCAACAAAAAAATCACAAGTATTTTCTACTGCTGAAGATAACCAACCTGCGGTAACCGTTCATGTTCTTCAGGGTGAAAGAGAAATGAGTGCAGGAAATAAATCGCTTGGTAGATTTGATTTAACTGATATTCCTCCAGCGCCACGAGGTACTCCTCAGATAGAAGTAACTTTTGATATTGATGCTAATGGAATTCTCAATGTATCTGCAAAAGATAATGCAACTGGAAAAGAGCAATCAATAGTTATAAAAGCATCAAGCGGTTTATCAGAAGAAGAAATACAAAAAATGGTTAAAGATGCTGAGACACATGCTGAAGAAGATAAAAAAGCAAGAGAGATTGTAGATGCAAAGAATCAAGCAGAAGCTATGATACATGGTTCTGAAAAAGCAATCAAAGATCTTGGTGACAAAGCTGATAAGAGCGAGGTGGAAAAAGTTGAGAAGGCAATTAAAGATCTTAAAGAAGAAATTAAAACTGATGATGCAGAAAAGATTAAAGATAAAACTATGAAACTGACAGAAGCTGCTGGAAAAATTGCTCAGCAAGCATATCAGGAACAAGCATCTCAAAAGGGACCAGACGAAGACAATAAAGAAAATAAAAAAACAGATGATAATGTTGTTGATGCAGACTTCAAAGAAGTAGACGAGGAAAAAAAAGACGAACCAAAAGCTGACAGCAAATAAAAAACAAGAATGTCAAAACGTGATTATTATTCAACTCTTGGGGTCGCAAGAAATGCTTCGGGCGATGTTATTAAAAAGGCATACAAAAAGCTTGCAATGAAATATCATCCGGATAGAAATCCCGGAGATAAAAAAGCTGAAGCTAAATTTAAAGAATTATCTGAGGCTTATGAAATACTGAGTAATCCAGAGAAAAGAAATACATATGATCAGTTTGGTCATGAGGGTGTAAACTCTAGATTTGGTCAAGCTGGTGGTTTTTCAGGAGCCGGAGCTTTTAATGACATTTTTGGCGATGTTTTTGGAGATATTTTTGGAGGAACAAGCAGACAAAGAACTCAAAGAGGCGCAGATTTAGAGTATGTAATGGACTTAACTTTAGAAGAAGCAGTGAGCGGCAAAGAAGCCAAAATGAAAATTCCAACACTTGTTTCATGTACTGAATGTAATGGAACAGGAGCTGAGAAAGGAACATCGCTTGATACATGTGGTGAATGCCGCGGATCAGGGCAGATAAGAATTAGTCAGGGTTTCTTTTCTTTGCAGCAGACATGCCCAAAATGCCAAGGAAAAGGAAAAGTAATAACCAGTCCTTGCAGAATATGTTCTGGTACTGGGCATATAAAGAAGACAAAAACTTTATCTGTAAATATACCGAAAGGAGTTGATAACGGCGACCAAATTAGACTAGGAGGAGAAGGAGAAGCAGGGCATCAAGGTGCAGGCCCAGGAGATCTTTATGTAACTGTTAGAGTTAAGCAACATAAAATTTTCCATCGCGAAGGAGATCACTTGCATTGCAATATACCGATTACATTTACGACTGCTGCTTTAGGAGATGAAATTATAGTGCCAACTCTAAATGGTAAAGTTAAATTAAAAATCCCAAGTGGAACACAATCCGGGAAAGCCTTTAGAATTAAAAGTAAGGGCGTAAAATCAGTGAGATCATCAGCTACTGGTGATTTAATTTGTAGAGTAGCGATAGAGACACCTGTAAATTTAAATAAAGAACAAAAAGATCTTCTCAATCAATTTGAAGCTTCTATAGGAAAAAATAAATCATCCCACAAACCGCAGGAGAAAAGTTGGGTTGAGAGTATAAAAAACTTTTTTGAATAAAATTATGAAACCTCAGAAAGATTCTTTAAACAAAATTGCAATAAATGGTTTTCTTGGAAAAATGGGACAATCCATTTTTAATCAATCAAAGGACTCATCCAAATATGATGTAAGAGTTGGTTGCGATAAAACAGAGTTAATTAATGAACTAAAATTAAATCCAGAAGAGTGGCATAGGAAATCTGGAGGTGTGCTTCTTACATCAGACTTAACTGAATCCAAAGATTTATTTGATGTCGTTATTGATTTCTCGTTACCTAATTCTTCAATGGAATTAATAACAACATGTTCTCAATTAAATAAACCTATTACTATAGGGACCACAGGTTTTACAGAAGAACAAATCGAAAAAATAAAATTAGCTTCTAAAACTATACCTATTTTGCTTGCCCCCAATATGAGTTATGGTGTTAATGTTTGTTTTAATACGCTATCAACTTTAGCAAAAAAACTTGATGGCTATAGTATAACTATTACAGAAACTCATCATAAAAATAAGCTAGACTCACCTTCTGGAACAGCAATTAAAATGGCAGAAGTTATATGTAATGCAAAAAATATTGAATTAGGTGATGTAAAAAGTAGTGATTGTCCAATTAAAATTGAATCACACAGAATTAATTCTGAGATTGGTACGCATGAAGTTGTTTTTAAGGATGGCTCAAACGAGATAACGCTTACGCATAAAGCATATAGTAGATCAATTTTTGCCATAGGTGCGCTTGATACATCTCTTTGGATTGCAAATCAAACCCCTGGTCTATACCACTTTAACGACTATATGAGCAGTTCTGATGAGTGATTATGGTGTAATTTTTCCTGGACAAGGGTCGCAAAATACAGAGATGCTTTCTTTGTATTTAGAATCGAAAATTTTTAAAGAAACCATTTCAGAAGCTTCTTCTATCCTCGGATATGATATTAATTCAGTCGTAAAAGATGAATCTAAGTTAAATCAGACATTATTTACTCAGCCAATTGTATTAGCTACATCTGTTGCTATGTGGAACGTATGGAAAGACAAAGCCTCAAAAGCACCAATAATGGCTGCCGGGCATAGTTTAGGAGAATATACAGCTTTTGTCGCAAATGGTTGGATTTCTTTTTCAGAATGCCTGTTAGTTGTTAAAAAAAGGGCGGAATATATGCAGGAAGCTATGAAAGATATTAATGGAGGAATGGCTGCAGTTATTGGGTTAAATCGTTCAAAAATAAAAGAATTATGTCAACAACTTTCAAGAAAAGAAGAGATCATAGAAGCAGTTAATTTTAATTCAGCTCAACAAATAGTGGTAGCTGGGCATCGTAATCTAATTGAAAAATCTACTGAAGCATTCAAAAAAGCTGGGGCAAAATTGGTTAAAGTCATCCCTGTAAGTATTGCTGCACACACTTCATTGTTAGAAGGCTGTAAAGAAAAACTATATAAATTATTGAAAAATATAGATTATTCTTCTCAAAATTATCCTGTCCTTCATAATGTAGATGCTGAGTCAAAAGATAACGAAACTGCTATAATAGAATCTTTAGCATCCCAAGTTCATAGCCCAGTCGAATGGACGAAGATAATTGAGAATATGAAGAATTTTGGTATTCAGAAATTTGTTGAAATAGGGCCAGGCAATGTACTTACAGGTCTAAATAAAAGAATTGATAAGGAATTGGCCACAATTTCTATTGGAAACTATGAAAATATAGGTGATGCCTTGGAGTTGATTTCTTGTGAAAAATGAAAAAATAGCAGTAATAAGTGGCGCAAACAGAGGAATAGGAAAGGAAATTCTAATTGCATTAGCCAAATCTAAATACACAGTAATAGGGACCTCAAGATCTAACGAGGGTGCAGAAGTTATCAATAAAATAATCAAAGACAATGATTGTAATGGAGCTGGACATGTTTTAGATGTTAAATCCACAGAATCTATTGCTTCTTTGAATGATTTTATAAAAAAAGAATTTGGTGTCGTTTCTGTGCTTGTCAATAATGCTGGAATAAACAAAGATAATTTGCTTATCAGAATGTCTGAAGAAGAATGGGATGAGGTAGTGAGTACAAACTTATCATCACTTTATCGCATGTCTAAAGAATTTTTAAAAGATATGATGAAGAATAGGTTTGGGAGGATAATAAATATTGGCTCTGTGGTCGGTCTTATGGGGAATGCAGGACAAACAAATTATGCTTCTACTAAAGCAGGTCTGATTGGTTTTACCAAATCATTAGCTAGAGAAGTAGCTTCTAGAAACATTACTATAAATTCAATTTCGCCAGGATTTATAGATACCGATATGACTAAGGCCATGACTGAAGAACAGAAAAAAGCTTTAATAAATTCTATTCCGCTTGCACGCATTGGAGAGGCATCAGAATTAGCTGCAGCAGTAAAATTTTTGGCATCTGATGATGCTTCATATATCACAGGCGAAAATATTAATGTAAATGGTGGGTTATATATGTGAAATTCTCTTAATATCTTGTAGAATACTCATAAACCTATAAAAAAATTCAAACTTAAAGAGGAGATAGACAAAAAATGAGCGACATAGATGAACGAGTGAAGAACATCATTGTTAAGCAACTTGGAGTAAAAGAAGAAGAAATTAAAAATGAATCAAAATTTGTTGATGATCTTGGAGCCGATTCTCTAGATACTGTAGAACTAGTTATGGCCTTGGAGGATGAGTTTGATACCGAAATCCCAGATGAAGAAGCAGAAAAAATAACATCCGTTCAACAGGCAATTGATTATATAAACGCAAACCTCAAATAAAAGCAAAATGCAAAAAAGAAGAGTCGTTGTTACAGGGATGGGTTGTTTAACACCTATCGGAAACACAGTTGATAGTTTTTGGCAATCACTCTTAGCGGGAAAGTCAGGCGCATCAACAATAACTACTTTTGACATAACTAATATGCCAGTTAAATTTTCGGCTTCAGTTAAGAATTTTGAGGTTGATAAATACTTGGATTCAAAAGAACAACGCAAAATGGATTTATTCCTTCAATACGGAATGGCGGCAGCAATAGATGCGGTAGCAGATTCTGGAATAGATTCAAACAAAGTTAATCTTGATAGAGTGGGAGTATCGATTGGTTCTGGAATTGGAGGATTACCCTACATAGAAGATACAAGATCAGTTTATGACAAAGAAGGCCCACGAAAAATTTCTCCTTTTTTTGTTCCGGCGTCAATAATAAATATGATTTCCGGAAACCTATCCATTAAATATGGATTTAAAGGACCAAACTTATCCATCGTAACTGCTTGCACAACTGGAACACATAATATAGGAGAAGGTTATCGCCAAATACAATTTGATCATGCAGATATTATGATATGTGGTGGAGCTGAAATGGCAACTTCTCCGCTTGGTGTTGGTGGTTTTGCCGCAGCTAGAGCTTTATCAAAAAGAAACGACTCTCCAGAAACAGCTAGTAGACCATGGGATAAAGATCGTGATGGCTTTGTTCTAGGTGATGGTGCAGGCGTAATTGTATTAGAAGAATTAGAACATGCGAAAAAAAGAGGTGCTAAAATATTTGCTGAAGTTGTTGGATATGGGATGAGTGCAGATGCTTACCATATGACACTTCCATCAGAAACAGGTGAAGGTGCAAGCAGATGTATGCTAAATGCGCTTAAGGATGGTGAAATTAATTCAAATCAAATTAATTATATCAATGCACATGGGACATCAACGCCAGCTGGAGATGTAGTTGAGGCTAAAGCAATTAAGAATGTTTTTGGAGATAATTCTAAAAAACTGACAGTTAATTCAACAAAATCGATGATAGGGCATTTATTAGGTGCGGCAGGAGGTGTAGAAGCTATTGTTACCATACTTTCTATCACAAATAAGAAAGTGCATCCTACGATTAATATTTTCGAACAAGACCCTGAATGTGATTTAGACTTCAATCCAAATGCTGCAAAAGACCTATCAATTGATTACGCTCTTTCTAATTCATTTGGATTTGGTGGCACTAATGGATCTCTAATCTTTTCTAATTTTAATTAGAATTATGAATGAATAGAACTAAATTTAACGTCTACATCAACAAAAAGACAATCCCTTGGAATGATAGAGGCTTTAACTATGGAGATGGAGTCTTTGAAACAATATTAATTAAAAATAACCAACCTATTTATCTTAAAGATCATATAAAAAGAATGCATGCGGGTTGTTCAGCATTAAAAATCTTAAAACCAAAAGAAGCTCTAATCAAAAAAAGCATACAATCGTGCATTGGAAAAACAAACCAATGTGTTGTTAAAATAATTTTAACAAGAGGGGTTTCTAATTTTGGTTATAAAATTCAACCAGACATCACGCCGAACATTTATTTCTTTAAAATTAAACTGAGAAGGTCAATTATTGGTGAAAAAATTAAACTAAGCTTTTCTAAATACCATTTAAAAGATAATTCTCAACTTTCAAAAATCAAACATTTGGGGAGGCTAGAGCAGGTGTTTGTTGCAAATAATTTACAACAACAAAAAAGATTTAATGATTTAATTGTCTGTGATGAAAGAAATAATATAATAGAGTGCTTATCTTCAAATATTTTCTTCATCAAAATCATAGGTGAGAAATTTATCTTTTATACGCCCAAAATAAATGCTTGTGGAATTGAAGGAATAATGAGAAATAAGATCATCAAATATTTAAGAAGCGCAAACTTAAATATAAATATTATCGAAATAAATAAGAAAAAATTTAATCTATATGATAGTTGTTTTACCACGAACTCTATACAGGGGCTTAATTTCATTGATCAAATTGATAAAAAGAAATTTTCAAAACCAAAGTTATTGTATAATAAACTCAAGAGATTTATTTACTTGAATAAGAATGACTAAAGCTAAATTTATTGTTTTTGAAGGGAATGAGGGAACTGGAAAATCAACGCATATAGATTTTACATCAGATTACCTTACTAAGAATAATATAAAACACATTGTGACAAGAGAGCCTGGAGGTACGCCTGCAGGTGAATCTATAAGAAAAATTTTATTAGACAATAAATCAAATCTAGATCCTTTTTCAGAATCTTTATTATTTTATGCGTCGAGGATTATTAATTATCATAGTGTAATATTAAAAGCATTGGATAATGGTAAAAGTGTAATTTGTGATAGATTCCATTATTCAACTCTGGTATATCAAGGGCTATCTAAAATTAATCAAAATGTAATCAATCTCCATAAATCTCTAGACAAATATTTTGCAGAGAAAATCTCATTAATCTTTTACTTAGATGCAGACATTGATACTTGTCTATCAAGAATTAATAGAAGGGAAAGTTCTGATAAATTTGAAAGTAAAGGCAAAAAATTTCTAGAAAAGATTCAGAAGAGTTACTCAGAAGTATTTAAGGATAATAAAAAGGCCATAAAGGTTGAAACTAATCAGGACAAAGATATTGTTAATAAAACTATAATTAAGAACATAGATAAGTTATTTAATGATAAATAGTAATATAAAAGATAATTTTCAAAAATTTTCAAAGCAATATAATTTTGAGAAGAGCAATTATAATATTATTTTATCTGGCAATGATAGTTGCGGAAAGTATGCGTTAGTCGAGCGAATAATTTCAGAATATTATCAAAAGAATAATTTTAAATTAAACATTCCTTTATCAAATAATCCAGATATTTTACATTTATCTTTACCGATTTATGATAAATCTGGGAAACTTATTGAAACTATTAGCAACAAAGAAAGGCTTATGTATAAATTTGGTTTTGAAAAGAAGATTAATGATAATAGGGTAGGTACAGAAATCACAATTAACCAAATTAGAGAGATGACAGAATTTGTTAGCTATTCATCCAGATATAATCATAAATTTATAATTATTAACAATATTGAAGATTTAAATAATGAAGCCAGTGCAGCATTTCTTAAAACACTTGAAGAAACAAACTCTCCAACAGTATTCTTGTTGCTCAATTCTGAAATAGACTTAGTTCCTGAGACAATTAAGAGTAGATGTCATACGTTTAATTTTATTACAAATGAAAACAATTTATCAGATTCTACTATGCTTGAGTATTTTGTATCTTCAAAACCTACTTTAAGAGAAATACTTGAGAAAAAAAACTATATGGAGGATTATCATCTGATAGAGAATGAACTACATTTATTGTATGAAAAAAAAGTTGATCCAATAGTTTTGTCAGAAAAATGGCAGACAAGAGGGGTAATAATAATTGACTATCTGATTTCTATTTTTAGCATTTTAATGAAAGGTAGATTTATTCATGATAATAGTTCAATCAAAAAGCTCTATAATTCACTTTCTCAATTAATTAATATCACACCATCTCGTTCGATTAAAATATTAACTATACTCTTAGATAATAAAAAGAACTTATTTTATAATCTGAATCAAAAATTTTACTTTGATAATTTATTGATTGTACTAAATAAAAATTTGTACTAACATCCACTTTATGAAAAATACAGACAATAAGAAAGTGATTCAAATGTTTAAGCATGACAACACATCAGCAACTGTTATGCCTGTTGCTAATACATTTGAAATGAGAAGAGGGGGCACATTAGATAATCTAGAAATAGCTTATGAAACATGGGGTAAACTCAATCAAAACAAGACAAATGTGATTGTTGTTTTTACAGGATTGTCTGCTAGTTCTCATATTTCGGCATCTAATAAAAATAATTCTCCAGGTTGGTGGGATTCAATGGTTGGTTCTGGAAAAGCAATTGATACAGATAAATTCTATGTAGTTTGCATTAATTCTCTTGGAAGTTGCTTTGGATCAACGAGTCCCGTCAGTGTTAATAAAAAAACTTCTAAACCATATAGATTAGCTTTTCCTGCTCTAACGATTGAAGATATGGCCAATGCATCTAATCTTTTAATTGATAAACTAGGCATCAATAAAATTAAAGTTTTAATTGGACCATCAATGGGTGGAATGCAGGCACTGGCATATTCGGTCTTGCATAATAAATCTATAGAAAATATAATTTTCATTTCTACTGCTACTCAAGCACTACCATTTGCAATTGCAATTCGTTCATTACAGCGTGAAGTTATAAGAAAAGATCCTCTTTGGAAAAATGGATTTTACTCTTATGAAGAACCGCCTTTAAATGGAGTAAGAATTGCACGTAAATTAGGAATGACTTCATACAGGTCATCAACTGAGTGGATCCAGAGATTTGGAAGAAAGAAGACAACTGGAACGTTAATAAATCAAAATACATTTGGAATTGATAACACAAATTTTGAATATGAAATAGAGGCATATTTAGAACATCATGCAGTGAAATTTCAAAATATTTTTGACGCTAATTGTTACCTTTATTTATCACGTGCAATGGATTGGTTTGATCTTGCAGATCATGGCGATTCTACAGTTGATGCATTATCGAAAACAAATATCAATAAAGCTTTAGTGTTAGGAGTAGATACTGATACATTGTTTCCAATTCAACAGCAAAAAGAAATTGCAGAAGGCCTATCTTTAGCTGGGACGCAAGTTACTTTTAAAACCTTAGATTCAATTCAAGGCCATGATTCATTTTTAGTAGATACTGAAAAATTTTCAGATCCAATTAAAGAATTCCTTAATAGTTTGTGATTAACTTTAAAATATTTCTTTTATTCTTTTTACTATTCTTTTTTAATATTGTAAAAGCCTATGAATATGAGGGGATTGTTAAGAAAGTATCAGATGGAGATACAATTATTGTACAAACGAATAATAAGAATATAAAAATTAGATTATTATACATTGATGCTCCTGAAATAAAGCAAAACTATGGAAATGCTTCAAAAAAATTTTTACAAGACCTAATCTTGAATAAAAAAATTCTAGTAGATACAAAAAAAAATGATAGATATGGAAGGCAGTTAGCAGAAATTTATCTTTATACAGATGATAAAAAGATATTTATTAATGCAAAAATGATAAAAAGTGGCAATGCTTGGGTATATATATCAAATAGATCCAACAATTATCTAATTAATTTGGAGGAGCATGCTAGAACCCATAAGTCCGGTTTATGGAATTATCCTCCTATCATAGAACCTTGGACTTTTAGAAAAAAATAATAGAATATATATATAGAGTAAATCTAAACTAATTATATAAATGATAAGAAAATCAATAGTATATGGATTAATTTTAATATTTGCTGCGTCATGTGCTACACCAAAGGCGATGGATATACGTCAACCTGGTGATGAGGTTATGAGCTGCAAAGAGTTGCTTCTTGCTTACGAAGCAGCAAATCTTAATGAAGATACGGCTCATCAAAACAAGGGTGCTACAGATGAAAATATCCTTTCCGGTTTATTCTTTTTTCCAGCATATTTCGTGACATACGGAACATCTGTTCATGCAGAATACAATGCCTCTGAAAGAAAAGAGCATTTATTGCGCTTATACCAGAAAAAAGGGTGTGCAAAACCAAAAAATGCTCAGTACGAGGTCATGGTATCAAAAACACTAGTCCAACTTGAAACTCTTAAAGATCAATATCTAAGAGGTCTGATAAGTGAAGACGAATATATATTAGCAAGAAAACAACTGCTGATTAAATTTGAATAAAGAAAAATCGAATTTAATTCTACCAATACTTCTAGCTGGAGGTGAAGGTACTCGAGTAAACAAATATATCTCTGATGGATTACCAAAACAATTTTCTAATTTTTTTGGAAAAAAAACATTATTTGAACAGACATTATTAAGATTTTCTGATGATAGGGTATTTGAAAAACCAATTGTAATTACCAATGAAAAATATAAATCATATGTAAAAGAACAGTCTAATAAAGTCAGTATAGAATTAAGTGAGATTGTTTGCGAACCAGTTGCAAAAAATACAGCCGTAAGTTGTATACTTGGTTCACATCTTTCCGAAAAAATATATGGTGAAAAACTGGTAATCATAAGTCCAACGGATCATTTAATGAAAAATTTTAATTTGAATGAAAAAATAATAGATATAATGATCAAAAGAATGCAAAGCAAAATATTGCTGATTGGTGTTATCCCAAAATATTGTTCTTCTGAATATGGGTATATTGAATTTAAAGAAGAAATTCCAGA
>MDTE01004494.1_pt1 | contig 17144 bp, 19 predicted proteins | sample 811231 | NCBI WGS metagenome assembly MDTE01 (sample SAMN05326651, study PRJNA326480) | marine metagenome | isolation source: seawater | place: Indian Ocean: Red Sea | collected 2010
ATTAGATTTTGTTGGGGCGGATTGCGCGCAAGCGAGAAGCAGTTCAATAAGAGCTTCAGGAATATTTTTATCCTTAAAGGAACGAATAGAACGTCTTGAGAGCAAGCCTTCAACTTGTTTGGGCACTTCGTTATCATCTCCAATACCCGTATCCTTGCCATAACGGGCACTCAGCAACTGTTTGATCGTCGCCATTGATATTTACCTTTTTCTAATTTTGGTTCTGGGCTTTATCTAAAATATCCTGTGGGGTTTCTGTAACAATTTCCGCGTAAACAGGAACAAAGGGCCCACTGTCAACAAGTTTCACAAATTCTGGTGCCATCTCGACCATCTCAACGCGTATGGCTTTATGAATTTCGATATTCCTCCATTCGCCAATCAAATAAAAATGATCTTCATCCTCAACATCACGGCAGAGCACGCCGTCTTTAACCTGAGCATCCGACTTATGCATGGGGTTGTCATCGCCATAATCAAACTCGTTGAACAATCGAATAAACTCTTTGCCGGTACCTGGTTTTACACGAAAATCGTATACGTGAAAAAAGTTTCCCAATTTTGCTAATGGTTCCAATGCCATTTTTCCTCTCCTTTGCTATATTTTATCCAAACGGTACCCCCGACGGTGAAATGGATCAATGGAGGGCTTGTTCGAAGAGTAAGGTTTTCGTTAAACTAAGGTTCATTCTTTGAAAGGAAATATCAGACAATGCCTGACACCCGTGTTGCCAATGACGGTAGTAATTGTATAGCTCTTGATGGCATGCATTGGCCGGATGGAGATTTGTCACGAATTCCTGACTGGATTTATACATCGGCCGAAATCCTGGATCGCGAGCGTGACCGCATATTTTTAGGAAAATGTTGGAATTTTGTAGCCCTTGAGGCTGAGTTACCAAAAATAGGTTGTTATAAGCGATCTTATATTGGTGATGTTCCGGTCATTGTTACTCGCACAGAGGAAGATGTATTCAAGGTATTTGAAAATAGGTGTGCACATCGCGGCGTCGAATTTTGCCGGGAACTACACGGTGAATCAAATGAGTTTATCTGCCCTTATCACCATTGGACTTATAATTTATCTGGTGAGCTCATTTCTGTACCCTTTCGTCGTGGCGATAAAGGGAAGGGAGGAATGCCAAAAGATTTTGTCCTTGGAGATCACAATCCGAGGCAGTTCCGTGTTGCGCGTCGTCATGGAGTTATTTTTGCAACTTTCTCTCAGGATACAGAATCGTTGGAAGATTATCTCGGCCCAGAGACAATGGAACAATTTGATGTGGTATTTTCTGGTCGGGAACTTCAAATTTTAGGGTATTATAAAAATCGGCTAAACGGCAACTGGAAGCTCTATCATGAGAATTTGAAAGATCCATACCACGCAACCCTTTTACACGTGTACCTTGCCACTTTTCGGCTTATGGTCGCAGGGCAGAAATCGGCCATGATTTGTGATAGTAAAGGGCGTCACGCTACAGCAGCGTCTGCTAAGGATGACGCCATTGAAATTGACGACGACCTAGTCGATGAAATGAAGGGGGCATTTCGTGTTGGAATGGACCTCAATGATGAGGAGTTTACAAGATATGTACCCGAGTTTGACAGTCCGTGGACTGTTACTATGTCAACAATTTGGCCTAACTTGATTGTCCAACGCGAGTTGAATACTTTAGGAATTCGCCATATTGTGCCGCGAGGGCCTCATGCACTTGACATGTATTGGACGATGTTCGGTTATGTCGGGGATAGCGAAGAGATGACTAGACACCGGATGAAACAGGGTAACCTTATGGGACCTTCCGGGTACTTAGGTGTAGATGATAACGAAGCAATCAAGTTTTTGCAGGATGGGTTCAAAAACTCAATTCCGAGCGAAGGGGTTGTAAAGCTTGATCCAGAAAACGAAGGCGGGACCGATACCCTCATATCTGAGGCATCGATCCGATCCCTTTATCGTCACTATCGTGAGGTGATGGCTTTATGAGCAAGACCGGTGTTTCAATATCAGCCGAACAAAGGCGAGCTCTACGCTTTGATATTGAGGAATTTAATATCAAATACTCTGCTGTTTTGGATGCTCAGGATGTTCAAAGTTGGCCAAGCTTCTTTACTGATGATGCATTCTACAGAATCACCGCAAAAGAAAACTATGACCAAGGTTTACCTGTGGGTCTCGTTTGGTTACAGGGCAAGTCCATGTTTCTTGACCGTGTGGCCGCCATAGAGAATACGATGGTCTTTGCTCCTCGTTATCTTCGACATTTTGTGACCAATATCCAGGTGAAGGACTACAATGACGCGGGAGAAATTAGTGCGGAAGCCAATTATCTCGTTGTTGAAACGCTCATGGAGGATTCTACCAAAATTTTTCAGGCAGGGAGATATCAGGATATATTCGTGTCTGATGAGGATGGGAAACTAAAAATAAAGTCGCGAGATTGTATTTATGATAGTCTCTTAATTCCTAACGATATGGTATTTCCTGTTTGACAGGCTACAAATCATGGCGGCTTTACCTCAAATAGTCAGCCATCATGTACGCGAAAACTTTGGCGGCATCACAAGATCTTTCAACAGAGGAACAATCATCATCAGTGTGCGCAAAGCGATCTTCCCCACTACCGTAATTAGCACAAGGTATACCAACGTGATTCAGATAACCTTGATCAAATGCGGTTGTGGTATAGAAAGTCTCTGGCGGTCTACCAAGCATTTTGTTTGCCGCCTCACAAATGGCATTAACAATTGGTGAGTCCATTTCTACCAGAGATGGATACATAAATGGCCCTTCCTTCATTTCTACTTGCCATTTAAGGCCACTCGCAGGGTCTTCCAAACCATCTACTTCCATTACTATTTTTCGAATATCGTCCCATTTTTCGTGGGTGTCGTCTCCCGGCAAGAGGCGTCTATCCAAAGTAATTTCGCATTCGCCTTGAATAGTGTGAGTGGCATCAGGAAAACTCCGTATATGATTAACAGCAAAGGTTGGTTTTCCAAGGGCCTGATGTTCTCCAGTAAGTTCTAATTGGGTTTCTAATCGTTCTATTATTTCTAATGCCCCGGTAATTGCATTACATGCTCGGTGCGGCGCACTCGAATGCCCGGGGGCTCCCTTGACCGTTATGAAGGTATCTATTCGGCCTCGATTACCTAAAGTTAGTTTCAAACTAGTGCCCCCCAACACTGCCATATCAGCGCGTACACCCGCATCCTCAATTACGCTTTTTATCGCATCATGACGCCCTGTTTCACCAGAAACACAGCACAAAAAGACAAGTTGTCCGTTTATAGGAATATCCGAGCTAATGACAGTTTCCATTGCATGAAGCATAGCGGCCATGGTGCCCTTTTGCTCGCTCGCCCCTTTACCAAGAACGACTTCGCCAGGCAGGTCATACGCGCTCCCGTCGACCACCTCGCCGTCATATGCATTTTTCATTGTCGATTGAGGTTGGTTCATGGCGTTGCTGATGAGCATAAGTGATTTACCAGTGGTATTTTTCCCATAGCTAGCAATCAGGTTATGCATATTATCGTAACGAATATCACTAATTCCCATCTGCCTTAAACGTGGTTCTATGGCCTTATTTATAAACTCAGCGAGGAGCGGTTCTGCCTCAAACTTGTCCGTTTGTGGACTGGGAACTTTAACTAACTCAACGAGTATATCCTTTACTCTTGAAGTTGAAATAGTTTGCTCGAGAATATTTTTTAAATCCATGCTATAAACTGTGCCCCGCAATTGAACCATTTAAAATAATCAGAAAGGGTTTCTTATAAGTGATCTATTAAAATTCCAATTTTCAAGGTTGAACTATAAATCATGTAAACGCGTTGACAAACTGGTTGGAGGTTATTATTTTTCGGCCCGAAATTTCCAGCTCTAAAGAGTAAGAAAATGAAAGTCGCTAATTCGCTTAAGACACTAAAAAGTCGTGATAAGAACTGCCGCATCGTGCGCCGTAAGGGCCGTGTCTACGTAATTAACAAACAGAACCCTCGTTTTAAAGCAAGACAGGGCTAAAAAACCTCTCTTTAAGAATATTTGGCGTGCTTCAAGTGCTTTAATTTTTTTATAGAGGTGCAATACTTGCACTTGCTAGGTAGCCTATAGTTTAATTCTGCTTGGAAAAGAATTACTAAGCAGAGTACAGCTCTCATGAAGATGCCTACTCCCGATTCAGGAATCATTGCTCGGCGAGAAAAAATAGTCGAAGCTCTAAGGGCTATTGTGCCAGCGAGCTCAATTATTGCTGAGGAAGAAGGGTTGCGGGCTTATGAATGTGATGGCTTAACTGCTTATCATGCATTGCCCTTGATTGTTGTACTTCCAGAGAATGTAGATCAGATATCTAGAGTCTTGAGATATTGTTATCAATCGAATGTTAAAATCGTTCCCCGCGGAGCAGGTACATCTCTTTCCGGGGGGGCGTTGCCTTTAGGTGATGCAATTACTCTCGGGCTGGGTAAGCTTAATAAAATTATTGAAGTGGACTATCAAAATCGCTGCGTTGTAGTGCAGCCGGGGGTTACTAACTTGGCAATTACAGAAGCGGTCAAGAACAGTGGTTATTACTATGCACCGGATCCATCAAGTCAGGTTGCTTGTACGATTGGTGGTAATGTGGCGGAAAATGCAGGGGGAGTTCATTGTCTGAAATATGGATTAACTACCAATAATCTTCTTGGGCTTAAAATGGTTTTGATGGATGGTCAAATTATAAATCTTGGCGGAAAACATTTGGACGCGGGGGGGTATGATTTAATGGGTGTTGTCACCGGGTCGGAAGGTCTCCTCGGTGTTATCACCGAAGTCACGGTGCGTATTCTAACCAAACCGCCTGAGATACGGGCCTTACTAATGGGATTTAAAACAAGTGAAGAGGCAGGAAACTGTGTTGGTTCGATTATCGGATCTGGAATAATTCCTAGTGGTATGGAAATGATGGATCGTAAGGCCATACATGCGGCTGAGAACTTTGTTCATGCGGGATACCCTCTTGATGTTGATGCAATCTTAATTACTGAAATAGATGGTCCATTAGACGAAGTAGAATACTTAACAAATCAGGTTTCAGAGATCGCATATGGGGTTGGAGCAACGTTTGTCCGTTCGAGCCATAACGAGGAAGAGAGATTGCTGTTTTGGGCAGGAAGAAAAGCAGCATTTCCGGCTGTTGGCAGAATCTCGCCAGATTACTACTGCATGGATGGCACTATACCTCGTCATCGTTTGCCTGAAGTCTTAAAAAAGATAGCAGAGGCATCTGACAAATACGGTTTGGGGGTTGCAAATGTTTTTCATGCTGGGGACGGTAATCTTCACCCTTTGATATTATATGATGCTAATGTTGCTGGTGAACTTGAAAGCGCAGAAGCTTTTGGTGCTGAGATCCTTAAACTTTGTGTGGAGGTAGGAGGTGTTCTTACTGGTGAGCACGGTGTTGGAGTTGAAAAGCGTGATCTTATGGAAACAATGTTTTCGGAAGAAGACTTAAAACAGCAGCAGAGGGTTAAATGTGCTTTTGATTCCAAGCAACTTTTAAATCCAGGAAAAGTATTTCCAAAGCTTCATCGGTGTGCCGAATTAGGCAGAGTTCATATTAACAACGGGGAACTGCGTTTTCCGGAATTACCCCGTTTTTAATGTCTCGGTCTCTCAAACCCCGTGATTCTAAAGACCTTGAATCAATTATTGGTGATGCACTTGTCAACCGAACTCCACTAGAAATAATTGGTGGAGGCTCAAAAAGAACTATTGGTCAGTTAATGCCGACCAAGAAAAAAGTTTCGTTATCGGCCTTGAGTGGGATCACGCTCTACGAACCGAAGGAGTTGGTTTTAAGCGCATATGCTGGAACCCCGTTGGAGGAGATAGAAAGTGTACTTGGTGAACATAATCAGCATCTTGCTTTTGAACCGATAAACCTCAGCCATTTATTTTTTTGTAAAGCCGTTCAAACTATTGGGGGTGTAGTCTCAACGAATTTAGCAGGTCCAAGGCGTATATACTCCGGAGCACCGAGAGATCACTTACTTGGGGCAACAATGATTACAGGTAGAGGGGAAACTATTAAAACTGGCGGGCGAGTGGTCAAAAACGTAACAGGGTATGACCTTTGTAAATTATTTGCAGGGTCCTATGGAACATTGGCTGCTGCAACTAAATTGACAATAAAAGTTTTACCTGTTGGAAGTAAAATTCGGACAGTCTTAATATCATTGGAGAAAGAAGAAGATGCTGTTTCAGCCATGATTGCTTCGTTACAAGGCCCGTATGAAGTGTCTGGTGCTTCGTTTATTACTAGTGCACTTACAAGGCGATCTGAGGTGTCTTATATTGCAAGAGCTAACTCTTCTATTGTTGGCATTCGGATAGAGGGCTCAGGCCCTTCTGTAAATGCTCGATGTAGTAAATTAAAAAATATGTTAATGAGTTATGGGGATATCCAGGAACTACATTATCATAATTCTATGAAGTTTTGGCAGGAGGTCGCAAATGTGTCACCTTATAAAAACAAAAAGGGTGCTATCTGGAGAATATCAGTAGTACCCTCCATGGCAATTGAGACAGTAAATAAAATCATTAGAGGTTTAGATGTAGAATATTATCTAGACTGGGGTGGCGGATTGATCTGGCTGAGATTGATTGAAGACCGCAGTGATGCCGGAGCACGTACTATTCGTAATTCAATAGAGGAAGGCAAGGGACATGCAACTTTAATTCGGGCAACCGAGGATATTCGTGCTCAGGTTTCCGTATTTCAACCACAAGCGTCGGGCATTAGAGAGCTTAGTAAAAGTATTAAGAAAAGCTTTGATCCCGCTGGAATCCTAAATCCAAACAAAATGGTGCACTTATTAGAGGCTCACGGTGCAAACTAAATTTTCTCTTTCACAAATCAATGATCCAAATACTAAAGATGCTAACGACATTTTAAGGTCTTGCGTCCATTGTGGTTTTTGCAACTCTAGCTGCCCAACTTATTTACTAATGGGCGATGAGCTCGATGGTCCGCGCGGCAGAATTTATTTGATTAAAGAAATGTTGGAGAATGGCCGACCGGCTTCACCGGTGGATGTCAAACATTTAGACCGGTGTTTGGGTTGCCTTTCTTGTATGACCGCTTGTCCGTCGGGTGTTAATTATATGCATTTAATGGAGTACGGCAGGCGTCATATCGAGCAAACTTATAGAAGAAGTTTATTCGAACGGTTGATTAGAATTCTTCTCGGGGTGGTATTACCCAATCCTAAAATTTTTAAATTTATATTAGGTTTAGCCGTAATTTTTCGAGGATTTGAAAAATTCCTTCCAAGGAACCTAAGGAAAATAGCACATTTTGCATTAAACTTGGAGATACAAGGTAAAGTAGTGACCCCATCTACGTATATGTCCACATCTAAGCATAAGTATAGAGTGGCGTTGTTGATTGGGTGTGTTCAGAATCAACTTTATCCTGAAATAAACAATGCAACTATAAGGCTTTTGACCCGGCACGGTTGTGAAGTTGTTGTAGTCAAAGATGTTGGGTGTTGTGGTGCTCTTAATTTACATTTAGGTCAAAGACAAAAAGCGTTCAAACATATCAAGTCAAATGTAGATGCCTGGTGTGATGTAGCCGATGGGTCTCAACTTGATGCGATAATTGTAAATACGTCGGGTTGCGGCACGATGGTTAAGGATTACGGCCATTTGTTAAGGGAGGATAAGAATTATTCCAAGAAGGCGAGTAATATCTCTGATATTTCTGTTGATATAATTGAATTTATCGGCCGAATTGGCTTGCGCGGAATTAGTTTAGGAAAAAAGTTAAAGGTGGCCTATCAAGCCCCCTGTTCACTCCAGCATGGACAATTAATCCGTGATGAACCTCTTGAACTATTAAAGGCATGCGGTTTTGAAGTCGTTCTCCCTTCTCACGGGGATCTTTGTTGTGGTGCCGCTGGAACTTATCATATTCTGGAACAAAAAATATCAGAAGAGTTGCAAAATAAAAAAATTAAGTCGCTTGTAGAATGTTCACCTGATATAATTGCCAGTGGTAATGTGGGGTGTATGATGCAGCTGAAAACTTCTGATACTAACATTGTGTCATTTCCGATTGTGCATACAGTAGAATTATTGGATTGGGCAACTGGTGGTCCGAAACCTCCATCAATGAACTAATTATTTGGATACCTTTTTTGATGAAAATAAAAGAGTGGATGAAAAATGCTACTGACCTTCGTTTCAATATTCCGATAGAAGGTGGACAAAATGACCCGAGGCTGGTCCCTCTTTTTGATGCTTTAAGGACAACTAAAGATCCAGATGAAGCATTAGAGATTGAGGCAGGAATTTGGGCCCTTTGGGGGCTTTCGGGAGATGAGGATATAGACCAGTTAATGACAATTGGTATCAGTGCGCTTGGGGAAAGTGATGGAGAAACGGCGCTTTTAGCATTTAATGAGGTTATAGAAAAGGCACCTAGCTATGCTGAAGGGTGGAATAAGAGGGCTACATTATTTTATTTGGCTGGAGAACCTGAACTCTCAATTTCCGATATAAAGAAAACATTGGAGTTAGAGCCCCGGCATTTCGGAGCTCTTTCAGGTTTGGGTTTGGTATACATAGATATAGGCGAAGAACGCAAGGCTTTAGACGCTTTTGAAGAGGCCTTAAAAATACACCCCCATATGGAAGGCACAAAAACGCAAGTTCGTGAATTGCGCAGTGTTGTTATTGGTCGCGGCACTTAGCGAATAAAGTTTATTTCCCAACTCAGCTAAATTATTTAGTCAATTTTAGCAATACGCAGAATATTAGTGGTCCCTGGGGTGCCAAATGGAACTCCAGCCGTTATAACAACACTCTGTTCTGGGACAGCATATCCAAATTCTTTGGCAATCTGGCATGCTCGTCCGACCATATTTGAAAAATTAATTACATCTGGGGCCATTACACATTGAACGCCCCAAGCAAGGGCGAGTTTTCTGGCAGTTGCGAGACTTTCGGTAAGGCAAAGAATCGGCACCTCTGGGCGCCCCCTAGATGCACGTAATGTAGTCGAGCCGGATGTAGTGTAGGTAATGATCGCCGCCGCTGAAATGGTATGTGCCACTTGCCGAGCGGCATCTGTAATTGCATCAGGAGCGTTAGCTTCTGGGTCTCTATGCTCGCTGTTTGTGCGATACCAAAATTCGGGATCGCGTTCCACTCGGTGGATAATGCTATCCATCATTTTGACTGCTTCTAATGGATATTTTCCGGCCGCGGTTTCAGCAGATAGCATCACTGCATCTGCCCCATCATAAATAGCGGTCGCTACGTCCGAAGCTTCTGCCCTGGTCGGTTTTGGTGCCTCTATCATGGACTCTAACATTTGAGTTGCCACCACCACTGGCTTACCTTGTTGTCGGCATTTTCGTATGATCTGTTTCTGAAGGCTTGGGAGATCCTCTGGCGGGAGTTCAACACCAAGGTCGCCGCGAGCAATCATAATGGCATCAGAAACTTTTATGATTTGATCTAGCTGATCGATGGCGCTGGGTTTTTCTAGTTTAGAGAGGATACTTGCACGTCCGCCAATTAATTCGCTCGCTTCTAAAACATCTTCGGGGCGTTGAACAAAGCTGAGGCCAATTAGATCTGCCCCTAGTTCGAGCGCAAAATTTAAATCCTCTCGATCTTTTTCCCCTAGTGGGGAAATAGGCAAAACCGCATTTGGTATATTCACTCCTTTATGATCGGAAATAGAACCCCCAGTAACAACCTCTGCCTCCGCTATTTGTGATTCAGCTTTTATTATCTTTAAACATAACTTTCCATCATCAATTAATAGTTCAGTTCCAATCTTAAGAATTGTAAAAATTTCTGGGTGGGGAAGAGGAATACAGCTCGAGTCTCCCAGGTTTTTATTTAGATCAAGCTTTACAGTATCTCCTGCCAACAGTTCGCTGGCCCCATCCATAAACTTACCTACTCGTACCTTTGGGCCCTGTAAGTCGGTGAGGATTGCTGCGGGCCGACCAGTTTCGATTTCTAATTCACGGATCCAAGAAACGCGGGCCGCATGATCTTCATGTGAGCCGTGGCTGAAATTAAGCCTATAGACATCTGTGCCCGCATCGAAAAGTTCCCGCACAGACTCTAAAGAGTGGCTGGCGGGGCCCAATGTAGCGACAATTTTAGCCTGACGGAATCTACGCATAACATATTTATAAAACAGTGTACTAATATGCGCCAGCGCATATAGCAATACTACGAAAATCATTTACATTTGTTAACGTGGGGCCAGTTACAACATTATGACCAAGAATATCAAAAAATTCAGCACTTCGGTGTGCGGCGAGCAGCCCTGTCGGGTCCAGACCTAATTCCGTTGCGCCAGCGATGCTGTAGGGCGTTAAAAAGCCCCCAGCATTTTGACTATTACCATCTATTCCATCTGTATCGCAGGCCAATGCCCAAATCTTGGGATCGTGGTTAAGTGTTAATGCTAAAGCAAGTAGATATTCTGAATTTGGACCCCCATACCCCGTTGCGCTATTAAGAGAAACAGTAGCCTCGCCCCCAGAGAGCAGAATAAGGGGTGGGGAGGTCGTACTACGAAAAGTTGCCATTTTGAGGGCTTCCTCTGCGTTAATTTTGGCAATCTCAGTAGCTATGCCGGAGATAGAATCCCCTAAATTTATTACATCCCAGCCCCATTTTTTGGCTTGTGTAGCCGCCGCTTCCAATGCGTCCCCGGCCCGGGCGATAATATTAACAGTATCTGCTTGAAAGCCCTCTCTATTTAAAATATTTAGCCTTCTGTTGGTCAGAATCTTCTTTAACTTGTCTGGGATATTTAGATCATAGCGTTTTAATATATCAGAAACTGGTTCACTATCGGTTGGTAAAATCGTTGGACCGGAAGCAATTATTGAAGGGTCGTCTCCGGCAACGTCAGACATAACCAATGTTACAATCTGTGCGGGTAGTGCGGCTAAGCGGAGTTGCCCACCTTTAATACCAGACATGGCCTGCCTAACGGTATTTATTTCCTTAATAGATGCACCAGAGCTCAAAAGTGCTCGATTAATTAGTTTAATGTCTTGTAAGGCTATTCCTTCAATAGGATACGCCAGCAAAGAGGAGCCTCCACCTGACATTAAACTAATTACAAGGTCATCAGCATTTAAGTTCGAGACTACTTCCATCATTTCATGAGCGGCATTCTCGCTTTGTTGATCTGGAATTGGGTGGCCTGCTTCAATTATTTTTATATTTCTTGTATTTGTTTTGTGCTCGTATGGAACCACAACAACTCCAGACAGTGGTTCATCCCATAATTCTTCTAAAACCTTCGCCATCCACGCAGAAGCTTTCCCGGCGCCTATTACTATTGTTCTACCTTTTGGTTTCTTAGGAAGGTGACGGGGAATACGTTTTTCGGGGGAAACTGCCTCGACTCCAACATAGAAAAGCTTTTTAAGATTTATCTCTGGTTGTAGATCCATAATTCTATTATGACTTATAATTAGTATTTACGGCAAAGCGAATGTGTAATTTGAAAAAATCCAGCTTGCTGCGAGAGCATTCCTATTCATTCAATTTGTTAAAATGGTTTGGTACAGCAGCAGGCGTTATTGGTGCTTTAATCTTAGCACTTAATTTGCTTATGAGTGGATGGGGTTGGTTATTATTCGCCATTTCATCTTCGTCTTGGACGTTTGTAGCCGCAGTGATGAAAGACTACAGTTTAATGGTACTACAAATAGCCTTCCTAATGGTAGATTTAATAGGAATATGGAGGTGGCTAATGATATAAAATAAAGTAGTGACCCCAATTTTTTGCGCATTATGTTTTGTAAGTTTCTATTTATCAAGAATGATGTATAAATCGGTGGTAAATGGTTTTAAAGATCAAATTAAAGCTAAAAGGAAAAAACGATGTCTGAAATTGACTCCCAAACCCAAATAGAATTAGAGGCAGCTGCGTTTAGAGTTCTCACAGGACACCTTTTAAAAAGGAAAGACGTCCAAAATATTGATATTATGAATCTCGCTGGTTTTTGCAGGAATTGTCTAAGTAAATGGTATTTAAATGCCGCCAAGGAACGGGGCCTTACTATGACCATGGAAGAGGCTCGAGAGAAAATTTACGGTATGGCATATGAGGATTGGAAGAATAAATATCAAAAAGAGGCAACATTGGACCAACAAGAAGCTTTCAAAAAAGTATTGGCAGACCCGAACCTTACGTCCTGAACTAAAAAGTCGTTAAACTTTTCGGTTTTCGCGTACTCATTAGATAATGAACGGCGTCTTACCAACTATGGGGTGAGGTTTTGTAAATTGAGAGGAAAAATATGTCAGAGGAGACTGGAAACGTGGCGCGCAACCATTTACGTGCTTACATTGATCGAATTGAACGGCTAGAGGAGGAAAAGGCGGCGTTAATGGAAGATATTCGCGAAATATACGCTGAAGCTAAAGGAACTGGTTTTGATCCAAAAATAATGCGTCAAGTTATAAGAATTAGGAAAATGGAGCCTGATCAGAGACAGGAACAAGAATATATTTTGGACACTTACCTGTCAGCTCTTGGAATGCTCAAAAATTTAGATTTAGACGATAAAGTTGATAATAGCTTAATGGAGGTGGACCTCGATTTAAAATGATAAGTGAAAACAGACTCCCAAACTTGTAATCTTTAAGGTCGTTTTGATCCAATAATTTTATCTTGAGTTTTGTTTTTAAAGTCACTCGCATCATGGCGCTCGTGTAATTGCTCGTCCAATTCTCCGCGATGTTTGTTAACCATCCGACCGCGTTTGACTGTTTCTCTTTTGTCGATATCTCTTGCCCAACGCATAGCGTTGGTATAAGCCTCCGCATCAATGAACTCAGCCGCATCATATTGTCTATTTAAAAGTACGCCTCCGTACCAGGGCCAAATCGCTATATCTGCAATCGTATATTCGTCATCACATATATATTGATTGACGGCTAAGTGTTTATCCAAAACGTCCAATTGACGTTTTGTCTCCATGGCAAAACGGTTAATTGCATATTCAATTTTGATTGGTGCATAGTGATAAAAATGACCAAATCCGCCCCCTAGATACGGTGCACTGCCCATTTGCCACATCAGCCACGATAGACATTCTGCGCGGGCAGCCCTGTCACTGGGCAAAAAGGCTCCAAATTTTTCGGCTAGGTATAATAAAATTGCGCCGGACTCAAAAACCCGTGTCGGTGGGTTAGTGCTATGATCTATTAAAGCGGGAATCTTTGAATTAGGGTTAATTTTTACAAAATCACTCCCGAATTGTTCTCCATCACCAATCTTAATCATCCATGCATCATATTCTGCATCATTAAAACCTAATGAGAGGAGCTCCTCGAGTAGGATCGTTACTTTAACACCATTGGGAGTGCCTAAAGAGTATAGCTGGAGAGGGTGCTTTCCGATAGGTAACTCCTTGTCATGTGTTTTGCCTGCAATAGGTCGGTTGGTTGACGCGAAGGGGCCACCATTATGTTTTTCCCACTTCCATATCTTGGGCGGCGAATATGATGATTCTGACATTAATAATCTCCGATTTTTGGCACCCGCCTATTTTTTAAGCTCACGGTGCAGGAACATCAGTTTATAAAATTACATACAAACAATAAAAGTGCACGATGTTACTAGTGTGTAAATTTAGGTGCCGCTATAAGATACAATTAGAATCAACATTGATAGTCAAAGAATTTAAATAGGAATAATTTAGTTATTTTTATTAGTAAAAGATAAAAATATCATTTTAATCGCTTATGGGATTATTAGAGATAAATAGTTCCGTCCCTTTAAAGGCATGTATGTTTCTATGATAAGTAAAAAGAAGTGTCATAAAGATTTTGTTGTTTTGGCATTCTATCATTTTATTCAGATAGATGATGTCGAAATTTTGAAGATCTCTATGAAAAAAGTTTGTGAAGACAATAAAATAATCGGCACCATTTTATTAGCGGAGGAAGGTATAAATGCCACGATCGCTGGCGGCAGGGCTGGCATTGATAATCTCTTGTCCCACCTTAAGGTTGATATTCGTTTTTCTAATTTAGTTTACAAGGAATCCTTTACAAAGAAAAAGCCTTTCAAGCGGTTGAAAGTTAAAACTAGAAACGAAATCGTTAGTATGGGTATCCCTAATACCGACCCAAAATCTCTTTCTGGGATTAGAGTCGATGCGCACCAGTGGAATCAGCTAATTCAAGACCCAGACGTTATTACAATTGATACACGGAATGAGTACGAGTGTGAAATCGGGAGTTTCAAAAATGCAGTTTCACCGGGAACTAAAACTTTTCGTGAGTTTCCAGGTTTTGTAGACAAAGCCTTAGATCCTGAAAAACATAACAAAGTGGCGATGTTTTGCACTGGTGGTATACGTTGTGAAAAGGCTACGCACTATTTACTCAAAAAAGGTTTTAAGGAGGTTTACCAACTAGATGGTGGCATTCTCAAATATTTGGAAACCGTCAATCATGAAGAGAGTCTGTGGCACGGAGAATGTTTCGTATTTGATGACCGCGTGACGGTTGATAAAAATCTTGGCCCAGGCTCTTTTAAACAATGCAGTGCTTGTCGTCGACCTTTGTCTGCTAAGGATAGGGAGAGTCCAAATTTTGTACAGGGAATATCCTGTCCACATTGTTATGGCAAAATCAGTGTGAAAAAACTTTCTGCTTTAAAAGAAAGACAGCATCAAATTGAACTGAGAAAAATACGAAAAAATGGAACAATTAGAAATGATAAGAGGAATTAGTAATTATGTCAGATTATCCTTTACTCTATTCATTTAGACGTTGTCCTTATGCTATGCGTTCAAGAATGGCGCTTAAAAAAGCGGGTATTATTTGTGAATTGAGGGAGGTGGTGTTACGCGACAAGCCTTCAGAAATGTTAGAGTTATCGCCTAAAGGAACAGTTCCTGTTTTAAAACTAGCGGATGGCAAAGTATTGGAGGAAAGTCTGGATATTATGCATTGGGCACTTAATTTTCGAGATCCGGATAGGTGGTTAGAACCAATAGATGAGATTGGGGCAATTATTAACCTATTGGATAATGAATTTAAAATCACTCTGGATAAATATAAATACTACATAAAATACCCAGAGTTTTCCCAACAATATTACAGATCGGAGGGTGAAAAGTTTCTTATTTATTTAAACGAAATTCTAACTAAAAATCAAGGTCTCGGTTTATGCGATTTAAGAACAACTTTGGCAGATATAGCGGCATTTCCTTTTGTGCGCCAATTTGCTTTTGTTGATAAGACTTGGTTCGATCAAACTCCCTATAAAATGTTGCAGGGTTGGCTAAATTTTCATCTATCGAGTCCACTTTTTAAGAATGTTATGAAAAAGTACAAAGCTTGGATCCCAGGAGATCCCTTGGTATTATTTGGTGAAGAGGTGAGCTAACTGGTCGAAAAACTAAAACTTTTCTACCCATGGCCTTAGTTCTATTTCCCATGCCCAGCTGTCGCGTGGCTGACGCAAAAAATCATAATAGGTCTTGGCTATATTGTCGGGGTCTAAAAGTCCATCTGACCCTCTATCGTCCCGCGGATCATTCGGTTGTTTAATACCTCCATCAATGACGAAGTGGGCAACGTGAATATTTTTTGGGTGTAGTTCTCGGGATAGACTTTGTGCTAAACCACGTAAGCCGAATTTACCCATGGCAAAGGTGGCGGAATTTGGGTAACCCTTTACACTGGCGGAAGCACCTGTAAAAAAAATCGACCCTCGACCACGTGGTACCATCAGTTTGGCCGCTTGCTGGGCGACCAAGAAGCCACCATAACATGTGATTTTAATTGCCTGTAGAACTAGACCTGGATCTAAGTCCGTAATTGGGCCTCGCACTCGGTTAGACGCATTATAAATTACTATATCAGGTTGTGCGATGTCTGAACTCACTCTATTAAACAAATCTATGACATTTCCTGGAGAAATCGCATCACATTTATAAGTATTTGCACCCGTTTCAGATACTAATGACTCTAGCTTATCTATATTGCGTGATGCCAACGCGACTTTTATTCCTCTTGAGGTGAAAAGACGCGTAAGTGAGGAACTTAAACCTTGCCCGGCCCCCACTATCAGAGCCAACTCATTTGTTTCTACAGTCACTGTCATATTTATTAATTTACTTTAACAGGGTTCACTAATACATGGTGAACCACACCATTTACGTGCTTGATACGTTTAGCGATAGTTAAAACCTTATTTAGCTCTTTTTGGGATAGTGCCCGACCAATAAGATAAATTGTCGAATTTACAACACGAGTTTGATAGTTCGCTGACTTAATACCTTTTTCCGCGAGAAGTTGGGAGTTAAGTTTAGTACTAATCCAAATATCATTTGCTGTATTTTTAAACTTTCCAGTATTTGTGACCTGAACATTATTGTAAATTGTTCTGATGCCCGGTATGCCGCTAGTCAGTGCTATGATACGTTGCCGTTGATATTCTGACCCTACCGTGCCTGTAAGCATTACTCTTCCTTCATAAACATTTGTATGTAGGTTAAAGAATAAGTCGTGGTTTTTACCGCTAAAAAGCCGTTTATTGATATCAAGTTTTATTTCAGCATCTGTGGCAATCTGTTTTAGTAGTCGTTCTTCGATAATAGTACAGCCCTGCAGGAATATTGTGCTTACCATAAGAAAAATAAGTGTCTTGGAAAATTTTGGTGCTGGGAAGGGTAGTTTATTAAGTTTGACTTCCATAAAGAGCCTCTAATTTTTCGCAAAATTTCTCGCGAATAATATGTCGCCGAATTTTTAGGGTTGGTGTCAACATTTCATTATCAATTGTGAATGCTTCATGGCTTAATGTAAATCGGCGGACTTTTTCAATAACAGAAAGATTTTTACTTACACGGTCAACAGCCTCAACTATTACCTTTTTGAAATCGGGTTGCTCAACAACAAATTCTAGGTTAGCGTTTGGGTGTCCATGTTCTTTAGCCCAAGCAGTTGCGTATTCCGCATCTGGTATGATTAGAGCTGTCAGATGTGGACGCCTGTCACCATAAACCATGGCTTGTCCAATTTCAGGCTGAGTCGTTAACATTCCCTCAATACGTTGTGGAGAAATATTATCACCCCCAGA
>MDTE01075466.1_pt1 | contig 17144 bp, 8 predicted proteins | sample 811231 | NCBI WGS metagenome assembly MDTE01 (sample SAMN05326651, study PRJNA326480) | marine metagenome | isolation source: seawater | place: Indian Ocean: Red Sea | collected 2010
AACTTAGATAATTCATCTATAATTTTCTTAACATTATCAATAGATTCTTGTCCTGTTGCAGGAGCGCTATGAAAATGGATATAAGATAACTGAACGCCTCTTTTAAGCATTTTAAAAGATGCTGCAGGTGAATCAATCCCTGATGAAATTAAACTTAGAGCCTCTTCTCCACAACCGATGGGGAGACCTCCAAAACCCTTCTTTGATTGGTGTCCTATAAAGGCCGTATCTTCAATTATTTCAATTCTTAATTCAATATCTGGCTTCTTTAGCTTAACCTTTTTACCAAGCTTATTACAAATGAGCTCTCCCACCATAGCATTAAGTTCCGGAGAAGTGTGCGGAAACGATTTATTCTGTCTTTTTGTAAATATTTTAAATGTCTGAAAATTATTTGCTTCAGATTCTAATAAATCTAGGCAGCAATTCTTGATTTCTTTTATATCAGAGGGGATACTGTTCATTAAATGAACACTTGATATTCCCATTACATTACTTAATTTTGATATATATTGATTTGCTTTCTTTAAATTGATATTGTTAATAAAAATCCGTGCTGAAAATTTCTTAATATTTGAAAATTGCAACCCTTTAATTTGGTTTTTAATATTTATAACAAGCTGTTTTTCAAACCAATTGCGATTACCTAGCTTAATTGCAATTTCATCATAATGAATTAAAATGCAGTGAGAAATATTATTCGTCATCCTTTGAATGCTCTACATCAAAGTGTTTATGAATAGTATCTAATGGAGCTTCAAATTGCTCTCCTGAGGACATTGTTTTAATGATACCCACTTTTCTTTTAATCTCTTCTTCTCCTAAAATTATAACGTATTCTGCATTTAATTTATTAGCCTGTCTCATCTGAGATTTAAAGCTTCCTCTAGTAAAGTCCATCATAACTTTAATACCTAGCTGATTACGTAGAGTATCACAAATTTTTAATGAATTTGTAACTGCATCATCTCCCGCAGATATAACAAAAACATCAATCTTTGCTTCTGCAGTTTGCTTATCTAAATTAAGTGCCATCATGAGTCTTTCCATACCTGCCGCAAACCCTATCGCAGGGATAGACTTCCCTCCTAGCTGCTCAACTAAATTATTATATCTACCTCCTCCGCATAAGGCATCCTGAGAACCAATTGATTGCGTTCTAATTTCAAAGGTAGTAAGGGTATAATAATCTAATCCTCTCACTAGTTGAGGATCAATGGTATATGGAATATTGAGCTTATCTAGAAACCTTTGAACTTGAGCAAAATGTTTTTTTTCAGAATCATCCAAGGATTCTAGTATGCTTGGCGCACCTTTAATAATATTCTGCTCTTCCTTGCTTTTTGAATCTAAAATTCTTAATGGATTTTTAGCGTATCGCTCTTTACTTACATCAGATAAGTCCTCTACATTATCAGATAAATATTCTTTTAATATTTTAGAATATTTTTTCTTTGTTTCTCTAGAGCCTACACTATTAATAACTAATTCTAAATTTTCTACTCCAAGCATATTAAAAATATTATACGCCATTGAAATTACCTCTGCATCTTGTTCAGGGTGCTCAGATCCAATTGCTTCAATACCATATTGATAAAATTGTCTCTGGCGTCCTTTCTGTGGCCTTTCTCTCCTAAACGCAGGACCGATATAGTATAGCTTTGCAACTTTATTACGCTTATCCATACTATGCTCTATATATGACCTAACAGATGGGGCAGTTAACTCTGGCCTTAGCGCTAAAACATCACCTCCTTGGTCTTTCCAAGAATACATCTCTTTATTTACAATATCAGTTTCATCCCCAATAACACGATTAAATAAATCTGCTTTTTCAACCACAGGAGTTCTGATTTCACCATACCCATGAATGTCAAAAAAATTATGTAATAAATTTTCTATTTGCTTCCAATTTTGAGTTTGGGAAGAAAACAAATCATGCATGCCTTTTATCGAATTAATTTTCATCATTTATCTATATTGTGTATAAAATTTAAAGAATACCTCATATTAATTTTACATAAAATTATTAAAGACCAAAAAAGCTTCCACCTGTTGATTTAACCTTAACATCTCTTAAATCAGGATTTTTAACATATATATTTAATAGAAACCCTTTATTATTACCGCTAGGCCACCACTTAAAACTAAATTCCCAACAATGCAGAGGTCTAAACAAATAAAGGCTGTGGCTTACAATTTTATTATCTGCTAAATCAAATCGGGCTGAATATGTCATCTTCCAATTAGAAGATAGGTTTATATTAATATCTGTATTTGCCCACAAAGTTTTATTCCAATTAATTTTATTGCCTTGAGTGTAGGATTGTAAAGAATAATAAAGACGTAAACCCGTATCCCACACCTTACTATCTTCAATTACGGGCTCATACGGATCAGTTGACTGGTACAAATTCATCCTATCATCAAAATCTAATGTATCACCTAAATTTTCCTCTATCTCTATTTGATCATAATTGAACTTATTCCCGCTAAAACTGAGATCGGTTGATGCGCTGATGTATGTTAGTCGTGGGAAGGATTCAAATTGATTAACCCTATTATAGCTATCAGTTTCTTCATCATATACTTGTTTGTAAACATCATGAATCATAGATATATCAACATCAAATAGATTGGGGATATCAGCCTGAATTGAAGAATTTAAATTTGACCATTTTAAATCAACCTCAGGATTATATGCTGTGTTAAGTGTCCAATTTAAGAAACTGGCCTTCTCATAATTACCTGCTTGATTCAAATATTTAACCTGAAAATCATTTCTAACAGTTAAAGAATATCTACGCGAAGTAGTTGTAGAGGTTCCTCCAACTAATGATCCTGAAAAATAGTCCCTATACTCTGACTGACTACTTTGAAATAAATTTGAATTATTTGATAAATCAGGTAGATAACTAAAGCTAACTGTAGGACTAATTACATGTCTAAAACTATTCAGTTTTCCAATTTCAAAAGGGATAATACCATATAATTTTGTTGCTACAGACATGGATAATGAGCCAGAAAGTCTTCTTTTAAATGAATTATTATAGGCATAATCTTCAGTGAATTCATTATTTTCATCTAATTCATATTCTTTATATCTAAAAATCCAACTCTCTTTGAGATTAATGCTAGGAGTGACACTAAACCATTTAAAAACTTTATCACTAAATGAAAAATTGAAATTGTGGATTACTCCTGAACTATAATCGCTAGTGTCAATTTTGCTATCTATAAAAAACTCATCATCATCAAATTGATTATTACCATTATCATCGATGAATTCTTCTCCCTCATCAAACTCTCCATAGTTATTTGCATAGAATCCTATTTTTTGATTTCCAGTTGCAACTGATGATACTGAACCAAATATATTGTTATACCATTTATTTCCATCTCCAAAAATACGATTAGAGTTTCGTCTAAATGTAATCTTTGGCAGTGTTCTAGTTTTATAATATTTAGGACTAATATCAGGAGACTCATCAAACGTTAGCATATCATATGTTTCAGATAAATAAAGTGTAAACGTATTTCCTGCATTGGGCCAGGTTTTAGTATAATTCGCAGATGATTCTATTTTTTGAGTTAAACGTGTCTCTAAATCAAATCCAATATTATCTGATTGATAGAAATTATTTGATGTGATATAGGTTAAATCGATATTAAGTTTCTGGTAGGGATCAAAACTCTGATTATGAACCCAATGAAAGTCCCAATCCTGGGTTGTGGAGTCTGAAAATATATTGGAAATATCTTCTGTTAAATATAAATCACGCTTTAGTGTTGATCTAATACTACCATCATATTGATAGCGCTTTTTATATCTAAAGTACGTTTTAATGTTAAAACCTTTCAAATCATATAAACTCGTTAAAAGTTTTAAATCTAAAAAATCATTTGGGGCCCAGTAATATCCTAAATTTTGGATAAAATTCCCTCTTGATTGAGAGTTCCCAAATGATGGCATAATCCAACCCGTTCTACGTTCTCCTCCCTTATTTGGAAGAACGGCAAATGGAAACCCAATCACAGGAAAATCTGCGATATATAGCACAATAGGTCTTGCAATAACTTTATCCCCTTGTATCATCTTCATTTTTTTGCTCCCAAAATAGTAATGTGGATGATCTAAGGAACATGAGGTGTACTTGCTATCAAACATATGAAAAACATTCGGATCCTCTCTTTGAATAGTTGCCCCATGATAAAAGCCATCATCAAAATTTGTATTTCCTTTTTTAATAACTCCTTTTTTATTAATTAAATCAAACTTCATAGATTCTCCAATCATAGGGCTTTCTCCACCTCTTGATACAATTGGATATGTTTCATAGGCATAATCAGCATCAAGCATATTTGTATCCCAATCAACAATAATATTTCCAGATTCGATACTCGTATCTCCATAGTCAACTTGCGCTTGTTTTTTTAAAATACTTTGTTCTGCTTGAATAATATAATCAATATACTCTGCTTCATAATAAACTGTTGAATCAACCTTTGAATTTCCTTTTTCTGGTATAAATTTTCCAATTCCTCCTCCTCTAACTTTCATTGCACTCAAATTTTGATTTTTAAAAATCATCATAATAGAGTCGCCTGAAATATTATTAGCGCCTACTAATAAAGAATCTTTAATAACATTGTAATCTGCAATTGCCATACCATAAATATTTAAATTTCTAATTGTATCTCTCTTAATTAAAACTTCTATCTCTTCCCCTTGAAGTTCATCTTCAAAAATCATAAAAGGAGAGTTCTCTGAAACTCTCGCCTTAACTATATTCAATGCTTTAGCTGAATCATACAATTTTAGAATTGTACTTATTGAATCTGGAGATGAAATATAAAGCCTATTTGATTCTAGCTCCCTTTTACTTGCGCTATCAATAATCTTAACGCTTCCAAGGCCTTGTATAGAATCAATCTCTGACCAATAATACAAAGTATCAGAGCTGATAACCTGACTATCCTGGGTAAGAATAACATCATTATAAGCAACACAATAATCATCATTAGTATAATACACAAGCTGATCGCATTTAATGATTTTATCATTATCAATCATTTTGATTTTTCCATATAAATGAACTTGATTATCTTCAGTATATTCTACAGCTTGATTGGTCCAAAGTTGGAGAGAGCCCTTACTCATAACTACATTACCAGTAAATTGTCTAATTTGCTTGCCTCCTTTCTTTTTGATTTCTGCTTTATCTGCAGAATATTGCCAATTTTCTGCCATAAAAAAAGAAATTAAAAGTAAGGGTAATATGTATCGTTTATTATGCATTAGCTTATTAAATGTTTAAAGCAATCATTGGTTCTGCACTTTATTGTATTATTTATGTATTAATTTAAGCGAATTCTGATTTATATTTAATTATGAAAAAAATATTAACAATAATTTTTTTATCCCATATATTATTTCCTCAATGAGCAATGTGAGGAAATCCCTCGATGCCGGTCGGCAACGCAAGTGATGGAATAGGCTTATTTGCAGGTCAAATAATGGTTTCAGCAAATATGAATATACAGCATATTGACTGGAGTCACGACCCTGTACCAAATGAAAACTTTGACCATTTTGGACATTTATCAACAAAACTCTTTTTACCATCTGTAACTATTGGACTATCTGATTATTGGAATGTGAATCTTTTACAAAATATTGCAATTAGAGAAATGGGATGGGGCCCTCATCAAGAAAGCGATCATCATCGTGCAGAATCATCTTTAGATGATTTTACTAATGCGAATGGAGGAATTCTAGGAGATACAAATTTAAAATTTAAATATTTATTAAATAATACTGGAATGCAGCCAGGCAATAGAATATTTGTTGGATTTGGCGTATCAATACCTTCAGATAATGTATTGACATCAGACCCCTTTTTCTTACAAGAAGAACAAGAAACGGGCTCTATAGACTGGAGCGAAGATGGTCACGAGCACCGTCACTTTGCTCTAAGTGATGGTAATTATAAAGGATTAATAGAAATTCAATTCTTTAATAAAAAAATAACTAATCCAGTTTTCTCAGGAATAAAATTTGAAACAAAGCTACCATTTAAAGATTCAAAGTATGGATATGCTGCTGGACAGATATATAGCCTATCATTGAGCGCTCTTTTTAAACCTAACAAAAAGCTACAAGATTGGGGGTTAATTGGAATTTCATCTGGCATCTTTCTACTTCATAACGGTAATGGGTACTGGAATGGATTTCTGGATCCCTCATCAAATAGCACAATGCTAATTCCCTCTATAGGCGCTATATGGAAAACGGGGCAAAACTCAATATCCCTAAATATTCAAAAACCAATGCTCATAAAAGGAATTGGGATAGGATCAGAAAATGCGCTGAATAATGAATTTGATGCTATTGAGCTAACCATTGGATATAGGTATACGCTAGACTATGTAATCCCGTGGCTTTATTTTTAATCATGTATAAAATCATACTTTTACTCTGTTTTTTTGTTATAAGCTGCTCAAGCAATAATATTAGTTTACAGTCTCAAAGTTGTCAAAATAATGGTACTATAGATTTTCTATATATTCATATTCCTTGCAATTCTTGCATTAACTTGGTAGAGGAAATTATTGAATCAAATGAGGGTATTTTTGACTATAATATTATTGGCAACAAAGATACACATATACTAATTAATTATTGTTATAATCAGAATAAAACATCAAAGATGCTAATACAAGAGATGTTTCTGAAAAATGGATTTGCTATTAATCAACAAATGACAGATATGCAAATTGATGATTTAGAAAGCCTCTGTTGCCTTCAGAAATAACGTTACACCTTGTAACGAAATAATTCTTTGCTATCTTCATAAATAATTAATAGCTTGCTTTTAGATTTAAAATTGAACTTATACCATGGAGAGAAGAATGCTTTATTACCTTAGATTTAGTTTTTTAATAGCCTCACTTTGTTGGGCTCAAGTGGCCACACCATCAACACCTAAGAGCTTTAATACCAATGAAAATATTCCTATTTCTAATATTATTTTACCCTCATTTGATGTTGAGCAATTTTTAGCTGAAGATGAAAATGAGCTTAGGTCAACCGATACTAAACCGTATCGATTTGCAAACCCAATTTCTGTTGATTTGAATATGGATAATTCAGGGTCGTGGACAGAACTTGAAGATGGTTCTTTGATTTGGATGCTTGAAATTGAATCGACAAATGCATTTTCTTTAAACTTAATATATGATACTTTCAATATACCTGAAGGAGCTGAGTTCTTTGTTTATTCTAAAGGTAGAGAAATGGTCCTTGGAGCATTCTCAAACTTCAATCATAAGCCTCATGGAGGATTTTCTACTGCGCCAGTTAAAGGTGATAAAATTATACTTGAGTACAATGAGCCTGCTAATGCAGAATTTGCTGGATATATAAGTATTAATACAGTTGCTCACGACTATCGCAATGTTTTCTTTAATACTGAAAGGGGCTATGGCGATTCAGGGAGTTGTAATAATAATGTTGCGTGCAGTGTTGGAGATGATTGGGTTGATGAAGTTAGGTCTGTTGCAATGATTTTAACCTCAGGAGGATCTAGGTTATGTACTGGTTCATTAATTAATAACGCCACACAAGATTTGAGTCCCTATTTTTTAACTGCTAATCACTGCTTGGGTGGCAATAATTCTTGGATTTTTATGTTTAATTATGAAAGTCCTCAATGCACTAATCAAAATGGTCCAACTAATATGACTGTTTCAGGTTCAACTTTACTAGCAAGTAGCTCAACATCTGATGTTGCATTATTACTTTTAAATGAAACTCCTCCAGAAGACTATAATGTCCATTATGCTGGATGGGATGTTTCAGGGTCAACCCCAAGCACACCTGTAGGGATACATCATCCATCTGGAGATATTAAAAAAATATCTTTTGACTATAATAATGCCTCAAATAGTGGTAATTACTGGGATGTTGATAGCTGGGATGACGGTACAACAGAACCTGGATCTTCTGGTTCTCCATTATTTGATGGCGTAACACATCGAATTATTGGTCAGCTATACGGAGGTGTTGCTTCATGTACTAATTTTGGATATGATACATATGGGAAAACATCCGTATCGTGGAATTTAGGCTTGAGCGACTATCTAGATCCAAATAATACAGGGCTTTCATATATTGATGGTATAGATGCAATTGATTTACCAGATCCGGCAATAAGCTTATCTAATATTAATCTTGATTTTGAGCTTGAAAGCAATGATTCCGACTTTTCTTCTATTACTATTTCCAATACGGGAGAATCAGAATCTGTATTATTCTATTCTTTAAATATTAGCAGCTTTGAAACCCCATTAGGTGGCCCCGATAGTATAGATAATTTTTGGAGCGATTCAAATAATGAGCAAATGCTAGAAAGTGAATGGATTGATATTACTAATGTTGGAAATATATATGAATTTAGCAACAATGATCAATCTGGAAATTTAATTGATATTGGTTTTGATTTCCCCTTTTATGGTCAAGCTAGGAATCAGTTATTTATTAACCCAAATGGATGGATTGGATTTGGAGATGATAGTAATGCCTGGGACAATACATCAATTCCCTCATCTTCAGCACCTAGATCCGCAATTTTTGGCTTTTGGGATGACTTAAACCCTGTTAATGATGATTGCAACTCATGTTCAGGTCAAGTATTTTATCATTCTGATGGAGAAAGAATGGTAATATGGTTCAATAATGTTGCGCATTGGCCAACTAATTTTGAAAATAGTTACTATAATTTTCAGATAGTTATTTACAAGTCTGGAGATATAAAATTTAATTATGATAATATGGTTGGAATTTCAAATTCTGCAACGATTGGGATTCAAAATGATTCTGGTACTTCAGGATTGCAAATGTCTTATAATACTGAATATGTAGAGAACAATTTAACAACTCATATCAAGAAAAATCCTATTTGGGCAGGGATAAATCAACTTAATAATTTTGAATACAGCGGTGAATTAGTGGCGGGCAATTCTACTACTTTAGATATTATTATAGAAAATATTGAACTTCCGGAAGGAATTTATAATGCCAGCTTAAATATTTCATCAAATGCCAGTGCCGCTATATCATACCCAATCACTTTAACAAGCACTTCAGATATTATTTTAGGAGATCTCAATGGGGATGCTGTAATTAATGTTGTAGATATCGTGCAATTAGTAAATATTGCTTTGGGGCTATCTCCTGAAATCACAGCAGCAGATGTTAATGAAGATGGTATAATAAACGTACTTGATGTAATCCAGCTCGTCAATATAGTTTTAGATAATTAATATCGTTAATATTTTTTAACTTTTTATCATGAAACTATTAATTATACATGGACCAAACATGAATTTACTAGGCTCGTTTTCTACAAATCGTAATACGCTAGATAAACTAAATCGAAAAATTCGTCAAACAGCAAGAGAACAAAAAGTAGATGTCAAAATATATCAAACTCATAATCAGGCAAAGTATGTCACCTTATTGCAAAGAAACCGAAATAAAGTAGATGGAATGATTCTTAATCTTGGTCCCTGGCACGTAGATGGCCTGCTTATAAAAGATACACTATCAATTATTAATCCTAAGTATAGAATTGTTGAAGATATCAATCACTCTAAAGAGTATTTAAATCAATCGTTATTTGATAAAGGTATAATCATTGGAAATAGTGATATTAATCAAGCTTACTGTCAGGCAATGGAACAATTAGTCCACACATAGTGTTACAAGCTTTAATAATGATATAAATAATTAATGTTATAATTTTACATATGAAGCAAACTAAATATATAATTATCTTACTTTTGACATGCATCCAGCTTGTCAATGCAAATGATAAGATATATAGAGATAATAGTCTTTTATTTTCAATATATAGCAATATTTCTCCATTGCAATTTGACCATACTTTTTATAGGTCAAATCACGATGAAATCAATGTTTTTTTAGCAAATTATGATATTATTAAGATTGAGCCTTGGCTAAAATCAGCAACAGAAACTGATTTTGATAATGATATTTATTTAAATCGTATTTATCGCATTACGTTTAGTGAAAAATCAAAATCAAATATACTAGAGGCATTTGATGAATTAAAAACAATCTCAGATGTACAGTACGTAGAAAGAGAAAATCGTCATAAAATTTATTATACCCCTAATGATAGCCAATATGGACAGCAATGGTTTTTACCTGCAATTAATTCTAATGATGCATGGGATTTATGGAATATAAATGGCGGAGAAATCCCTGGAGATAAACAAATTATCCTAGCATCTGTTGATACCGGAGTAAACTGGAAACATCCTGATTTAGTAAATAATATTTATCAGAATTTAGGAGAGGATGCAGATGGAGATGGACAAACAATTATTTACTCTGGAGGGCAATGGATTTTAGATCCTGGAGACTTAAATGGAATTGATGATGATAACTGGGATAATAATGCATCAACATATATTGATGATTTGGTGGGATGGGAGGTTAGTGGCGGCACTTACGGAGATAACGATCCTAATCCTCCAGGTGGTGGTGGATGGTCCCATGGAACTCATGTAGCTGGACTTTTATCTGCAACCTCAAATAACAGTACAGGAATTGCCTCAACTGCATTTAATTGTAGCATCCTCCCAGTAAAATGCACTGCTGATAATGAAGATAATGGATATATTAGCAATGGATATGAGGGGATGTTCTACGCTGCGCAAGCTGGATATAATGCAGAAGGTTTTGTTATTATTAATTGTAGCTGGGGTGGTATGGGATCTAATATTTTTGAACAAGCAAATATCAATACCATGTATAATAACTATAATGCTGTTATTTTTGCTGCTTCCGGTAATGGCAGTGAAACAGGGTGGGGAGAAGATTATTCAGCACATTTCCCTTCCAGTTATGATAATGTTATTTCAGTAACAGCTCTTGGGCAAAATAAATCCTGGAATCATTGGGCCACCTATCATGAAACTGTAGATCTAGGATCTCCAGGAGAAAGTATTCGCAGTACAACTATTAATAATTATCAATCATGGGATGGTACGTCAATGGCTTCTCCTGTTGCAGCAAGCTGTGCAGGACTTTTAAAATCTTTTAACCCTAGCTGGGATAATGAAAAAATTGAAACCATGATCCTTGCAACGGCGGACCCTTCAATTTATTCCGTAAACTCAGAATCATACTTACAAAATCGGTTAGGGCGTGGTCAAATTGATATGCTAAAGGCTATTATAACTCCGCTATTTCCAAAACTAGAAATTGCTGGTGAGGATATTGCTATAATAAATGATAATGATGGAGCTATTAACATTGGAGAAAGTGTTGAATACCGTATCGTAATTTTTAATGATCCAGAATGGGGAACAGCTCTAGATGCACAACTTATACTTTCAACCGATAGTCCGGGAGTTATATTTAGCAATAACAATGTAAGCTTGGGCGATATTCCTCCTGGTGATGTAGGCTTAAATGAAGCATCTCCAATCATTATTAGTTTTAATGAACAGGTACCAGTTGGTGATATAGAAATTATTGCAAGCATTACCTCTAATGAAGATAACTATGTTCAATATCAAGTTGATTTACCTTTTACGCTCAATGTAAATGATGTTGAGGTTATTATTGGAGACCTTACAGATGATGGAGCTATTGATGTTCTTGATATTGTAACTATGGTAAATATTATTCTAGAAACTATTAATCCAACAGCATACCAAATGATTGCATCAGATTTGAATCAAGATAATATTATTAATGTACAAGATATTATTCTGTTAGTTAATCTTGTAATGGCAGACTAATTCTCTAAATTGATATAGCTCAATTTTTTTTATTAAATATATTTCTTATATTCCTCATATATAGAGATAACCATGAGTTGGATAAATAAAATATTAATATTTATATCATTATATTGCTTTTTGTTTTCAAGTAAGTCCGTTAATAATCTGATAATCGATAAGCTTGAATCAAATCAGACGACACTTTCATTTAATTTATCTAATAACTATTCAGAACAAAATCTTGATACGCATACATACAACTATATTTTAGAATTAGATTCTAATATTGAATTTGAATTTGAATATTTAGTTGATTCAACTTATCAGATAAAAGCCAATCAAAAAAATTATTTTCAAAGAGGAGTCGCAAAAAATGAGATAAGCGTAATCAACCCACCGATAGTCTCAGCTGTAAATCAATTTTTATTAAATGATAAAAAATATATACAACTAAATATTAATCCTTTTCAATATTCAGAACAAAATACAACAATACACAATAAGATATCAATTATGATTAATAATTCTGAAGATTTGCGAATTTTAAATACATATGAAGCATCTAATTTACTAACCCGTCAAAATAATTCAGAAACTCCAATATTGTTAATTATTGCCCCTGATGGGGATAATATATTTAGTCTAATGACTCCTTTAATCAATTGGAAAAAATTAAAAGGATATCAAGTTTACTACTATCAATTAAATCAAATTGGATATTCTAACACAGAGATTAAAGCATTTATTCAGGATGCCTATGATAACTGGGAAAATCCTCCGAATTATGTATGTATTATAGGTGATGCAGATGGGGTATATGCAGTGCCTACATTTACAGAAAATTTATCAATCTATAATGGTGAAAGCGACCATCCATATACATTGTTGGAAGGAAATGATAATATTTCAGATATTGCAATTGGAAGGCTATCTATGCGATCTCTATCAGACTTAGCAACTATTATCAATAAAATAATTAATTATGAACAGTATCCATATATATCAAATACTAATTGGTTTGAAAAAGGATTATGTGTAGGAGACCCTTCTATATCTGGCTCTTCTACGGTTATTACAAATCAATTAATCGCGGAACTTATGCTTCATAATGGATTTGACGAGGTTGCTGAAGTCTATCAGTATCCGTTTGTAAATCAAATTGAAAATATTATTAATTCAGGAGTTTCATTTTATAATTATCGAGGTTTTGCAGGGTCTAGCGGATGGGAAAAAGATGGAGCAGATAATTTAAATAATGGATATATGCTACCTGTGGTCTCCGTTATAACATGCGATACAGGTTCTTTTTTAGAAGATGAGCAAAGCATCAGTGAAAATTTTCTCAAAGCGGGCTCTATCAGTATCCCTAAGGGTGGAATTGCAGGAATCGGAATGTCAACTCAAGGCACACATACCATGTTTAATAACTGCCTAGATTATGGTTTATACCATGCTTTATTCGTTGAAAAAATCGAGAATTTGGGAGATGTAATCAATTATTCAAAAAATAATCTTTGGTTTAATTATCCTCACAATCCAAATAACTATGTTGACATATTCTCTCACTGGATTAACCTAATGGGTGATCCAACGCTGACTGTTTGGACAGCAACACCACAACCATTAACTATTGATAATAATTTAAATATACCATGGGGACAAAATTTTTTAGATATAAATGTCTCATCTCTTAATACTACTATAGAAAATGCAAAAATTATTATAACTGATCAAAATCTCAACCTAATAACAACTGGGTTAACAGATGATAATGGTACAGCACATTTAACTTGGGAAATTAATGATGCCCCTATTGGAATGTATAATTTATTAGTCACTAAGCAAAATCATATTCCGCAAAGATATACATTTGAAATCAATGCAACTAATCATTCTATTAATTTAACTGAATTTGAAATTATTGATTCAAACCTAAGCTCTGATTTAAATCCAAATGATAATTTTAACATCAATTTTAAAATTAAAAATTTCGGGCTAGATAGTATATCTAGTATGGATGGTGAAATTATCATAAATGATAATACAGTCATTCTCTCAAATCCTAATTTTATCACAGATGATATCATTTTATCGGGTCAGAACTCAGAGATTATTTCTATATCTGGCGTAATTACAAATACATTTAAAAAGGAAGTTCTAGGAGAAATCATTATAACTGATGGTATAAATGATTATCTGTTTCCCTTCTCTTTTATTATTAATGGTCCAGATATCAATACTATTGAATATGAGAATATGGCTGGAGATAATTATCTAATCTCCAATGAGACTAATGACATTTACTTAACCTTAAATAATAGTGGACAATACAGTTCAGATGATTTAGATCTAATACTATCGTCTAACTATGAATTTATTAATATTCACAATAATGTCGTTTCAATTCCTCCAATATCTCCACAATCATCATACATATCATCAGTAATTAGTTTGGATCTAGGACATCAAGCATATCCAGGGATGCATATACCAGTTATACTTTCATTTTATCAGTCTGAAGAATTAGTATCTCAAAAAGTTTTAAATTTATTGGTTGGTGAAGTTTCTGAATCTGACCCATTAGGTCCAGATGAATATGGCTATTATATATATGATTCTAATGATATGCTATATAGTAATATGCCTATTTATAATTGGATTGAAATAGACCCTTATCTATCTGGATTAGGAACAATTCTTATCAATTTAAATGATGATGGCGATAACCAAGATGATGTAACATTTATTAATCTTCCATTTACATTTAAATTCTATGGGCAAGAATATCAACAAATTTCAATCTCAACAAATGGGTGGATAAAACCAGGACTAACTAATCAATCAAGTTTTAGGAATTGGAGGCTTCCTGGAGCCGGTGGGCCAAGTCCAATGATAGCTGCATTCTGGGATGATCTTAAAACAGGTCCAGGCAGAATTTGTGTTGACTACGACCCAATAAACAACTGGTATATTATTGAATGGTCAAATGTACAAAATGGATTTGATAATTCTCCGGAAACATTTCAAGTAATTATATATGATGAAGAATATTACCCTACTTTAACTGATGACAATATGATAAAGATACAATATAAAGAATTCAATAATGTAAATTCTGGTCACTATGATTTATACAATCAGTGGCATGGTAACTACGCATCTGTTGGTATTGAAAATGAATATTCTAATATTGGATTAGAGTATACCTGGAATAATGAATACCCTGAAGCAGCATCAAATTTAGTAAATGAAAGTGCAATACTAATTACAACCAATACCCCAATATCTCTAAATCAATTGCTTGGAGATATTAATCAAGATAGTGAGCTAGATATACTAGACATCGTTGGACTAGTCTACGAAATTACATCTGGCACTAATTCAGATGCCATAATTGTTATGGGGGATATGAATCAGGATTCATCAATAGATGTTCTTGATATAGTAATCCTCGTTGATACTATATTAAATATATAATCTACTTAATTAATGTTACAGTCTCTGAACTTTCATAGTTTGTAGAAACCATGCGAATTAAATAGGTTCCACTTGCAAATCCATTACCATCCCAAATAATTGTATGTTCTCCAGGTTGATAAAAATTATTAGTTAATTCCGTGATTAATTTTCCATTTAAACTATAAACACTAATTTGCACCTTATCGTAATATGGTATTGAAAATGATACTGATGTTGTTGGATTAAATGGATTAGGATAGGGCTTACCTAAGCTATATTCAAACGGATATATCTCGATATTTGAAAGCTCTTCACAAGCTGAAGTGTCTTGTGCTCCTATATTATTATCATACTCATTATCACCATCATAATCTATATACGACTCTCCTACATCATATTGACCATTTAAATTCAGATCTGTGAATTCTTCAACTATACATTGAGGATATGGTGGGCAAAATTGATTATTACCTACAGCTGGAGTACTATCTCCTTGATTGCATATTTCATTAGGGATATCACCAGTTAATTGATTATTGCCTAAATGAAGATAATTGAGATTTGTTAAATTTCCAATCTCAGAAGGGATATCACCAGTTAATTGATTATTATTTAATCCTAAATAATATAAATCTGTTAAAGTCCAAAGCTCAGAAGGGATATCACCAGTTAATTGATTATTTTCTAAACCTAAAATATATAAATTTGTCAAGTTCCCTATATTCGAGGAGATTCCTCCTGTGAGTTGATTATTACCTAAATTTAAATCAGATAAATCTGTTAAAGTCCAAAGCTCAGAAGGGATATCACCAGTTAATTGATTTTCAAATAAATTAATGCTAGTTACATTGATAAGTTGACCTATTTCAGCTGGGATTTCACCCGTCAAACCTTGTTCAGAAACACTAATTGATGTTGTCGTTGCAATATCATAGCACGTTCCCCATAATTCAACCTCTCCATCTGCACAATTTGAAGCAGCACAGTTTGACGTGTCTTGATTTCCAATATTGTCTATACATGATGGATATGGTTCGCAAAATTGATTATTGGAAACATTTATTGAGGCGTCTATTAGATTACATATTTCTAATGGAAGCTCTCCATTAAAATTATTATAAGATAAATTTAATGCTTGTAGACTCACTAAATTGGCAATATCAGAGGGAATCTCACCCTCTAAATCATTCGTATTCAAGTATAAGGTTTCTAAATTACCTAAATTCCATAATGTGCTAGGAATCGTACCATCTAAATCATTTCTTTCAAAATTAATGACTTCTAAATTCTCAAGGTCACCTATCTGGGCGGGGATTCCTCCTACTAGATTATTGTCATCTAAGTTTAATTCTTTTAGATTTAATAAATTACCTAGCTCTGATGGAATCTCACCTGTTAACTGATTATTCATTAACCTAAGACTTTCAAGATTCAGTAAACTGCCTAGCTCACTTGGAATTTCGCCTGTTAAACTATTGTACCCTAAATTTAAAATATCAGTGAGACTGGCTAAATTACCAAATTCTACAGGAATTGAGCCTGTTAGATTATTGTTATAAAAACTCAAGTGTTCAAGATTTATTAAATTCCCTATTTCAAGGGGAATTGGACCTGTAAGCTCATTATTATAGAAAATTAAATCTATAAGATTAATAAGATTTCCAAGCTCTGGTGGAATTGAGCCCGTAAAATTATTGGTTCCTAAATCTAAGGTTTCTAAATTGGATAATCCTCCAATTTCTGATGGAATTTCACCTGTGAGTTGATTATTATCTAATTCTAGGTTAACTAAATTGATTAAGCTGCTTATATCTGATGAAATTTCGCCTGTTAAATTATTATAGCCTAGATTGATATATTCTAGATTA
>MDTE01122062.1_pt1 | contig 17141 bp, 15 predicted proteins | sample 811231 | NCBI WGS metagenome assembly MDTE01 (sample SAMN05326651, study PRJNA326480) | marine metagenome | isolation source: seawater | place: Indian Ocean: Red Sea | collected 2010
AATACGTATGGCGATCATCACTGCCTCACTACCGGAATTAGTAAAGCGCACCATTTCAGCCGACGGAATTCGCTCGATGAGGAGCTCGGCCAAGGCAGTTTCGTCGCCAGTCATCGTGTGGAAGGCGCTGCCGCGTGTAGTCTGCTCGATGGCGACCTTCACGACGCGCGGATCGGCATGGCCAATTGCAAGTGACGTTGCGTTCAAACACCAATCATCGAGTAAGCGCCCATCAACATCGGTTACCGTGGAGCCCTCGCCACGCTCAATAAAGATCGGATAAGGGTCTCGGATGATTGCGTCGCGCGTGTAGCCGCCAGGCAACACCTTTTTCGCCACTGCGAAACGTTCGGCCGAGCCTTGCGTGAGCTCCGCGTGGCGAACCTCGATCTCCGCCTTTCGCGCCTTCAGCGCCGAATAAAAATCGTTAGCGACACTCGTCAGCAGCTTACTCCGCTGCCGCCCTCAAAAGTGGCGCCGGCTGTGGCACCCACTCCGGCGGATTCCAGAATATTTGCGGCCCAATCTCATCAATACTATTTAGCCCCAACTGAGCCATAACCCGATCCATTTCGGTATGAAAGATTTCGAGTGCCCGATATGCCCCCGCCTCGTAGGCTGCGGCAGCACCGAACAGCGTCGGTCGACCGGACATTACCATGTCCGCTCCTAGTGCCATAGCTTTTACAAGATCGGAACCCCGGCGAGCACCAGAATCAATTATAACCTTGAGGCGGTCACCAACCGCGGCCTTAGTCTCGGCAAGCACCTGCAACGGGGCCGGTGCGCAGTCGACATATCTACCGCCGTGATTCGATAGTACAACACCCTCGAGCCCTTCATCGGCGGCGAGCACCGCATCTTCCGCACTCTGCAGACCTTTAATCAACAGATTCCCTTTCCACATATCCCGAATTTTGCGCAAATCCTCCCAGCACTGGCTATCAGTCTTGACTACCGACATCTCCTCTTTGGCCGACAAAACACTGCGTTCGAGCTCTTCCGGATAGTTCTCCTTCTTAAATTCGCCGCGATTGACATACTGCTTAAGCAGCACCTGATAACACCAATTGGGCTTGACCAACAGTTGGGCTAGGAGTTTCGGTGTGTATTTGAGCGGCGTCGCAAAACCATTTTTTTTATTGTATTCACGGTTAGGACCTACCGGCCCGTCGACGGTGACGATAAGGGTGTCGAAACCAGCCGCCTTTACACGCTCGAGAAATTTCATGCTCATCTCTTTATCCGCCCACATATAGAGCTGGAACCAAAGATTACCCCCCGCCGCTTCGGCGATTTCTTCCATCGGCAATAGCGCATTGGTCGCCACCGTGCACGGCACGCCCATTTTTGCCGCTGCCTTAGCCAGTCCGATTTCACCACCGTAATAAACCAAGCCCGCGGCGCCGGTCGGCGAGATGCCGTAAGGCATGGCTATCTTTTTGCCAAAAATTTCCGTTTCGGTGCTCCGCTTCGAGACGTCGATCAACACCCTATTCTTAATTTTGAGATTAGTATAAGCAGCACGATTGGTTTCAACCGCAATCCCATCTTCTGCGCCGCCATTGATAAAGTCGAAAATCCCATGCGGCAGGTTCCTCTTCGCTTGCTGTCGCAAATCCTCAATGTTGTAGAATTTCGAAGTGTCCTTCGGCATTGCTAATCCTCCTTATTCTGCTGCAACCTTGAGGCCAAGCTTCGGTTGCGGCACCCAATCGGGTGGGTTCCAAAAAATCTGCGGACCGATTTCATCGACCGAGTTCAAACCGAGCTGGGCCATTATGCGATCCATCTCGGTATAGAAAATTTCAAGCGCACGATAGGCGCCTGCCTCGCCAGCAGCAGCCACACCGTAAAGAGTTGGTCGGCCTGACATTACCATATTGGCTCCACAGGCAAGCGCCTTTACAATATCTGACCCTCGCCGCGGCCCACTATCAATGATAATTCTAAAATCCTTACCTACCGCAGCGCGCGTTTCCGCTGTCACCTGCAAGGGTGATGGCGCATTATCAACATATCGTCCGCCGTGGTTAGAAAGCACGACACCATCTAGCCCCATCTCGGCAGCCAATACCGCATCCTCTGCGCTTTGCAGTCCTTTGATCAACAAATTGCCCTTCCATATTTCCTGGATGCGTTTGATATCATCCCAACATTGCATATCCGGCTTGATCTGCTTGGTGCCTGAAGCCAGGTCCAACTGGGTGAGTTTTTTGTTTAACTCCTCAGGATAATTTTCCTTCTGAAACGATCCCCGTTTCAAATATTGTTTGAGCAATACCCGAAAACACCAGCCGGGCTTGGCGAGAATTCCGCTCACGAGCTGCGGCGAATAGCGGAGCGGCATGGAGTAGCCATTTCGGTTATTATGCTCACGATTGGCGCCGACCGGCCCGTCTACAGTGACTATCAGCGTCTTGTAACCGACCGCTTGAATATTTTCTACAAACTTCATACGAAGCTCTTTATCGACCCACATATATAGCTGAAACCAAAGATTTTCGCCACCGGCTGCATCCCAGATCTCTTCCATTGGCGTTAGCGCACTAGTAGCCGCAGTACACACGACGCCCATGCGCTGGGCGGCCCTAGCCAGGTCTATCTCCCCACCATAATTAGTGAGACCTGCAGACGCCGTCGGCGAAATCCCATAGGGCATCTTAATCTTGTTGTTAAAAATTTGCGTTTCGGTCGAGCGTTTTGAAACATCAATGAGAACGCGATTCTTTGTCTTAAGCTCCTCATAAGCAGTACGGTTATTACGAAGGGCGATGTAATCTTCTGCCCCGAGATCAATATACTCGAATACACCTTTGGGCAGCCGCTTTTTCGCCTTTTGGCGTAAATCTTCGATATTATAGAAACCCATATCGCCGATCGTCATTACACTACTCCGCTACAGCCTTTAACATCGGCGGCGCCTGCGGTACCCAGTTGGGCGGGTTCCAAAATATATGCGGCCCAATCTCATCGACATTGTTGAGACCTAGCTGCGCCATGACGCGGTCCATCTCAGTCTGAAAAATTTCTAAAGCCTGATAGGAACCATCGGTACCTGCCACCGCAGCCCCCCAAAGAGTTGGCCGCCCGGACATAATGAGATCTGCCCCACAGGCGATCGCCTTGACGAGATCGGATCCACGCCGTGCACCGCTATCAATGATCACGGTAAAATTATTGCCGACCGCTTTACGCGTTTCGGCCACCACCTGTAGCGGCGCGGGCGCCGAGTCTACATAGCGACCGCCGTGGTTAGATAGAACTACGCCTTCAAGCCCACGCTCCTTAGCAATCACGGCATCCTCAGCACTTTGAAGTCCCTTGATCAGCAGATTTCCAGGCCAGGCGTCACGAATACGCTGCACATGCTCCCATGTGAGATTATCAGTTTTGGTATGCATATGCTTGAGCATCGGATCGGTGATCCGACTGATTAATTCATCGGGGTAGTTGACCATGGTCGGCGCACCGCGTCTGAGGTAGTGCTGCCCCAATACCCGGATCAACCAGCCCGGCTTAGCTAGCAATTGCGCAAACAGCGTCGCCGAATATTTGAGTGGCATTGAAAAGCCATTTTTCTTGTTGTATTCGCGATTAGAGCCCACTGGCCCGTCAACTGTGATGATCAGGGTTTCGTAACCAACCGATTTGATCCGGTCGATCTGCTTTAGGCTTAGGTCTTTGTCGGGCCACATATAGACCTGGAACCAGAGGTTGCCTCCCTCGCCTGCGGCCTCCCAAATTTCCTCCATCGAAGTCTGAGCGTTGAGAGCAACCGTGCACGGCACGCCCATCTTGGTTGCTGCTATAGCGACGCCGGCTTCGCCGCCATACCACATGAGCCCAGCAGTACCGGTCGGCGAGACCCCATATGGCATCGTTGCCTTTCTGCCGAAGATAGTAGTTTCTGTAGAACGCCCAGATACGTCAACAAGGACCCGGTTTTTTATCTTAAGAGAGGTGTAGGCATCGCGGTTATTTTTCACAGCGATGCCATCTTCAGACCCACCGTCCACATAACCAAAAACACCGCGCGGAACCCGCTTTTTTGCGATCTGTCGCAGATCCTCAATATTATAAGCGCCGAAATCTCCAACCGCCATCATAGCCCCCCTAGCCACGCGTTATATGTTGCACAAATTAATAACGCAGGCACCATTGCTTCAAGTATTCGTGCAGCAGAACCTATTTTCTACTTCCGGTTAACGATTCCCGCAGATCATCGACCACTTGAACCCGGTCACGATTATTCCATGGCTTACGCTGCCCTATCGGCGTATTCTCCACTGTCGGAGAAACCTTCATATGTACGAATATGGGACCCTCCGACGCCAACAGATCAGGCAGATCCGCTTTTAGGTCTTCAAGGTCCGAATAGGAAGCTACTTTCGGATAGCCATTAGCCTTAGCAACCGCAGCATAATCAACGACCTTGGCGTTTGGCACAGGCTGGCCGCCAGTCGTCGCATAGATTTCATTATCCAGCATGAAGTGGAAAAAATTCTTCGGTGCTTGTTCAGCAATAGTCGCGAACATACCCATGCTCATATGAATGTCACCATCTGAATCAAACAGCACCACTTTTTTTTCTGGCTGTGCCAACGCGACACCGAGACCAAAGCCTGAGTGACCTCCCATAGCCGGGTCACCCAACGTCGCATCCATCTTCTCGTTGTCCGTGATTGGCACCCAATGTTTGCCACCACGACCCGGAATAACAATCGCGTCGCCACGATGTTTCTTAAACTCCTTAAGGAGTTCCGCTGTATCCATCATGATTCGAAGTCTCCTCTACCGATTGAAGCCATGGAATTCGTCGGCGACAAGCACCACGACAGGCCCATTAATCTTTTTACTTTCCTCAAAGGCAACACTGATACGATCAGCATCCTTATCGCTCTCAACAAGATAGTACTTAATCTGAAACGCATTCAGGAATGGCTCGGTGAAATCAGCCGCTGTATCTTTATTAACGCCGTGACGCGTGTAACCCCGATAACCAACCACGAGCACGACTGGTATCTCTAAGCTCTTGAGCCAACCCCTAATAGAATCACCAGATTCCATCAAGCCTGTATTCTGAATCAGAATAACGGGCGTCGCACCGCCTGCCGATAATCCCGACGCAATAGCACAAGCATTCCCCTCGCGCCCTACACCGACCATGTTTAAGTCCGGATCCGTATCCAACAACGTAAACAGAAAATTAGTTTCGCTATCCGGCAGCCAGACAATATGACTGATACCATGCTCCTTGAATTTTCCGTGCACAGTTTCTGGACTAAGTACGTCCGTTGATTCGGCCATGAGCCTCCCCTTTACATAAATTTCAACGCCTTTAAGCGCCGTCAGCCTGCAGTCTCACCGGATGCTAGTTTTTGTCAAGATAGTGTAGCGACAATCGCCTATATTGAGAGCACTATGAATGATCTACGCCTCGATTTTCCGGCAACCGGCCGTAACAGCCAAGCAATCTGCGACGTACTTTCATCCTATCTGACCGGAAAGACCGGAGATGTGCTCGAAATTGGCTCAGGCTCTGGTCAACATGCATTGTATTTTGCTAACAACTTTCCATTACTGACATTCTGGCCCACAGATATAGAACCACACCACCTTGCAAGTATTGACGCATGGCAAACGGAGATAGGCCTTACAAACTTGCGCCCGGCAAAGTCGCTCGATGCCTTACGAGCTCATTGGGGGCTCGGTTTGAAAGGCATGGCGCCGGAGACCGGACTTGCAGCAATAATATGTATTAACGTAATTCATATCTCACCCTGGGCTTTAGCAGAGCAATTGCTGCAGCGTGCAGCACATCATCTCGGAGCAGACGGATTTTTGTATTTCTACGGCCCCTATAAACGAGGCGGGAAACATACAACTGAGAGCAATGCTCGTTTTGATTTGTCCTTAAAGGCAAAAGACCCAGCTTGGGGTGTGCGAGATATTGAAGAAGTAGAGAAGATAGCGGCGGAGAATGGCCTATTACTTCGCCATATAATCGAAATGCCAGCCAATAACTTCTCTCTGGTACTCACACGATGATAAAGTGCAGGAATACAATAATAAGGGGTGATCAAACATGCGTATTCACAATCTTTACGCTGATGAAAACGGCGAATCTCATTTCCGTGATATCGAAATAGAGTGGGTCGAAGACAAAGGCTATGGCCAATTATCCGAAAGAATGCCGACCAATGGTATGATTTTTCGCCGAACGGTTGGTGATTACGACCTAGACTGGCATCCCGCGCCACGGAGGCAATATATTGTAAATCTAGATGCAGCAGTTCAAATCACCGCCAGCGATGGCGAAGTTCGCATCATTAAAGCTGGGGAAGTCTTCTTAGTCGAGGACACACACGGCAAGGGACATCTTTCTGCTTCTGTCGACGGCAAGGAACGGCATTCGCTCTTTATACCAATAGAGTGAAATTCGGCTGAGTAATAGGACGTAACAACAAACTGTTCTTTCGCCATTATTTCTCAGGAATCTTGAAACCAGTATTTGTTACCAAGACGATAACATCCAAAAATACCAGGTTCTTATTAGGCAAAGCTATCTATACCGCTAGTTAGGATAGCGGCTCTCATCTCGCTAAAAATTCAGGAACGGCCGGGTCTCGATGAGGCTGCCATGTGGACGATATGGCTAGAAAATATCTCCATTCTACTGCCTGAAATTCCGATATCAATCATGTCTTCAATAATTAGATAACTCACTACTAACTGAGCGATGGCCAAATACCGTCTAGTGAAATAGTCGTACGTTGCATAAGCCTGCGGTATCGGCTCGCATCATACGGCGTCGCCCGATGAACTACAGCTTGGTTATCCCAAATAACAATATCGTTATTCCGCCATTGATGGCTGAAAACGCTTTGCTCCGCTCTTGCCAGCAAATCATCTAATAATTCACGGCTTTTCTCATTAGACCAACCGACGATGCCACATGCATGCACGCCAATCAGCAGAGACTTGCGTCCTGTGCTGGGGTTAGTTCGGACTAATTTATGTCGTGCGACGATAAAATTCTTAGCGGTTTCGGGTTCGTAAATATATCCGGTTAACTCACGTGACCGCCGAATGTCATGCTCTACCTCCAGCTCCGCGATAGCTGTTCGCTGCACTTTCGATAGACTCTCATAGGCGAACCTTGTTGATGCAAATTCAGTGTTACCCCCTTCCGGCGGCACTTCCCGTGCAGTCAGTATCGAACAAAGCGATGAATGCACCTTGAAGGAACTGTCCATATGCCAAAGCATATTGCCCTTTTGATAAAGCATACGCCGATCATTGGCCTGGATAATCTCACCGGTCTTGATATCGAGATTCTACTGACGTGAAAAAGGCGAGCCCGCCGCTGGATTTGCTCCCTTTCCTACCTCAGGGCGGCCGAAATATTTGCTAAAGACCACCTGTTGATCATCATCCATCGGCTGGTCTCGGATGACCAGAACCGAATAAGTATCTAACGCATCCCGCAAGTCAATTACAACAGACCGGTTCAACGGCGCGTTGAAGTCGACACCTCCGATCTCCGCACAAAAATCCTTTGCCAAAGGCGTAACTCTCAGCAATATCAGTACTCCCTACATTTTATCAGTCGCACTTTAGCCAAATTTTACGCACGGGGCAGCCCCGTTGGCAGGGCCTCTAGCCATTGCTATCTTCCTCTCACGATAAACGGTAGGACTAAATAAATTATGACTAGTTACAAAACACTTCTTTATGAAGTCAAAAATAATGCCGCCCGCATAACGCTAAACCGACCGGAAGTGCGTAACGCTATTAATCACGACATGGAAGTAGAATTCAAAAACGCTTTACTTCGTGGTAATGATGACGATGAAGCTGGCATGATTATTGTCACCGGTGCCCCGCCCGCATTTTGCTCTGGTATTGATTTGCGCGTTCATCATAAACGTACGCCAGTTGAAACTCGAGCGCACTTTGAAAGTTTTTATTGGGGCTTTCACAAAACCCACCGCAGTCTCGACAAGCCGACACTAGCTGTTCTGAATGGCCCGGCGCGCGAGGCCGGATGCACTATTGCCTTCATGTGCGATATGATCCTTGCCGCCGAAAGTGCCTCAATTGGACTACCTGCCATCGATCGGGCAATTTTACCGGCCTACCACCTCATGCATTTACCGCGTATTATTGGCCGCCTCAAAGCCTTTGAAATATGCTTCTCTGGAACGCCCATTGAAGCGCGAGAGGCCGAACAGCTTATGATCTTCAACAAGGTGGTACCAGATACAGATCTCGCAGAAGAAACTGAATTTTGGGTTGAACGATTTGCGCATAAATCTCGCGCAGTAATGAAACTGGGCAAAGAGGCATTCTATCGTGGCCAAGATATGGAATTCGAAAAGTCTATTCGCATGGTAGGCGACGTGGTCGCCATCGTAGCGGGCTTGGATGACGCAAAGGAGGGTATCGGCGCATTCCTTGAAAAACGCGACCCAGACTGGAAGGACGAATAGCTCTATGACGACAGAGAGCGAAATTACACTACCACTAGAGGGATTAAAAATCCTCGACTTGAGTAGAGTCCTAGCCGGTCCTTTTTGCTGTGCATTAATGGGCGAACAAGGGGCTGACGTTATAAAAGTTGAACGCCCTGTCACTGGTGATGAGAACCGCCGTTGGGGTGACTTGTGGCATGGAGAGAGTATCGACTTCATGAATGTGAACCGCAACAAACGCGGTATCACCGTGGACCTTAAAAGCGATATGGGCCAAGAGATTATTCGGAAACTCGCAGGCTGGGCAGACGTGCTGGTCGAAAGTTTTCCACCCGGTAAAGTAGAAAAATTTGGGCTCGATTATCCAAACCTAAAAGAGGTGAATAAACGGCTAGTTTATTGCTCACTATCCGCTTTTGGTGATAAAGGCGAACTGCGAAGTAAACCCGGATATGATGGCACGCTGCAAGCCTTTTCCGGTCATATGCTGATAACCGGTGAGGCAGACGGTGGGCCAGTGCGCACCGGCGCATCTGTTATTGATATGAGCACCGGCTTTACCGCTTATAGTGCTATCATGACCGCACTTTGGGCACGCGAAAAATCTGGCAGAGGCCAGCGTGTGATGGTCTCACTTCTTCAAACTGCACTTTCCGTAATGGGCTCTCATGCTGCAGTATTCTTGAATACTGGGCATCAACCCAAACGGGCTGGTGGCGGTCTCAGCCATCTGTCACCCTATGGTGCTTATAAAACAAAGGATGGATATATTTCCGCTGGAGCACTGAGCCAAGATGCGTGGATTCGATTCTGCCGTGCGCTGGGGCGTGATGACTTAACGAGGGAAGCCTGCTTTGCGGATTTACCGCAACGGCTCGAAAACAAGAAACAATTGGACGATATCCTCAGTGAATCTTTTCTTCAAAAAACCTCAGCCGAATGGATCGAGAGGTTTGAAGCGGAAAAAGTTGTAATTGCTCCCATCAATTCCCTGTCCCAATCGCTGGGTCACCCGCAGGTAGAGGCAAATGATTTGATCGTCTCGACAGACCATCCCTATGGCAATTTAAAACTAGTGGGCCTGCCATTCAGCCATGACGGCAAAAAAACGAAACCACAGCGCCCCCCGCCATTGCTCGGCCAACACACCGATGAAATTCTGATGGAGTTCGGCTACTCATTGGCAGAAATCAAAACTTTACGGAAAGACGGAGCCATCTGACCATGCCGTACAATTCGACTAACAGCGATAAACCGGGTCCTCTGGAAGGGGTCCGCGTCATAGACATCACCACTTTCATTCTGGGACCTTTTGCTTCGCAATTCCTGGGCGATATGGGGGCCGACGTAATCAAGGTGGAAACTGAGACCGGAGATGCCAGCCGCAACACCGGCATCAGGAAAAACGATAATATGGCGGCCTACTTCATGGTTTTTAACCGTAACAAACGAAGTATTTCTCTCAACCTCAAACGACCTCGGGCATTCGACGCACTGATGAAACTTTTAGAAACCGCTGATGTCCTGGTCTACAACATGCGGCCACCAGCAGCAAAGCGCTTGGGCCTGGACTATGAATCGCTCAAGGAACGATTTCCACGTCTCATTCATGCCTCCGCCTGTGGATATCATAAAGATGGACCAAACGGCCACTTAGCAGCTTTCGATGATACTGCCCAGTCCGGCAGTGGCCTCGCCCATTTAGTCGAGCGTTATAGCGGCAAGCCTGGATACCTTCCCTCCGCTATCGGCGACAAGACCACCGGCCTTACTTTAGCCGCTGCTATCGGCATGGCGCTTTACCAACGCGAGCAGACGGGGTACGGGCAAGAATTGCACGTACCGATGGTCGAAACTATGGTTTGGTATGGTATTCCTGAGCATCTTTGCCACGGTGTCTTCAACGAACCCGAGAAAGGTATGGACGGACATGCCCAAATTTTGACGTCATTTCGGCGACCTTATGCCTGCTTACAGGGGTATATCACCATCCATGCGGCGACAGATGCACAGTGGGGACGACTATTCGCACTAATCAACCAGCCGAACTTAATCAACAATAAAAAATTCAACTCACGCCAGACCCGGTCCGCCAATATTCACGAACTGTATTCTCTTGTAGAGAACAGTCTTGGCGATAAAACCGATAAGGCTTGGCTCTCCCTATTTGAGGAACACGACATCCCCGCAGGCCCCTATCGGACGCTCGAGGGCGTATTCAACGATCCCTACTTCAACTCATCCGGCTTTTTTCAAAGTCACGAGCACCCGAGCGAAGGCACCATCAAAATGATGGCAAACCCGATAACCTTCTCAGACGCATCTACTCGCGTACGTCGCATGCCACCGGGCTTAGGCGAACATTCCGCAGAACTACTTGAAGAGCTCGGCTACAGTAGCGATGACGCGGCAGATATTATGAAATTTACAGATTAGCATAACTAGAGGAATACATTCATGGGGCCCCTCAAAGGTATGAAGGTTGTAGAAATGGCAGGAATTGGTCCCGGCCCTTTCTGTGCATCTCTATTTGCAGATCTCGGCGCCACCGTGCTCCGCATTGACCGCCCAGTTCCAAGCGGGCTCGGCACACCTCGGCCACTCGAGTTTAACCTCGCTATGCGGAGCCGTCCCGCAATTAAGGTGAACTTGAAAAAACAGGAAGGTATTGAGTTCGCTATGACCCTTATTGAACGCGCCGATGCGCTCATTGAGGGCTTTCGCCCTGGCGTTATGGAGCGATTAGGACTTGGCCCTGAAGATTGCTTTACTCGCAACCCAAAGTTGGTTTTCGGACGAATGACCGGCTGGGGCCAAGAGGGACCCATGGCCAATGCAGCGGGCCACGACCTTAATTATATAGCTCTCACTGGCGCACTCCATGCGACTGGGCAAAAAAATGGGCCGCCGACCTTCCCCATGAACTTGCTCGGTGATTTTGGTGGCGGTGCCATGTACCTGGCCTTCGGCGTTATGAGCGCTATTTACGAAGCACAACAATCTGGCAAAGGCCAAGTTGTAGACTGCGCAATGGTCGACGGGGTGGCCTCCTTGATGACTAGTATTTACGGTATGTTTGCCGGGGGGCTCATGACCCACGAACGCGGCACTAATTCGAACGATTCCGGGGCGCATTTCTACAATGTTTATGAATGCAAAGACGGCGAATGGGTCTCCATTGCCGCCATAGAGCCAAAATTCTATAAGGAACTTTTAGGCTATTTAGGAATTTCCCAGTCGAACTTACCCAGCCAACGAGATAAGGAACACTGGCCAAAAATGAAGGCGCTCTTCGCCTCTAAATTTATCACAAAGACCCGCGAGGAATGGCGCACTATAATGGAGGGTACAGACGCCTGCTTCGCCCCGGTACTTACCGCCAGCGAAGCCCCCGAGCATCCTCATTTCAAAGAGCGCGGGACATTTGTCAATGTAGCAGGCGTACCCCAACCACTAGCGGCTCCCCTATTTAGTCGTACCAAACCAGCATCACCGACCATGCCGGTGAGCCCTGTATCAATTGCTCCCTCAGACGTACTTGGCGAATGGATGGATGATACAGAAATTGAGGAAATCATCGCTAACGGCGGCGTAGAATAAATCTGGGCCTTAAATAACTGAAGCCCACGGGACCTTTTCAGCCGACTTCCCACGGGGTACGATGATAAATATGCAAAAATAGACACAATCACACCAAAGCGCGCTGACAGGGAGATCAACTATGGTTTCATTTCAACCTACGCAACTAGGAACGCGACACATGTGTTCTGCAGGCCACTACTTGGCCGCACGAGCCGGCTTCGAGATACTTGAAGCAGGCGGCAATGCAATAGACGCTGGCGTTGCTGCGGGTATGTCATTAGCAGTGCTACAGAGCGATATTGTAAATGTCGGCGGTGTCGCCCCCATGATCCTCTATCTCGCGGACCGCGACGAGGTAAAATCTATTTCCGGCCTTGGTTGGTGGCCCAAAGCAACAGATATCAATATGTTCATTTCTGCCAATGGTGGCGCCATCCCGCACGGCGTGCTGCGCAGTGTCATTCCTGCCGCCCCAGGCGCCTGGACAGCAGCGCTTAGTGAATTCGGTACAATGACATTTGCCGAAGTTGCTGAAGCTCCAATTAAATACGCACGCGATGGGTTTGCCATGCACCCGACCATGCATGACACATTACAGAATACTAAAGATAACCTATTGCGGTGGCCACAAACCGCGGAAATTTATCTTCCCGGCGGCCAGGTTCCCGAGGTTGGCGATAATTTCGTTCAAAGCGATCTTGGAAAAACGCTGCAGTACTTGGCCGATGAAGAAACCGCAGCCAGCGGCACTAGGGAAGACAAGATCGAAGCAGCGCGCAAAGCCTTTTATGAGGGCGACCCTGCCCAAGCTATCGCTAAATATCACAAAGATAATGACGGTCTCATGACCGCCGATGACCTAAAAGAGTTTCGTGTTGAAATAGAAGATCCAATTTCGCGAAACTACTTCGGCTTCGATATTTATACCTGCCAACCCTGGTGCCAAGGACCTGTTCTTCTACAAATAATGTCACTCCTAGATGGGTTCGACCTTAAGGGTATGGAACATAATTCCGCCGACTACATTCATACGATGGTGGAATGTATCAAATTATCGTTTGCCGATCGGGAACGCTATTACGGCGACCCACGCTTTGTGGATGTACCCATCGATTATCTGCTCTCTGATGATTATGTAGCCGAACGTCGCAAACTTGTAGATATGACGAAGGCCTATCCTGGAATGCCACCCTTTGGCGAAGTTCCTGGCTATGACGGGCCCGGCTCAGGCCCCTCATCCGCGGCCGTACACGGCCCAGTCGAACACTCCTATGATACCTCGTATGCCTGTGCAGTAGACAAAGATGGCAACGCTTTTTCGATTACACCGAGCGACAACTCAAGCCAAACCCCTATAATTCCCGGTCTTGGCTGTGTCGCGTCGGGCCGTGGCTCGCAAAATTGGGCCGTGCCAGAGCATGCATCCTGTATCGCACCAGGTAAAAGACCGCGCCTCACGCCAAACCCAGCACTTGCTATCAAAAAAGGAGAAGTAACCATGCCATTTGGCACACCCGGTGGAGATGTGCAATGCCAGGCAATGACCCAGGCCTTTTTGAACGTCAATGTCTTCGGCATGGAAATGCAAGAGGCTATTGAAGCACCACGGTTCGCGTCCTACAGCCAACCCAACTCTTTCGAGCCACATGAATCTGATCCCGGTAAAATAAAGGTTGAGAGTCGCGTATCTCAAGCGGTTAGAGACGATTTGGCCAGTCGCGGCCACGTAGTAGAGGATTTCCCGGAATTGACTCGTGCCGCAGGTGCGGTCTGTGCGATTTATCGTGATGAGAAGGCTCGGCTCTTCGGCGCCGCCGACCCGAGACGTCAATCTGGCATGTTGGGCTGGTAAAGGCAGTCTGCGATATTGGTTTTAGTGCTTGGTAGAGCTCGTTTTCGGCATGTTCTAGATTTGTTGATTAGCCATATCAGCGATATTTTCAATCTGCTAGCCGCAAAAACCAAACGCTACCTTAAACCTGAATAAAAGTTACTAAATTTAGTTATTGTGTGAGTTAATTGAAATTCTTGCATAATACGGTCACGTGCAATTTCACCCATTTTAATGCGCAATTCCGCAGCACCTTTGACCTCCTCAAGTGCTGCAGCAAGCTTAACCGGGTCTTTGGGGGGCACAATAATACCCGCCTCGCCCACCAAATGGGCGGCATCGCCAACATCCGTTGCTACGATAGGACGTCCTGTTGCCATCGCCTCTCCGATCACATTGGAGAGGCCTTCGCCGAATGCCGACGGTACTACGAGCACGTCAATAGCAGAAAGCATATCCGCCACGTCCGAACGTTCGCCTAACCGAATCAGGCCCGGGGCGGATGACAACCCCTCAGTCCCTCTGCCTATCGCTAAAGTGAAAATCCCTTTCATGGTCGAAAGAGCTGTTAGCAATGTTGGATAGTCCTTCATCGGATCTACGCGGGCGACCACACCAACCACGAAAGCATCATTAGCAATCTTTAAAGATTGACGAATACGGTCTCGTACATTGGCATCAAACTTATAATGATCTGTATCAAAGCCATTCTGAACTACGGCAAAATTTCGAGGCCGATAACCAATCGAGCGATGCTGATCGAGGCCCGCATAGGAATTTGCGACAATGCCATCGGGGAACGGGGAGAGCAAAGCGCATAAACGCAAAACGACACGGAATAGTAAGCCATATCGTGATGGATCCATATCTGAGCAGCGAATGCCCCAAATTAGCTTAATAAAACGGCGGCGACCGGACAAATAAAGAGAAATCAATGATGCCAAATCGGCATGATACATCCAACTTTGAATAAATTCCGGTTTATAGTCACGTATAAGCTTGGCAAGCCTAAACAGTGCGATAAGACTCGGGCGACGTCGCCGCATGCCAAGGCCAATCACCTGACAACCTGCCTTCTTCAATCGTTCGAACTGGCTACCTCCGTCCATTAAACTAACGATGATGGGTCTATTACCCTCACGCAGTTGTAAAAGGACCATCTCGGTTAGCATGGTCTCAGCGCCACCAGTATTCAAATCGGTGATAACATGCAGAACAGTTTGAGAACCGTTATTTTGTGTTAGAGCCGCCATCGCTTAGCCCAAGCCGTTATCGCTGAAGAAAACGGAAGGCCAAACGGCCAAACCATTTCTTCAAAGCCCAGCTAATAAATTCGAATGTAACAGAACTGGGAAACAAACTGAAAAAGCTTATTCGTTTCGAAATGATAAATCTGGCAGGTAAAAGAAAAGCAGATTTCAGTATTACGGTGATGAAAGTTGGTGTGGACATATCATCCTACATTTCGTCGTGGAAGATTGATCCACATGATAAATTTAACCGTATTATCTTTTAGAGTGCATCAAAATAGTGTATGCGACAGTCTTTAAGCACGGCAATGATAACACTGTCGTCTTTTTAGGTGGTGTACCGTTGACTGTCCCCACTGTCACGGGCGGAGAACAAACAGGAGAAAGTAAAGTAATGTCGGATAACGAATATGACGTTATTGTCGTAGGCGCCGGTAACGCTGCCATGTCTGCGGCATTTTCAGCGCACGAGCATGGAGCCAAAGTAGTTATGCTCGAAAGCGCAGATGAAGACGAAGCGGGCGGCAATAGCCGCTATACGGCAGGGGCGCTTCGATTCGCCCATAACGGCTTGGATGATGTCGCTGCCCTGGTCGACCTCACTGACGAAGAAAAAGAAAATAACGACTTCGGCACTTATACAACCGATCAATTTTTTGATGACATGTTCCGGGTTACTCAGTATCGAACTGATCCAGAATTATGTGAAATATTGGTGACACGATCTAACGAGACGATGCACTGGATGCGCGAACAGGGCATGCGGTTCATGCCTATGTACGGTCGTCAAGCTTTTGAAGTAGACGGAAAAATGAAATTCTGGGGTGGTCTAGTGCTTGAAGCCTGGGGCGGGGGACCTGGTATTTGGGAAATGCAATCAAAAATTGCAAAAGATAAGGATATCCCAATTCTCTATGAGCATCGCGTGATTAATCTTCTTTATGATGACGAAAAAGTTTATGGCGTCAAAGTAAAGCATAAAGGCACAGTCACAGAAATGAGAGCCGACTCGGTTGTTCTAGCTTGCGGAGGGTTCGAGGCAAACTCCGACTGGCGCACACGATACATGGGCCCGGGTTGGGATTTGGTTAAGGTTCGCGGCACTCGTCACAATATGGGCGCAGGCATTAAAATGGCGCTCGACATCGGTGCGATGCCCTATGGTAATTGGTCTGGCGGACATGCTGTCGGCTGGGATTTGAACGCACCAGAATTCGGCGACCTAGCGGTGGGTGATAACTTCCAGAAACATTCCTATCCACTTGGCATCATGGTAAATGCTAAAGGCGAACGCTTCGTTGACGAAGGGGCCGATTTTCGGAATTACACGTATGCCAAATATGGTAAAGAAATTCTGAATCAGCCTGCACAGTTCGCTTGGCAGATTTTCGATCAGAAGGTCACCAAATTGTTACGCGATGAATATCGCATCAAGCAGATGACAAAGGTCACGTCTGATACGCTTGAAGGTCTCGTAGAACAACTGGAGGGTGTTGATGCTGCGGCATGCCTTAAGACGTTAAACGAGTATAATGATGCTGTGATGGACGACGTTCGTTTCAATCCTGCGGTCCTTGACGGACGCGGCACCAAAGGTTTGGATGTACCGAAAACCAACTGGGCCAACAAGCTTGATGAACCGCCGTACGAAGCCTATGCAATAACATGTGGGATTACTTTCACGTTTGGCGGCCTTCGGATTGACGGTGAAGGGAGAGTGCTCGACACCGACCTGCAATCAATACCCGGACTTCATGCTGCGGGTGAATTGGTAGGTGGCTTGTTCTACTTCAATTATGCCGGCGGTACCGGCCTTATGAACGGCTCCGTATTTGGCCGTATCGCTGGTGCCACTGCGGCCGGAGTGCGACGGAATGCCTAGAAACTTTGAGTGGAGATAAAGATTTGGCGGCGAACGGCTCTTCCTTGAGACGTTGATGGTGAAGCTATGCTCTCGTGATACGCTAAAACACCAAATGCACATTAAATGGCGCCCGCTAA
>MDTE01113175.1_pt1 | contig 17140 bp, 21 predicted proteins | sample 811231 | NCBI WGS metagenome assembly MDTE01 (sample SAMN05326651, study PRJNA326480) | marine metagenome | isolation source: seawater | place: Indian Ocean: Red Sea | collected 2010
TCATCCTAGCAGGTGATGTTAATGTTCGTCAGCTTAGAAGGGAACTTGAAGATACCTTTGGTGTTGAAGACATTGATTTTGAAGATGGTGTTCTTACTTTTCTCATGTCATCAATGGACAACAAAAAGATCGAGAGAGAGATCAAATCACTCGCTAAGAAGCATGATGTGAAGTTTGAAAAGGGTGAGTTCACTGATGGTCTTGGAATGATCTACACCAAGAACGCTTCACGAAGAACGGCGGCAAAGCTCTTAAAGAGACACATTAAGGTTTTGGAAAAAAATAAGTCTCGGATTAAAGGCATTATGTTTTATGACCAACTCCCACAAGACATCATTAGAGATCTTGAACGAGTTAAGTGGACTGAAACTCTGCACATGGATGTAGAGCGTTGGTTAGGTGATAATGTTTCTGGCTTGAGGAGTCGTTGGGCTTCACGCAGAAATCGTAGAGCTTCTAAACCTATGTTCAATCTTGCTCTGATAAAAGAAACGCTTGAATATGACGAGGATACCTCGGTGGCCTTAGCACCAGAGGAGAAAGAACTCTTCTCTAAAAAAATCTACTCTTTTGACGAATTATTAGAAGAGCTAGAGGACAACCGTATCTTTTACGGATGGTCTTGGGAAAAAGATGGAGTTTCACACACAGGGAACAAACTTTCCATCACATCTTCTTACGAAGAGGTGATGATGGCTTATGCTGAAGAAAGAGCGTGTCTGCACATTAATCTAGCTAGAGGTGTTGTACTATCAAGATCACACATCAAGCAGATCACAACAGCTCTCGGTATTCGTTAAACACCAACGGTGATCTTGAGGGTGTTTGATCCCTCAGCTTTCACATGGTGGACACGCTTTCCTCCGACCACATTTATTTGAGTAAACCCTGTGTACTCTAAGAGACTTACAATAGGGTTTATCTGAATGTGGTCTTGCATTATATATGTACCGTAGATACGGATCTGTAAGGTATTCCCCTCATGTAGTGCCTCTACATCTATTTCTGTGGGTGGTAGGATAACGACCCGAATGATTAAGGTGTCTTTGGTACGCTCCACACGAGCTGACTCAACCTTTGAGTAGTCAGCGTCAATACACCCTATTTGAGCATGGGTGATGAGGGGTGTTAAGAGTAGGCTAAGTAAGATTACATTCTTTTTTATATCTAGCATATCGCTTCCTTACAGAACTCTCTGTCCGATTTAGTTTCTTGGCAATGTCCTTATATGACATACCTATCAAACGATTATTATGAACGAGCTTTAATTCTGTTGTTCTCCATTCTTTCTTTAACTCTAAGTTTAGCCCAAGTTCACTTGCTTTCTTCCGACAAGATTGTGGTGATCTACCTATTGTTTTAGCAATTCTATCCCAAGAAGGTATGGGTGGAGGGTAGTCTTGCAAGTAGTGCGATTTCTCTACCATTTTAATAAGTAAGTCGATTTCATCTGATGTCCATAGCCTGTTTTTATAGACCCTTAAACTAACTCCTAGACGAGATGCCTTTAATCTTAAGACCTTTCTTGATACCCCTAAGTTCTTCGCTATTGATTTAGGGCTTTGTTTACCTGCTCGATATTTCAAGTAGGTTTCCATTTCATCTGTCCATGTTTTCTTTGGATATATGTTCTTCTTTTTAATTCCTAGTTTTTGTAGTCTTGATTTAACGCTACAAACAGACCTACCAAGTCTTTCAGCTAGTTGCTCCAAGTTTTCTTGGTCGCACCACACTCTAAGTGTAGTGTCCTCAACATGATCCCATCTTTTGCCACCCATCTTTTTCTCCTAATCATATAATCTCTATACCTTATATGATTAGGAGATGATATGTACTATGCTGGAATAGGTAGTCGGAAGACTCCTCAAGCCTGTCTTGACTTTATGACTAAGATAGGTCGGGTCTGCACTAAAAAAGACCTTACGCTACGATCTGGTGGGGCTATCGGTGCTGATCAAGCCTTTGAGCGTGGCTGTGATCTTGAGGGTGGTCAGAAAGAGATATGGACACCTAAGAGTCAATATGTCGTTGAACATGAGTGGGCTATCGAGAAAGCTAAGGCTGTGTGTTGGGAATACCCTTTACACAAGATGAAGCCTTACACACGCTCACTCATCATACGCAATATGTATCAGATCTTTGGTGATGACCCCGAAAACCTCAAGCCTGTTAAGTTTGTGGTTTTCTATTGTGAGGGCGATCCACTTATGCAAGGCAAGTTATCGGGAGGTACGAGGTACGCTGTGAGGGCGGCACATAACTACAACATCCCTCATTACAACCTACGCACCCATCAAGTACACTTTGCGAATGTACTTAAAGCGTTCCCCGATGTTTGGGATGACCCTAACCCTTTTTAGCGTCTGCGAAACTCTTGGGGCATAGGGTGAGGTTCAACTACATATTCTCTGTATTCCCTGCCCTCATAATCGACTTTAGTTATTGTACGAGTTGTCGGGTCTACCTTAACTGTTGATGTCCATGTCTCTTTCTCTGGATAATTACTGACATAACCTTCCCATGAGATTTCAAAGACGAACTTATCTCCCTCCATCCTAACAAATTTATGATCTGTCCACATCTTTTCTCCGTCATAACCATCTTCACCTTCCCACAGGAGATGGTCGTACACCACCTCATCAGCCTTTTGGATAAGATCATTTGGGTTCTGACGCAACTCTCCAGTATCCGAGTCTACTGCTGTAACAGTCTCTCTCTCTGTATCTATTTCCCAGATTTGCGTGACAGGAGTCTCATCGCTAACATCGAACTTTTCGACATACATAACAACTTCTTTAAGTCGGACTTTAGTGCCTTTGAGGGAAACAAATTTCAAAGACTTTCGGTAGTTGTGAGGCCAATCGTGGAGGTATTCTGCGTCCTCTTCTCGATTGTCTAAAATTTCTTTAGCCTTTCGGATAAGCTCATTACGAGCTTCATTTGGGTTCGGTTGAGACTTAAGGAGTCTGCGTACCTCATCTTCAAACTTAACTCCAGCAGGTAGTTTAGGTACAGCGTGTTTATAATCACGATGTTTCTTGAATATGATTTGACGAAGTTTACGAGCTTGCTTCTCCGATAGAGCTGTAGAAGGCTCGATCCCTCTGCGTCTGTTGATTAAAGCACCCATCTTGTCTACGAACTTACGCTCCCATTCATTGAGGGTGTCACAGTTATCTAGGATGAGTCTCAGAAGATGGCTGATCTTTCCTTGACGGTCAGTGGCTTTCTCGTTCCGAGGAGGCCATTGTGCTGATGTTCTTCTCATAGTTGTTTCTCCTTACATGATGTTATAAACAAGGGGTTACTGGTTTTCTTCAGACCATCTTGCATTCTCGATTGCAATGTCAATCATATCTGGTGAAGGGAAGTCTTCCATATTCATATTATGGAAGTGACGCTTGATGTTTTTCTCAAGCACCTTCTTGTCGAAGAACTTAGGGTCTACTCGGACAGCGACAATAAATTCTTCATTGATTTCTTGATCCCATCGTGGGGATTCGGGTAAGTATCCACCAGAGTGCTTAATGTTAAAGATGAGGAAGGCATCGTTACCATCTTTAACAGTTCTGACATAAGACACCTCTTGCTCTACATCTTCATATACAACTGTACCGCCCATATCATCAAAATCCTCATAGTATTCACCGTCTGGATCTGCGTATTTCTCAATCAAAGGTTGAGCTAGTTGGATGAGTTCATTACGAACTTGATTAGGGTTCGGCTGAGACTTAAGAAGCCTACGAACCTCATCTTCAAACTTAACGCCAGCAGGTAGAGATGGTAGGGCGTGTTTGTAATCACGATGTCTTTTGAAGATGATCTTACGAAGGGTGCGAGCTTGCTTTTCAGTTAAAGCTGTTGCAGGTTCGATACCTCTTCTTCTGTTGAGTAAAGCACCCATCTTGTCTACGAACTCACGCTCCCAATCATTAAGGCTTTCGCAGTTATCTAGGATGACCCTTAAAAGATGACTGACCTTACCTTGACGATTGGTTGCAGTTTCGTTGGCTGGAGGCCATTGTGTTGCTCTTCTTCTCATAGTGATTTCTCCTAACATTTGGGGTTACGCTCTTAAATACTTAAGGGTGAGGTCTGAGTTGTAGTGTTTAAGATCTCTACCAGCCGCTGGGTAAGGCTCTTGTACATTATCGCTATAACCATTATCTACTCTTTTAGACACAGGATCTACCTTCACCGTTGAGGTGTAGATTGGGTTCTCACCACGATACTCCCTCTCGGAAGAATCCCATGTAAGTTCATAAACGAACCTATCTCCATCTGGACGAACATACTTGTGATCCACAAGTGTCTTTTCTCCATCATAACCATCTGCCCCATCCCAATCCAGATACCAATATAAGACCTCCTCAGATGCTTCAATGAGTTTATTACGAAGCTCGTTTGGGTTCGGTTGACTCTTAAGAAGCCTACGAACCTCGTCCACAAACTTAACACCAGCAGGGAGTCTAGGTACAGCGTGTTTGTAATCACGATGTTTCTTGAAGATGATGCTTCGGAGCTTACGAGCTTGCTTCTCGCTCAACGCTGTAGCAGGCTCAATCCCTCTTCTTCTGTTGATCAACCCACCCATCTTATCTACGAACTCACGCTCCCAGTCATTAAGGGTATCGCAGTTATCTAGGATGAGTCTTAAAAGATGACTGATCTTGCCTTGACGGTCAGTGGCTTTCTCGTTGGCTGGAGGCCATTGCGTTGCTGTTCTTCTCATAGTTGTTTCTCCTTACATGATATAAATAATGGGTTACATCATGCAGGGTATAAACAAACTATTACTTGAGATTTTCGACAAGTACCTCACAAGGATATGACATAATTCGGTCAGCGTATTCTTTGGAGCAACTAACAAAAGGTGCGACTCGAACTTTTTTAAACTCGTAAGCACACTCGGAAATATATCTATGTGCTAGTTCGCAAGCTTCTTTCCTTGTGCGTTCTGATTTCTCCTCTTTAGTTTCAAACTTACAACCACTAAAGAGGATGGTAATAATAATAAATGTTCTCATTTTGAACTCCAATAAGGAATGAATATGTTTTACAAGAAGTTAAAGTCATTATCTAAGTTGAAGAAGTCTAGCCTCTGTGTAGGTCTTGATGACCCCGATGAAGATCAAAGGGTAGAGAGAGTTTGCTCAATCATAGATCAGACTGAAACTCATGCGATCTGTTTCAAGCTCAACCCTGCTTTCTATCATGGTAGTGAAAAGCATATAAAAGCTATTACAGATTACATGAATGAAAGAGGTCTACTTTGGATCTATGACGGTAAATTAGGTGATGTGCCGCATACTAACGAGGAGTATGCAAAGTATGTTTATGATGTATTAGGGGCGAGTGCGATGACAGCCCACCCTTATTGTGGGTATGACTCACTCACACACCTTATGCGTAAAGACAAAGGCACATTCGTCTTAGCTAGAACAACCAACCCTTATGCGTATAAAATACAGAGTCGTGTTCAAGACCATCTTTATGAGTGGTGTACTCGCTCTGAAGATATGGGTCTTGTTGTGGCAGGTAATAAGGAAGCATATCTGCATGAAATGAGGAAGCACCTTCCTAATACTTGGTTCTTATCGCCAGGAATTGGACATCAAGGAGGAGGGATCAGATATGCTGTACCTAACACTCTATACTCAATGAGTCGGACAATCTTAAACGCATCTGACCCTTCTGAAGTAGCTGAAAAATACAGTAAACAGTCTTACTTTGATTTAGAGATTGAACTTGAAAACCACGATCTGATTAAGCGAGGCGAGTTTACTTTAGCGAGTGGTCAGAAATCTAACCTCTATATTGACCTCAAGGGCGTGAGTGGGATACCCGATTTGTTTGATCGCATTGTCCATGAGCTAATAGAGTTGTATGACAGCCCACATCCGATTGTAGGTCTGGCTACAGCAGGTATCTCTTTCGCTTCGGTGATGGCTTCTCATCTGAAGCAACCATTTGGATATGCGAGATCAGAAATCAAGGCACATGGAACAGGGAATATCCTTGAGGGTAATATAACCAAAGGACTGCCGATTGTTCTCATTGAAGATGTGGTATCTACAGGAGGTTCATTGATTAAGGCTATCCATACTCTTAGAGAGCAAGGATATATCGTTAATCAAGCGATTTCTGTAGTGGATAGGGGTATGGGTGGGAAAGAGTCATTAAAGGCTATAGGAGTTGATTTAAAGAGTCTTCTTAATCTGTGATGTAAACTACATAGTCAAAGAAGAACTGATACTGTGGAGAGTTGTTGAGGGTGTTTGGTTGTTGTGTCGATGTTTTCAGTTTCCCATGTAGTGCGGCAGCCTGAAGGAAAGGACCAACAACCGAACCACTCTTACTTGGAACAAAATAGAATTGTTCTTGTATTGAAACCATATTCTCAGTAGTAGACCCAATCGTTCTGAACCCTTCACCAGCTCTTGGGAAAATCTTTACTCTAAGGTCAGTATTAGTATATTGATACAAGTTATTCTGAATAATAGGTTCTCCCGTATATGTTTCAACCATTAGTGGGAAGTGGTTTCCGTTTCCACCAATGTTTGCGGGGTCTACTCCAAATTGTGTTGCTGTTGCTGGATCAGAAGAGGGTTGATTAACGGTAACATTACTAAAGTGTATTGGGACCCTACAGACAAAACTATCCTTGATCAAGTTTCTAAGTTCAAGTGAACCATACCCTAAGATGTTAATACCTAGTGTTTTAAGTATTCCATCACTAGCTATTTGAACGAGTTTCCTATCGTTCCCACCGCTGGCGATAGAGTTTGACTTTACCTTGACTTCTCCCCTAACCACAGTACCAGAGCCTACCTCTGTGCCTGTAGCAGTTCCTGTTTCTAGGGTTATGTTTCCGCTTCTAGCGGTACTTGTATCTTCTGCGTCTGCGGGTGAGTTTCCCGTTTTGATGGTGATGTCTCCACTTGTCTTTGTACTTGACCCTGTTGATCTACCCTCTGACTGACCTGTTCTGATCGTTATATCACCTGTATTCTGATTGTCTCCATTATGAGAACCTGTAAGTATGTTTAAATAGCGAACGCTATCATCTGTCGTGACATTGTTCTTGGTTTTTATGCTAATCCAAGCATCAGAATCTACAGTGAAACCCGATCCATGAGTTCTAAGCCACATTGTATAAGAATCGGATTGTATGCTTCCGTACCCAAATGCTTTTATCTCAACATTTCCTCCATATGAAGCATTACCATGACCATTGTCTAGGCTTTCACCAAAAACAGCCTGGCCCCCTTGTATAAAAACATTACCAGCCCGTCTGGAATTGCTTGCCCCATTCGGTCTATCTCCACCTTTTATAAGGACTGTCCCTACACCACCACCCGAAGCCTGTGAGCCTGTATTATCTCCTGCCTTTATAGTAATACTACCAGAGTTGCTCCAAGGAGTCTCTCCACTTTTTATGAATACATCCCCTGTCTGAGCATAACTCGTTCCTGCGACACTGCCCGACTCTATGATGACATCACCCGAAGGAGATGCTGAGTCAACATTCCCACTTTTAAGAGTTAAGACTCCCGACTCTCTTGAGCTTGAAAACCCTGTTTCGACATTCACTGCTCCAGAACTCTCCCACCCTGTGCCAGTACCATCGGGATCTCCATCACCCGATTTAAGGATGACATCTCCACTATACACAACTCCAGGCTGTACTGAGTTCTTTACATTGCCCGACTTCAAGGTGAGCGGCCCACTCCCAATCTGTGTTCCTTCTGTGTCTCCCGTTTGTACGAGAATCGCCCCTGTGTTCTTAGTGCTTAGAGCACTAAGACCTCCCGTTTGGATTGTGACAGTTCCTGTCGTGCTATCAGCACTACTGTCTATGTTAGCCCCACCTGCAATCTTTACATCTCCTGCAAGATGACTATCTCCACTAGATATATTCACACCTCCCGACTGAGAACTCGAAGAAGCACCTGTTGATATGTTTACGGTCCCACTCGTTGCACTTCCTGTATCACCTGTGATCAGATTAATAATACCCGACTCGTCAGTTCCCCCTTGCCCTGTCTTGATGGTGATATTTCCAGAATGTCCTGCGTGTGCAAGCGAACCTGTACTCCCACTCTCTAACAAAATATTTCCACTTGTTGAGTCTGTGTGATTGTGAGGACTACCTGATTTTATTGCGATAACACCAGAATCAGCAGTAGAAGCAGATACCGCACCTGTTTGTATGCTAATAAGACCTGTAGATGTTGTACTTGACCCACCACCTCCAGCATCTTCTTTAAGGACTCCTGTTTCAAGGTAAATACCCCCAAAGCTACTAAAGGGAGGTTCGGTTAAGTTCGATCCCCCAAGGACATAGACAGCACCAGCATAGTATCCATCACCAGAACTGATGATAACATCACCACCTTGATGTGCTGATGTAGTAATAGGTTGGTGTCCACCTTGGATTGTTATATCCCCACCGTCAATACTCGCCCTATTAGGTGATCCACCCTCAATAGTTACACCACCTGCTTCAAGTGAGTTTTTAACTGTGGCGTTTGAACCAGATATTAAGACACCTACTTCTCTTGAGTCTACGAGAGAGGTGTCGGCAGAGTTCGGCTCAACCTTGATCGCTTTCGCTTTGTTTTGAGCTTCTAAGGTTTTTTGTATCGCAGTAAGTGTAGACATGATGCGTTCTCCTCCTTAAAGGTGTGATCTTTACATCATACTACACAATAAACGATTTATGAGAGAACAGCCTCTATGATTTCTTCTGTAATTTGAGAGACATTTTTGCTCCTACCTTTTTCAATAAAGAATCTGGTCTTGTTGACTTGAACAACCCACACATCACTTTTAAGTGCATAGTTGTAATGGACTGTAGTCTGCCCCTTTGATTGCAGGAACACCTTGAAGGATTTGTTAGATATTCTTTGAAAGGTGTACTTCTCTTTTCTATTCTTGAAATACACCATGACTTCGTGGGCTATAAGGGCGTGTATTTCCCCTAAACCTTCAAGGATGTATTCATTTAGACTGACATTATTCATTTAGACACCATCTATGGGATGACGGAACTTGTATTCTTTCATCATCTCATACTCTAGGATTGACATAATAACCATTACCATATCACCATGTGTCCAAGATATTCCTTCCTTAGACTCGGAGGGTTCTAAATTGGTTTCCTCATCTGGAGGAGGGATATTAGTAATGATCTTTGCCTTTATTGTTGTTTTATTTTGAGCGAGTGCTTTTACCGTTCGATGTGTACCATCAATGATTTCTTCATCCCATATTAAAATGGGATACGAGAGGTCTGCCTCTAAGCATCGCTCGATATGTTCTGATGGGTGAGATTGTCCCCAGTACCAATCTTCTTTGAAGGATTCGGGTATCTCCCACTCAACAGGCTCTAAAGACTCTACTTCTAGCCATAGTTTTTCTATATTCCAAGCGTACCTAACATCCCCAATAACTGTACTGAACTGCTGACCCATATCTTCTTCATATCCTATAATGTCTAATGCCTTATCCCCATAAACGACTACAGGTTTAGGCAGTGTTAGAAATTTATATGCGAACACGCTTATGATACCAAGAAGATATGAAATCATAGTCAAACTCTTATTTTGTAATGGGTGATTAGGTCTTCTCGGATCTTGGTCACATAAGCATCATCACAGGTTTCATTGATGAGAGCATTTCTAAGAGTCCTAAGATACTTAACGACTCTATCGTCCTCGTACTTTTTACTAAGCTCTTTCAAAAGTGCTTGATGATCCCATTCTCCAGTATACTTTTTACTCTCCTCGTTCGAGATGTAAACGAGGCATAGTACACCGTAAGGGTGTTTATCTGAGTAAGCTCTCATAACTGTGCGAAGGTATGTGTTTTCTTCATTCGGTCTACCATGTTCATACCCTTCTCTCTTGTCTAATGTCTTTAACACTTTATCAAGAGATTCGACAGGGTATTCAAGCACTAATCCTTGCATAGAGCCGCCTGGTTTAGTTCCAAGCACCAAGTGTCCATGTCTCTCTTCAGACATGATGTTGAAAGACCGAGAGATTGAGTTAATATGACCCTTCCAACTGTGTGAGATCAGATCTTCATGTTCTGGCTCGCTCATTAGCGTACCATAAGCAAAGACTCGAAACACTTTCTCATTAGGGGGTGGTATTTCTACGAATTCTTCTTTGACCTCAATCTCTTCGATGACGACTTTGTTTTCTTTGTCCGAGGTGACTCGTTTAACTTCAAGTGTGCATCTAGCAGGTTTCTTGAAATGTTTTTCATACCCAACAAATTCGGAGTCTTGATCTACCAAGTACATAGTCATCGTTCGTGTTTTTGCATCGAACAGAAACTGGTTAGAGGTAAACATACCATCGGGTACTTTACGGACGACATTGTTAGGGTTTGGTACATCTTTGAGTCTAAGTTTGAACAGCTTCTTGATGATGTCCTCTGATTTCTTGGGATTGCTCTCAAGGACTTTCATCATGGTATCATATCGTGTCTCTGATGACTCACGATCATCTCCAGAGATATACCCTGCGTCAGAATAATATATTCCATGATTTGTACGAACAAAGTTCTTTTCAAGGATCTCGTCTACTTTAGCATCATGCTTTGATGTTTGTTCTATGACGAAGGCGTGTCTTTCATCAGAGATCATCGTATGTCCTTTAACACCTGTCTTGAGGTGTGTGAGGATATGCAATGCTTGTAGGAGGGAGGTACATTCTAAAGCAGAGATGATCCGATGAGCATCTTGGGAAAATCTGATCGCTTTAGATTTCTTTTTAGTACCTTCTTTTTCGTCTTCAAGAACCATCAGAGCCGCATTAGATACAACAATCCCATGTTCGTTGATTCCCTCAACCCAACCAGTTCTTTCATCTTTGAAATATAGTATCTCGACCCCACCTTCAGAGATGATGTGGTGTACACGAATGTCGGGGATATAGTTTCTGTCTCTATTTTTAAAGACCCACTTTTTATCACCAATATGGGTGATGGCGATGACACAGGATTGCTTTAGCATAATTAAGCCTTTACACAAAAGCGAGCGAATATGCTCGTCTAAATCTAGTGTTCTCACGAAGCATTTGTCTGATCTGTCTAACAGCCGCTCGTCTAAAGATCTTCTTAAATAGAGACTTTCCACCTTCCCAAAGACCTTTTAAGAATTTGAATCCTTTAGCGAGGTCTTTAAGGACAGCAGGAGCGAGAGCGGCAACCGACACACCTATTTTTCGGACTATTTGAGCTGTAGCTTTTGTGTCAGTTATAAGGCAGATTAAAAGCAAAACAGCGAGTACCTTTATGATACTGATACCTACCGCTGACAGGGCAGTCTTAGCTAACAAAGCAATAGCAGACACTTTTAAAATAGTTAGTCCGACATAAACCACAGTCAGTTTATGGTCGGGCATATCTCTGAATGTAGCCTTATTAAAGTCTTCCCATTTCGTCATCCCCCAATTTGTGAGGGTTATAGATTTTGGGTCTACTCCCATCATATCCCTAAGATCATCTACTCCAACTTGAGCAACCTGTGCTACTTGATTTGGGGTACGAGCGGCAATCAATTGCCCCATCATTTTAAGAGTAGAACTGAAGTTCCCTGCTCTTTGTAGTCGGTCAGCAATCAGTTTCTCATACTCTGTCTTAGGATTTTTCCCTGCGTCCACAAGAGTGTGTAACTTTTTAGTCAAACCTTTTGCTTTAAGTACATTCCCAATGAGAGTGAACTCACCTTTGTGTAGCCCAAAGAGTTTGCTCTTATATTTATTGATGATTTCTGAGAAGTAACTCAGTCCGACCTTTTCTTTAACCTGTGGATCATCGAGTTGATCCATCATGTCATCCATAGTACCTGCACCAGCGAAAGCTGTTTTAGAGTTGCTAAGGATCGCAGAGTAGACTCTACGCATACGCTCAAACTCTTTAGCATTACCTGTGGCTAAGATAGCCCTACGGATCATTTGATTTTGCTGATGTGCTACTAACACATTATGGATGCTTGCTTGACGATTTCTCATGGCTCTCCTCCTATAGAAGATGTAGTTTCTTGAGTTCCTTTTTTAGTTCTTTCATCAACCTAGCGTGTTTTCTAGGTGCGTGTTTCAGAAGATAGAATACTTTCATTAAGTCGGGTTCAATGTGCTCTAGCTCTCCACCTAAACTACCAGGAAATCTTGTAGCTTCTTCGAGATGGCGTTCACTATTGAATAACTTAAAGTATTTATCTAGGACATCGGGGGTGATGGCCTCGTAATATCCTGATGTGAGAGTCTTGATAAAGCTGTTGATGAAATCATTAACAAATGGGAAGAACTCTACATCATCAAGAAGATGGTCTAACCTAAACCCTGTCATCATCGAGTGCGAAAGAGGTACTTCGGGTTCTCTGTGAGAACCACCCTGTTGATACTTTGGAGTTCTCTCTTTTTTCTTAGGTTTGCCAGCGTTAGGATCAGTCTTTCGTTGGAGGATGATTTGGACATAATGGATCAGTTCGTGTTGGACTGATTTTGAGATTTCATCTAACACATCAAAATCAGAGTTGAACTTTAAGGCTAAACTATCGATCTTGTACATCTCTATCTGAACAGTATTCCCAGACACGATCCTAGCTATGGCTTTTGGTTCTACTCCTCTTATTATTTTTTTGCTGTCATAATACCCTACAAATTGCACCACCAAGTCCTCTAAGTCTAATGGGATGGGGTAAGGGAAATCGCTTTCCTCTAGTACGACAACAAACATTGAGAACTTTTGTTGCTCTAACATTGTGCCTTTACTCTTGATGGCTTTTAGTTTTGACACAATCCGAGTAGCGTGTCTCATCGCCCTATTACTTGGTTCTTCTATTGTGCCATTCTCCACCAGTTCCAAGTATCGAGTAAGTAGAAAATACTTGAAGAAGCTATCAGCTAACCCTAACAGTTTTTTTGGTGGCTTCAACCGAGAGACTTTAGAGAGGTATTTATTAGCTACTCTTTGAATACTTGATTTCTTAGTGTGTTTCTTTTTCCAAGCCTTCCACTTAGCGTGTTGAGGGCTAGATTTTAGGGAGGGGTCATGACCCCAGTTTTTAAGGCTGATCTCCCATTTAGACATACCCGACCCACCAACGATTTCTCCAGGTTTCCCTCCGAGCATTCGACTGTTGAAACCGTTTTCTTGAGAAGCATTATCGAAATCTTGAGCAGACCAATCCTCGAACTTTTTCGCTTTTCGCCTTTTGATACGATGAAATGAGTCATACCCCGACTGTATTCCACCTTCTTCTTTTGCTTCGCTACGATTAATAGAAGCTAGAAGTCGGTGGTCATTGACAGCCCATTCGTCAAGTGCCTTCTGACTCATATTAATGAGCATATTCCACTTGTCGTATATCTCTCTTTTCTCCTCGTCAGAGCGAGTTTTTGCGTATCTTAAAGGCATTATGGAAACTCCTATCTTCACATATAGATTGCCCTATAAATAAACTACAACAAAGGAAGCGTAACCCCTTGTTTATAGAGCTATGTCAATACGACAAACTCTTAAAGGAGAAACATCATGGCAAGAACACATCATCACTATCGCTCGGTTGCAGAGGGACTTCCTAAGTCAAATTGGCACTCTCGTTGGACAAGTCCACGAGTTGTTCGGGCTGATCGCAAGCGTGATCAAAATGCGACTCGTCAGCGTTGGAAAGTCGCACTTGAACAACTCCCACTTGAAGCGTGGGAAGATGGAGTGGTGCTTCGCTTCGGTTCACCTAACTTCCTTGGTCATGTCCACTAATAAGGAGAAAAAATGAAAGTAGTATATAACAAAGATGAGTTGAGATTCGATCTCTCAGTTAAAGCCATTGAGTGGCTTAATCAGCAAGGACTACCTGTACTAGCTAACAACTTAACGATGATTGAAGGTGGGTATTTAGCTGAAATACCACGACACCACCCTCTTCTAGTCAAGTGTGTAGAAACTCTTGGACAAGAAGCGAATGAACCATATGTTTCGGATCTCTCAATACGAGAGATCGAAGGAACAAAGTATGTAGTATGGAGCGACAACGGTAATGAGACTGTATACACCCCAGAAGACTTTGCATGGGTAGAGGTGAGCGATGAAAACTTGTGATCGCTGTGGGGTCGCTACTAAGACTTGGACAATGAGTATGTTTAATACTCAAGAAATATGTCCTGTGTGTAAAGAACAAGAAAAGCTTCACCCACGCTATCAAGAAGCGTGTAAAGCAGAGCGAGAAGCTGTTTTACGAGGAGATTATAACTTCAAGGGGATAGGTTGGACTGCCCCTCATTCTCAAAGATAAGAGAAAATGTAACCCCTTATTTATGTCGATTCATATAAGTACCTATCTCTTGAAAGGAGAACCTATGAAAATCAAAGGATCAATGAAGTCGGGTATCAGTAAGCCCGCTATCAGAGCGTGGTTGAGAGCTTCGGAGACTGTTCTTCGTTTCCACAATCGTGATGTGAACCTCGATGATTGGACAATCGAGATCAAGGATTTGTCTAATCGAAAACTCAAGAAAGTCCAAGGGAACTGTTGGGGTACTTGTAGTAGAAGCAGTAAGACTATTCAGCTACATGAGGGTATCCCTACCCTTGATCAGCTCGCCACTGTCATCTTGCATGAGGTTATCCATGCAGGTTTCTCGTGGGCTGATCAAACGGATGAAAAGTGTACTTCGACCCTCACAGGAAAGCTCAAGCCTACCGTTCAAGTAATCGCACAGACTATCCTTGACGCTACTTTTAAGAACAGTGCGTACATCGCTCATACTCGTGAGGGTATGTCGTATGAGAATACGAATGGAGAGGACTACTACGACAAAGACCAGTGGACTAATGTAGGTGCTACTGATAAATATGCCCGATAGCGTAACCCCCTATCAACTAAGGAAGTTAATTGATATGGGATCGTATTGGTTAAGGAAAATCTCTCTACCTATAAAGAAGATCATTGCAGACTACGAGTCGGGTATGACTCTAGCTCAGTTAGGTGAGAAATACGGAGTCTCAAAAGACACGATCAGAACTCGGCTAAAAGAAGCAGAATGTAACCCCTTATTTATAGGAATTAAAAGAAACCGAAAAGGAGAAATGTAATGGCACAAACAGCAATCGAATGGGCAACGCATACCATGAACCATCAAGCAGGGTGTACGAAGGCTTCTCCTGCGTGTAAACACTGTTATGCTATCCCTTTGAGCGTTCGTATCAAGAACATGGGGAATAGTGCAAGATACGATGGTGTGACGAACAATGATTTGAAGAACCCAAAATGGACGGGTGTTATCAAAGCTGACTTGACCAAACTTAGGTCAAACTTCTCAGAGATCAAGAACGCTACTAAGTCTCGTAGGACTTTTTATGGTTCTATGACTGACCTGTTCCATGAGGCTCTTGAGGTGGAGAGCGATGAGCTTAAGGCTTTAGCTGATGAGGTGCGAGGACTTGATGGGAACTGCAAGGCTGACCAAGTAGTGATGATCTTAACGAAGCGTCCTCAGAATCTCTTAGATTGGCAGAGACACTACTTTCCTCAAGGGTTGCCTCAAGAGGTATGGGTAGGGGCTACAATCGAGGATCAGAAGCGAGCTGATGAGCGTATGCCTATCTTAACTCAAGTTAAAGCTAGTGTGCGTTATCTGTCCTGTGAGCCATTGTTTGAGCGTGTTGTTCTTAAAGATGAATGGTTGGCAAATACAGAGTGGATCATCGCAGGAGGAGAGTCGGGTCATCATGCTCGTGTAGCTGACCCAGATTGGTTTAGATCGTTGCGAGATCAATCTGTAGGGGCAGGTATTCCATTCCACTTTAAGCAATGGGGTGAGTGGAATGAGCGTATGGTTCGTATCGGTAAAAAGAAGGCAGGTCGTGTACTTGATGGGCGAACTTGGGATGAACATCCGTAGGGTGTAACCCCTTATTTATATCCCTATGTAGGATACTCTTGAAAGGAGAATCACATGGCTTTTGACTTTGAAACTATCAAACAACTAAATGGTAAAACACTCACTAAAGTAGATGCCTCAGATGAAAACATCTGGTTCTACACGACAGATAACAAGGCTGTACGCCTATGGCATCAACAGGACTGTTGCGAGTCTGTCTATGTAGAGGACATCGTAGGAGATGTCAGTGATCTCGTAGGTTCACCTATCCTTAGAGCAGAGGTTCGGACAGAGGACGGTGAAGCTGACTATGGTGATCTTCTATACACCTTTTACGAGCTTGCCACTATCAATGGTTCTGTAACGATCCGATGGAATGGTTCAAGCAATGGGTACTATAGCGTCCGAGTGAGCCTGTCTGAGTACAATGTGGATGAGGAAGGTGATGTCGTTTGGTCTAGTCAAAAGATAGATTGGTAATATAAGACAACTAAAGGTTAAATATGATTAAGATTAAATTACCTGTAGACCAGATTGTTGCTGATTACGAGTCGGGTCTGTCTTGCCAGAAAATCGCAGATAAACACGCTGTTTGTTTTATGACAATCAAAAGAAGATTGAAAGAAGCAGGGGTTCAAATTCGACCTTACGCAAAAAAGTTTCAAGGTGAAAATGCTCTCCCTATGGAGGAGATTATCGCTGACTATAAGGCAGGTATGTCTCCCAGTAAACTAGGTGAAAAGTATGGCACAAATCAGAGTACAATACGATTACGATTGAAAGAAGCAGAGGTTCTTGGATGTGCTGAGTATCAGTCGAATTTTTCTTTAGCCGAAGCTAGAGCTAAAGTAGATCATGTACCAATATACGATGAATATAGCCAAGACACCCTTGATTCGATATGTAAGTTTTATGTTGAAGATTATAAGACAATCAAGGAGATAAGCCAAACCCTAGAACTTCCTTATCATCATATTAGGCACATCTTACATAGACAAGGTGTACCTGTAAGGGGTGTTCAGAGGATACATACATTAGATTGGAATTCTATCAAGTCAGACCTTGAGTCTGGTATACATCATCATAGGGTTATGGAGAAATATAACATTGGTCGGGATATGATAGTTAGATGTCTTGGTAAAGAATACCTCAAAATGGGTGCGACAGAGGATAGGCTTGTTTCCAAATCGACTGAGGTTAAGTTTAAAAAGAGAAAACCCCCGACACAATCTCAATATAAA
>MDTE01039393.1_pt1 | contig 17137 bp, 16 predicted proteins | sample 811231 | NCBI WGS metagenome assembly MDTE01 (sample SAMN05326651, study PRJNA326480) | marine metagenome | isolation source: seawater | place: Indian Ocean: Red Sea | collected 2010
TATAGATTGTATAAAGGATTTACAAAAACATTATTAGAAAAAGGTTCTTTTGACTTCGTATATATTGACGGCGGACACAGTTATGACACAGTAAAGTTTGATTATGAGCAAGTTAAAGACAGTAAAATTATTGTATTCGACGATGCTAAAAATAAAAATGCAAAGGGTGTATTAACTTTTATGGACGAATTATTATCTATAGGAACTGAAATAGAGTTTCAAGATAGATGGGGTATTATACGTAATTACGCATAAACTTCCAAGCAGTTCCATCTGACAACTCATCAAAATTCCAATGACACATTGCAATTCTTTGTAGCCAAGGATGGATATTAGGCATGTTTGGATTTTCTAGTTTAGACATGTCAAAGTTTGCAATTTCTCCGTACATGCTGTAATCTGGATCTGGATCTTTTTGAAATACAGGAACGCCGTTAATGAAACTTGCTACTCCTGGGCTAGAGTTATACGTTACAGTTGCCCATGCATTAGATAAGTCTTGTTCTATTGATTTGTTATTAGATACTGTAATGTTAGGGTATTTTATTTCTTGTGTAATCTGAAGTAGTGTTTTTCTATCGCCTGGATGCCCTCTAACAACAATAGGCCTGTCTGTATATCTCTTTATTTCTTGAATAGTTTCATGACAAAACTTCATTACATCATAGTTTTTCATGCTCCAGCCGCCATTACGTTGTAAGCATAATAATATGTGATTACCGTGTTGTCTATAAGGCTTAACAGATATATTAAGATCGTTTCTAATTTGGTCCCATCTATTTGGATCTATATCCGTATCAAAATAAAATCCTGTCTTTCTAAATACGCCATCAAAGCTGTACCTTAGATAGTTTTTTGGTTTGTTTCCTGGTGCTAAGAATAAAAATAAGTTACTGTCAGCAATAAGAGTTTTTTTGCCTGACATTTTTTGTTTGTGTAGAACATCTTTACGTAGTTGTAAATGAGGGTGATTTTTACTCCACTCATGTACAAATCCTTGCATAACAGCGATATCGCAGTCAACCACATCCAAGCCAAAATGGTTAACTCCTACATCTCCTTGTACATTTACGCCTTGAACATACTTGTATAGTATATCAGACTTTTCTGGGCTTTTATTTACTACCGGTATCCCAGCGTGGTAACTTACCACTTGCATTTTCATTAGCAATTCTCCATGCGTATCCTGATCTTAGTTCGTGAACGTCAAACTGACAATAAGCCAAGTGATTAAAAAATGCTTCCATTTCATCTCTTGGTGGTTTCTTAGGATTATCAATATTTGATATCTCAGTTTCACAAACTGTCGATGCCGCATTTTGTCCTAACACAAGTGCAGGTTTACCTTCCATTAAGGCTTCCACAGCGGCTATGCTATTGTATGTTACTAAACAATGAACATCATCTTGTAAGGCCGCTTGAATAGTTTTAGTGCTTATACGCTCAGTCCTATTAGGTTTAAGTCTTATTTCAATTGGTCTATCTGTATATTTTTTAATTTCTTTTACAGTTTGTTCTACCCATTGCTCTGGATCAGGCTGACCAAAAAAGTTCATAACTTTTTGACTTGGCGGACATAGTAAAATTTTTGTTCCTGGTAAAAACTTTTTATATCTATATCCATGCTTCTTGGCTCTATCTCCACTTCTTCTAATTATAGGGCCTAAGTATTGCAGAGAGTTTAATGTAACTCTGTGTAGCCATTTGTTTTTAAAATTACCAAAGTATCCTGTATCTATAGCATAAAAATCTCGCTTCAGATCCCAGCAACGTTTGATTGCTTTTCTACTTCCTCCGCCTATACCACGGATAACAAGTGTTGTGTCGTCGTGTATATGATCTGCATAGGAACTTATTGTTCCGTTGCAACCCATAACGAAGTTTTCAAGAATTGGATCATACTTGTGACCTTTTCTCTCAAATTGGACTTCGCTTGTATCTATTGCCGCTATCTTTCCCACTTCTTTTTGAACCCTTATTGTTATATCCTCCCAGGTATTACCTTCATAATACTTAGCTTGTGGATCTACCATATAATTTAAAACAGACTCTAAGATTTCCTGTTTAGGTTTAGGTACAGCCCAAACGTTAGGAGTAAGTTTGTGTTTACCGTTTATTTCCTTATTTTTTATGTACCTTTTTTCTGCAAGGTACCAATCACCCGAATATTCGCAAGTTTCGTATTTCTTAAACCAAGGACCACCTTCTGTATAATGTAGTGCTTTTGGTTTGCCATCTCTAGGTTCTTTATACCAACCTACTAACCAATTCCATTCGTGGTGAATTCTTCCTATTTGGCTATCGTCTAGCCAACTAAATCTGTGTAAGTATTTTCCTGTTGTACTAGGGTCGTTAACTAATTGTTTTGTCATCCATTTCTTGTTCGCAGGGTGACCACAGTTCCACAATACACAGCTTGACCAATTTTTTCTTGGATAGATATGTTGAACTTTACCATCCATTTTTTCACCATCTTTAGGTTGGTAATCATGTTGGACGCACATTACAGCATAGTTGTCATCACACTTGTCAAATAAATTTCTTACGTCTTCTCTAAAAATAAAGTCACAATCAATAAAAAGTGCCCAACCTTTAAAGTCACAAATTTCTGGAATTAAGAAACGAGTAAATGTAAACTCGGTTGATCCTAACACATCTTCTTGTCTTGAATATAATCCTTTTTGCTCCAGCTCTTTAATTTTAAGAGGCACAATTTCTAGATTATTAGGATATTTTGCCGCATGTAGCAAACTTTGTTTACATACTTGATATGCTATATCTTCTCTTGAGTCCCATCCTATAAAAACTCTTAATGTATCACTATTTCCGTTCAATGTCTTCCTCCACGCATTCTTCGCCATATTGTATTTCTACAACCTTTAATGGCTTGTCTGTTTCATTTGCGAGCATGTGCCATTCGCCTTTCCTTATATGTAAAGATTTATGCCGCTGATATGTAACTTTTGTTAAGTCTGTTGCAACATCTAATCCATACACAGTTGCTATACCTTCGGAAACAAACCAATGCTCTGCTCTTTTTTCATGTCGTTGCATACTAAGCCTTCGACCAGGATCAACAGTTAATTCCTTAACTTTTACTTCAGGTCCATTCTCATGTAGAACTCTGTAATATCCCCAGTCTCTTTTAGTTTTAGGCTCTTTCCATTCTTGTAATATCCAACTAGATGAATTTGCTTTTGTGTTGCCTCCAACACCATATGCAAAACTAGTATTGTTGTATAGTAATGAATCGCTCATTCCGTCATCGTAATAGTATCCTTCTTCTGGAACATTACCCTTCTTCCTATCACCTCCGTTGGCAAAAATAACTTCAACATCTTTATTGTATTCTGCTATTTCTTCCCAAACCTTTTGAATTGCATCTGTGGCAGTATCATCTGCATCGTCAAAATTAATTACGTGATCTACTGACTTAATGTTTTGTAATATATTAATGCGTTCACTATAAGGCATAAATGGCTTGCCTTTCTTTCTAGTTAACCAATCATCAGAATTTAATCCTACAACAAGTTTATCACCTAGCTTTTTAGCTTCGTCGAATAGACTAATGTGTCCTGAATGAAGTGGATCAAATCCACCTGTAACTAAAACGATCTTCATGTAGATATTTATATACGTAGATAACTTATACCTTAAAACAGGCTATGTGTAAATGCCTTCCTTTAGTAGTTTTTACACGCCGAATCTTATCAAAATTATGAGATCTCAATAACGGATACAAGGTTTCAAAGTTGTATCCACTTTTGTGTGTGTCCCATGTATCTTCCAACTCTCCTCGTTGCCAACCATAAAATCCAGTAAGTGCAGACTGTAAATCACTTTTGGTAATCCATTGCTTTACATGAAAATCTAAATTAGGCAAAATCATTTCCATTCTACCGCCTGGCTTTAATATTTTATTCCATTTACTTAGAACAACAGCACCTTGATGAAATGTTAAGTGTTCAAAAAAATGTCTAGAAAATATTTCTTCAACTGAATTTTCTTTAACTAATGTATCTATCTCCCAAGCAGGACAAACAAAATCAACACCTGGTACATCTCTTACATCGCAAGTCTTGTAACCCGGGTGTCTAGGTTTTTCTCCGCAACCAAATTCTATTTTCATTTTATTTCTTCTGCCTCCCACATCTTTCCTGTTTTATTAAATTCTCCTATTATGTTAATACTGCGCCTTCTTTGTGTAGGATTAATTCTTGGAGTTACACTATGTACTGACTGATTAACATTTAAAAACATACAAAAAGTATTTGCTTTGTATTCAATTTCTTTAACTGGATTAAACAATGTTTCGTCAACTTGACGCCCTAAAGTATTATATACTTTATTTACTTTATCAGCTTCGTGCAGTACAAAGTTACCTCCTGTACTGGTGTCATTTTTCTTTTTCATATACAATAATCCGGCATATATTTCTCCTGGATTATCTAGATGGGGAGTTCTAGTAGTTCCTGATTGATCTACTGGTTCGTGTACTACATATTGACAGTCTGTTACAAAATATGTTTTCTTAGAAAGTTTTCTTATACCTACTGGGCCGTTAAATTGAGTAAGAAATTCTGTATCGTAATAATTTTCTATACTGTTTTCAAATATAGAAATAACTTGATTAAAAAAATTTCTACTTGTATGATATTCAAAAAATTCTTTCCATACGTTAGAAATTTTATTATCTACTAGTGCAGGATTAGATTTATATCGATATGTTATTCCTTTATCTAATGCTTCTGTTGAACAAACTAATTGTTCTGGAAATGTTTGTTCTAACTCGTTGTATACATCTTCTGGGAGTGCATTTTCAATGCATATATGTGGGAAGGGATAATTTTCTACTTTCTTAAAATTTTGTAATACGCTTATGTTCATCTACCTTTGTACAGTGGTTTTAAATGAAACCACGGATCTCCTCTTGCTATTTCTTCTTCAGTCCATTGACAGTAACCTAAGTTTGCTAACCATTGGTTTCTATCAAATGTCATGGGTGATTCTAAAAGTTCTAAATGTTTATTTGAAACGTCCCATGCCATACTGCTTGGACACATGCTAAATGTAGGAATGCCCTCACATACGCTTTCAGTCAATGCATTCGAGTTGAATCCTACAACTACTTTTGCATTTCTAAAATCTTCATAAAGGCCGTCGCCTCCTTCGCCTCCTCCGTATACTTTTACTCCTTGCATATTTTTACTTATTTCTAAGTTTTTTATATTAATATTATTTAGAATAGCTTCTTGTCTATCACGTCGTGCAGGATGCAGTCGTACACGTATTTTTCTATCTGTATGATTGCTTATTTCTGTTACTACTGAAGTAATAAAATTTTCATAAGTTTTGTATTTTAATAATAAATTTTTTAAACTACTATCACCTGGACGTTGCATAATGAGTAACACATACTCTCCGTCTGTTTTCCAATCCTTAATTTCTATGCGTTGTTCTTTTTGAATACGTAACCATCTATCATCTGAACAATTATGATTATTATAATTACCTTCATCCCTAAAGTAACTTGTCCAACTGTATCTATGATATGCTTTTGGATTTGGCGGAGCAACCATATTTCTTCTAAACACAGCAGATTCTGTAACTAAAAAAGGTTTACCTGTATCTAGAATAAACTGATAATGTTTTTTAAACTTCTTACGCTTTTGTTCTATAATATTGTTCTGTATGTAAATATCTGCTGATTGAATAGTTTGTTGATCAGCCCATGGAACAATTTTAAAATTAGGTAGATTGGGTATAGGATGATTTCTATACATCTCTTTTATGCCTACTATTAATGGTTCAGAGGTTGCCATTGATGTAATACATTCCAGTGTTTTTTACAAATCGATGTTGTTTTTTTGTAGGAGGCATGCGATTCATTTTCGTACCCATTGTAGATACGATTCTTAATTCGCGTGTATAATTTCCGTCATAACGAAAGCCGTATTTTTTCATTATTTTTTTCCAATACTTTTCATCTTGACAATTTACATGATGATGTCCAGGAGTGTTTGGCGGAGCATATGTCATTACTATTGCTTTACATTTCTTAAATGCTTCCATGTAATTTGGTATATATTCTGCATGTACGTGTTCTACAAATTCTACACACCAACCGATGTCATACACTTTATCAGGTAGGTTAGCAGGACCTTTTGTAAAGTCATGTATTAAAAAACTGTCTTTGTCATGCCTTTTTACTGTATGATCTCCGTCTATACCTAATGCCGTCATACCGTACTGTTCGGCTAATTCAACCATGCCACCTGGACCGCAACCAATATCTAAAAATGTTTTATGTCCAAGAACCTGTTGGAACCAATCCATTGCACCCTTATCCTTGTGTGTCTTGTCTGCATGACCTCCTAAGTGTATAGGTATGTCTGGGTTGATACGGCCTTTAGGCATCGAACTTTCTTTCTAATTTGTATTGATCATAACACATGTCTTTTAAACTTTTGTTTATTCGCACTCTATTTGATAATTTATCTACTATATTTACTATTGAGTCACCTTTCCTACGTGGCGATACGATTCTTGTAATTTTTTCACCTGTAACTTCTTCCATAGTGTCAATAACTTCATTTACTGTAAATCCTTTTTTTGATCCTAAACACTCATAAGGTGTGTTACTAGGACCTAATTCTATTGCATTGACTATTGCATCGGATACATCTTCAACATGGATATAATCTCTAATACATGTTCCATCGCGTGTATCGTAATTATTTCCGTGTATTTTTATGTGATCAATTTTACCCGAAGCCGCCAATGCCGCCACCCGGATTAGATGTGTTGCAGGACCTATCTGCTTGTTTATACCATCAGTCCCACTAACATTAAAGAATCTAAAAATAGTATGTCCTGATGCTTTTTCTTTTATAATATCTTCTGCACCTGCCTTGCTCCTTGCATACGGTGATGCCATTGCAAACACACTACTAGAACTAGCAAAAATAAAATTATCTGTTGATATATTTTGTAATAAATTTAAAGTGCCTAAAGTATTTACTCTGTAATATTCTGAAGGTTCTTTAATACTTAGTGGAACTATACTTCTTCCTGCTAAGTGAACTACTGCATCAAATTCTCCATGTATCTTATTTTCGGTTATATCTGCAAATAAAAACTCGTCCACATATTGGGATATGTCATTGTGTTTTCCGTATATGTTTATGTCACACCCAGTAACTAAGTGTCCTTCATATTTTAATTTTTTACAGACATGGCTTCCTATATATCCAGTAGCACCGGTCACCAATATTTTTTTATATGATATTTTCATCGGATCTGCTTAACCGTTTCGTTGTAAATATTTAGATATTTTTCTTTGGTTTTTTGTGCGCCTTTCAAAGTGAGAAATACACTTCTATGGCCGTTCTTTCCTATGCTCATCCAATAATGTTTTGGGTGCTGTTCGTAGTATACATACTTCTTACTTAACTCGTCTAGCACTATCTGATCGTGAAAAGGTGCCCACTCTTCTATTGGTTTTTCTAGTAGCTTATTAGATAACTCTTGTCTAAATCTTTTATCGCCAAATGTTACAAGACCCGCGAGCCAATGATAGTCTTTCAAATGTCTTAACATTGTAATTCTATTTGCAATTTGTAAAAATTTGTCAGGAGTGGTTTCTCTGGTACAGATAGTATCTGCGTCTAACGTCATTACAAAGTCTTGATCCTTAAAGTTTTCAGCAACTTTTAAGAACCTTACACTTTGTAAGTATCCTATCCGTACAGTCTCATTTGGAAAGTTGCGGCGTTCTGTTGTATATTTAACGCCTTCAATCTTTTTATATTTTTTTGGATTTACTATGTGTACATGACAAGTAAGCCACGGATTAAAATGCCTAATACTTAGAATTAAGTTTTCGGCCCAATCGTTATAATATTTTTGATCGCATCCTACTAAAACATTATAATGTTGCATCTTCCATGCCTGCTACCCTTAACTTTACTATATTAGTTATCTGCCATTGTTTCTGGTCCAGTGCCTTCAAGACTCCTAACCATTTGTTTCGTAGCAAGGCAAACTCGTTGATAATCTTTTCATAATCAACAACGTCGGCTTCTCCATCAACATACTTTTCTACATCTCTACTAGATAAAGCACGTTGGTAATTTTCTAAATATTTTTTGAAAAACGAACTACGTAAACGCCTTAGTTCAATATTCATGTAATTTAATATAGCTTCAATTTCTTGTAACTGATTAAATCTTTGTTCTACGATGCCTGGCATAGCGGCTGAAGCCTTTTCAACATTACCTAGTAACTTTACCTCTTTACGTGCATCAATTAGTTCTAATTCATAATGTTTAATTGCTTCTGGTATCTTTTCAACATTACGTGATACTTCGCTATACCAACCCATTAATAATCCTCGCCGTATTCGTCTTCTTCGGTATAATCGGTGTCTAGATCAAGGTAGTAGGTAATTGCTCCGTCTAACACATTACAACTACCTAGTGCTCCTCGAAACTGCTCATCATCTGCTCCAAAGTCTGCACATACTTCTACATACCTTTCAGCAGTAATGTCTATTGTTTTTTTATCTATAGTATCCTTGAAAACTGTCCAGATGTCAACAATCTGTTGTTCGTCCATTGGCTAAACCTCCTCTGTTTGCTTTGGGATATTTACCAATTTCTCTTCTATTTCTTCAACTAATTTGTCGCCAGTGGCATCTTTCATAACTAGGTCAAGCATTGCACCGTCCCAGTTTTTTCTGTACTCTTTGTGTTCTACACCGTTAGGATCAGTGTACTTCAGTCTGTTTCCATCCTTAACAAGTATACCTTGCTTCTCAAATAGATCAACTAGTCCACTATAAGGATTCATTCCAGTTTCATAAGGAATCTTAACCTGCACACCTTCAAACGGTTTTGCATATCTTGTTTTCATAACCTTACAACCTGCTCGAATACCTCTAACATCAGTAACCTTATTACCATCCTCATCTTCTTTTAGCTTTAGTTTTTTCATTGCTACAACAATAGAAGATGCATAGATAAATCCTTGTCCACCGCTAATCTTATCATCTGGATCAAACATGTCTTGGCTTGCATATGTATGATTAGTACATACCATACCAACGTTGTGGCTACCAAACATATTAACACAGTTTCTTACAAGTGCAGTCAGTGCCTTAGGTTTTCTACCCATGTCACCCTTCATATCACCTTTGCTAAACTGGTCAACATCTGTTGGAGTCAGTAACATTCCTAAAGAGTCAATTACAAATAATACCTTAGGACGATCTTCTTCAGCCATATCTCTGTAATCATTCATGAATACACTTATAGTTTTTGCTACATCATCAATCATTGACATGTTTAGTTTCAGCAACTTGCTTTCACTTGTATCAACATTCAATGCATGTAACCACTGTTCGTCAAGTGCATTCTCACTATCAATCAATACCACAAAGATACCTTGATCCTGTGCCGCTTTTACAATGTTACCTGCACAGATATACGATTTGCCTGCTCCACTTTCTCCGGCAAATACAGTTACTTTACCTAACGGAACACCTTTATTGAAGTCTCCGCTTACAAGGTAATTCAATGCAAAATTACCTGTACTAATCCAATCAGTTGGATCATTGAATCCTGCACTCATACCTGTAATTGATTTTGTTAATGCAGTTCTAAATTTACTTGGGTCAAACGCCTTCGCCATATGTATCTCTCCTAATTAAATGGGGTGTTACTTTGTGCAACACCCCTAGCTATTTTATTGATTTTGCCTTGCTCTAATCATTGCAAGAATATCTGAAGCATTACCTTCTGCTTTTGCATCTTCAACAGGTGCTTCAGCCTTTGGAGCTTCTGCTACTGTTTCTGTTGGTGCTTCAGCCTTTGGAGCTTCTTCAGTTTTAGTTTCAGGAGCGGTCATTGACGTTGCAGTACCGTTCGTTGAAGCCTTGTTTGGATCACCAGTTCTGGCACTCATACCAGCTGGACGAAAATACTGTGAGAATTTCTCCTCATCATATGCTTCGCCATCTACTGATGCTTCAAACATCTCTTGCATGACTTTCAATTCAACCTCAGCAGGCTTTTTAGGAAGGAAGTCACTTAAATTAAACAATCCATGTGTATTAACTGCATTCATTTCTGAATCACTTAATGGACGTTCTCTACGTGCCCAGTTGGATGTAGAATAATCAGCATATCCACCTTTAGATGTTTTGTTTAACCTAAAATCAACACCAGCAGTATAATCTGTTGGCAATTCTTCCATATCAGGATCCATAAGTGCCTGTTTGATAATTTGGAAAATTTGTGGACCAATAATAAATCTACGAATTGGATTTTCTGGAGTAGTATCTTCAGAAAGTGGGTTTTCACTTACAAACCCTTGGAAAAGATAAGAACGTTTTTTCCAATACTTACGACCCATGTCCTCAAGACTTGGATCTTTAAACCAGCCACGTACTTCATTTAGAATATTACAAGTATCTCCATACATTTCCATGCAAGGAATCTGTACTTGAACAGGTCGACTATCAGTCTGACCTTTAACTCCACTAAACGGAAGTTTAATCATAAGACGCTCTTTCCAAAAGAACGTATTCGATTCATCTCCATCAGGAAGGAATCTGAGTACTGCACTCTCGCCTTCTTTAATATTCCAAAATGGGTAAATTGCGTTGTCGCCGCCGCCGGTGTTTGAACCACCTTGTCGTGATTCCTGCTCTTTGAGCTTTGCTCTTATTTCAGCTAATGATGCCATAATATGCCTCCTTTGTATTGCCTATAGCGTTTTGTGCCTTGCTGTGTAGCACGTTTAATATATACATACTACACAATTATATAGCAGAAGTCAACCTCTTTCTGCTAAATTCTTGAATTTATTTAATATTTTTGTCCGGAAAGCTGAAGTATGTCGCCCAATTCACTTGGTTCTTCTGGTTGTGGGTTCATAACTTTAGCATATCTTGAATTGATGCCTTCAATAAAATCCTTTGCAGGATTGATGAAGTTTTCTCCAAAATCTTTTTCCACTGCTGTGAGAACGGCTGTTTCACCTTTTGGAAACTGTCCAGTATGTCTGTCATACATTGACAAGACAAAATCAGTTACAGTTTCGATTGTGATCTTTTTGCCGTCTGGTCCTTCTATTTCATCACCTTTTTTAGCACCATTCATCTTTGCCTTGCGAATTCTATCTCCAAATGCATTACCTTCATCTTCACTTTCGTTGCCCATTTCTATCTTCTTGATCATGTTCATTAGTTCAAGATATGATGGATTGGTATTGCCTTCATCAGCCAGCTTCTTTACTGCAAGTTCTTTGTTGTAGTGGCTGTCTCCTGGAGTTTTGTTTTCCATTATGTCAGGAACACCGTTGCCATCTTTATCTCTCCACCATGACCCTGACTCATCGTGTGAGTCATGTGGGCAAGTTGTGGTTGGCATATGCATTGTATCTTGACAATCTTTACAATGATACTTTTTGTAGCCTTTCATATAGCCTTCGTCTAGTGCAGAATCTACTGTATTATCTGCCCAGGATTCAAAGTCTTCAAACTGGCCATGATCCCAATCATCGCCACCATAGAGATCTTGATACTCATCATAGGAACTAGGTTGTCCTTCATAGTCATCTGAATGATGTATGTCTACACCTAAGTTTTCTATTTCTCCTGCTAATTCATCCATTTCAATCATGTGTGGATCATCAACGTTTTCTTGAACCCAATCTTCTATATCGTCCATTGCAATAGTGTCGCCGAATCGTGCTTCAATGTCTTTTGCCATTTTGCCATAATCAAAATATGCATCGTCTTCGGTAAAATGTTCTGGATTTAATTCTTGTACTTGATTAGTTTCGTTTACAAGATTGTAAATGTATGGGAATACATCTTTAAGTTCTTCGTTAAACTGTTTAATGGTTAACTGATCGATCCAATTTGCCGCTACATCTTCAGGAACTTCTCTAACTTCTTTTACAGAAAAGCTGTCAAAACTTTCTTTGTATACTTTTTGTTTTTGTAATCCTTCAATGGTCTTTTTAACTTTTAGCACTCTCTCGTTAACAATATCCATATACTGTGAAAGACCTTCTGCCATTACACCTGACCGATTCATGTAACTTTTGAATTTCTTTAATTTGTATAATTCTTCTGATAATCCAGTGATGTGTTGACCAAACTCATCATGTGTTTTTCCGCCTTCTGCAACATGTCTTGCCATTGCTCTTGCACCATTTAAGTGTTTAAACGGATATTTAAATCTTTCTCCTTCAGCACTTTCGATGTAAATTGTATCTATATGCTGAGTTCTGCCACTTGCAAGTTCCTGATTGACTGCTCTGTTATGCTTCACTGCCAACCTTGCAGTACCTACATCTTGGTAACTTGTTTTGCTTGTTCCATACATTTTTGATTCGGTCATTGTTTCCTCTCCGGAGTCTTTTGCTAAAAATTTGTAATCCCTTTTATTTAAGTTGCTTTTTGTTATATCTCTAGTATCAAAGTTAAGTAGTCTTTTCTTAGCAAAAAATCTCAATTCTTTTAAGAAATCATACCATTTATTTTTTGTAATTGAATCCTGTCCTTCGACAAAATTATTACTATACATGACACTTAAATTGCTTTCATCTACACTAATACTTACCTTTCCTAAAGACTTTGGACCTTCTTTATAATCAAAATCAAAAAAACGTGCTTCATTAGGTTTGTTGGTAACTATACCTTCTTCGTTGCCGATAGTTACTGTGGGAAACCTTCCACGTATTTTGTTAAAAAGTTCTTCGCTTATTAAATCAAGGTTTTTCATACTAATATTTATCAATAATTGGTGCTAATGAAGATAGGCATTGGTGGTTCATAATCTTCTGTATCTTCTATGCTTTTAAATGTGTTGTATATTCTTGGATCCCAATCTTGCAATACACCCATAATCCTAATTACAAGTAATATAGATGATACCAAATCATCTGTTTCTCCTGGTTTGGCTTTATAGCTACTACCTGTTGCAACAAATGCCTTAAGCTCAGAAATCAAAGGACCTGAGTTTACTTCCATTTTATCATTTTCTATCATTGTTTTTAATTTGCTACAAGCCGATATTTTCGAGCTATGGGTTGTGTTAAATCCCTTTCTAAATTTACGCACATGTCCTTTGCGTATAGGTTCGCTTACAAATAGTCCAGGAATGTTTTCCTCACCAAAGTCTTGTATGACTATAAGTGCCGCTTCACCTATTGCGTTATTTTCAACGCTCCAATAAATTGTATTGGAATTGCCTGTTTCCTTTTCTATATAGTCGCATATATCTTTCAATACACGTATCTGTCCTGGAATAGGCGTAGTATTGTGCCGCCATTCTCCGACTTGTTTGTATGTTGGTAATTCAAACACTTGAATAGCGGCATAATCGCCACCAGTTCCCATGCTAGGATCTAAACCAATACAATATGTTGCATCCTTTTTAATCTTTCTATACCAGCGTGTTTGCCCCATGTTCATTATAACATTTCTTGGCTCCATTCCTGCAAGTTTTATGCTGTTTATTAACGTTTCATCATATACTAAAAACTCACAACCATATTCACGACGAAATCTCTCTTCGCCGATCCTACCTATTTCTGCATCTCGCCATTCATTGTCTCTGTCTGGATGTTCGTCCCATGCACATGTAAAGCTGTGAAATCCGTTTACACCTACCTCCTGTTCGTTGCCGTGTTCGTCAAATTTTTGTTCCGCTTGTTTCCAAATTGTAGCAAAAGTGTCTTCGTCACTATTTGGCGTGCTTGTAATAATAGCTCGACCACCTGTTGCTAGTGTAGGAGATATTGAAGTCCAAAATTCATCTGCAATACTAGGAGCCACAAATGCAAACTCGTCACAGTATAGTAAAGATATACTCATACCACGTCCTGTGTTTCCTGTAGTTGTTGCACTCACAATACGTGATCCGTTTTCAAATTCTATTGACCCTTTATTATAATTAACAACCCCAGCTCTTATATGATCTGGACACATTTCATATCCGTAACGTATACGTTGCATTATTTCCTGAGCGCCTGTGTACTTATGGGCGGCTATTAAAATTGTTTGATCTGGATTGAACATTGCGTACCATAACAAATATATTGCCGCACAGGTTGTCTTGCCAGTCTGTCTAGGTAACATGTTGATATTGAATCTGTGACTATGGTAGCTATCTAGTAATCTTTCTTGATATGTGTACGGATCAAAAAGCAGTTTTCCCTGTACAGGGTGTTGTATGTAGGCAAATTTTTCTGCAAAATATAGGTAACCTTTTACTGGTTCCATACACTTGTGTAGATCCAATATCTGCTCTTCTGTATAAGATTCTCTAGTGTTTGCTTTTTTGGTTAATACACCATCTAAACTCTTGCTCATACTGTATTTAACCTATAATATCATCGTAATAACCTGTATCGAATCTCAAATCAAATAACTTTCTTTTGTCTTGTTGTATGATTACAGGTATTGGAGATGCATTTGGACCATTGGTAGGCTCGCTCCAAAGCATTTCATACTCACCGGTATCTAATTTTTTATGTAGTTTTTTTAGGCGTCTGCGGTTGTAGTTCTCGCATATGTAAACAATGGCCTGGTTATTGCCTAGTGGCTGTATTTCACCCGACCATTGTACAAATTTGATTTCGCCTTTTCTATGAGCGGCGCCACTCCATGGACAGACAGGTTTGATATGTTGGAAGTATTTTCCCCAATCAACCTCTTGACTTTTTACCACGGCTCTTATTTCCCCTTGAGCCCTCTACAGTCTTGATGTCTTCCATTGTGCCACGTGACTTTTTATTTTTTTTGCTACCCCTGGAACCTTCTGTAGCAAATTTTTCGTTAAGTGCTTTCCACAGTTCCTCTCTAATGCTAGACTCATCTGTTTGATGTATTGCTGGGTCTTTTGCACGTAATGATCCTTGTGGCTTAGGTCTATTAAGTCCGCCTGCAATATCTCTTGTCATGTAGTCATCATCTCTATATTCTTCGTCTGGTGAATTGTCCCATTCTTCATCCATATCTTCACCACAAGGTGAACCTCCAGAATCTGGAACATCCATCATTCTAATTTTGGAAACCATGTCATCATGCCCATCGCTATGTGTAGGCATGCTCATTGGCTCTGGCTTTTCCATACCGGCATTTCTAAGAAGTCCAACAAGTTCGGCTACCTCTGCTGAATTGTCGCCACTCATTGATATGTTCATAGAAGCCGCTTCGTTTACTTTTTTAGTCATGTCGTTCTCCTTACTTTCATTTTTTGGAGACCCATCTGGATTATGAGTAGCTCCGTATTTTTTATCCCATCTATCTTGCATCTTGTTTCTTCCGCCTTGGGTTAGTGGTCTAGGTTTTACACTAGGTATTACATTGGCTGTTGCAGATACACCGCCTGTATTTGCGTTTGCTGACTGGCTTGTATTTGCGTCTGCTGATTGTCCTGCATCTGTTTTTGTTGCAACAGCTTTGTTTGGCATAAATTCAAATGGTTTATTTAGGTAATCATTTGGGCTATTAATTGCATCTCTCATGTCTGGAGTGCCATGCTTTTTTTGATATGCGGCGAACTCTTCGACACTAGCAAATCCAAGTTCCTTGCTGATCCTTGGCCAATCACCTGTACCCATTTGTACAGTTTGTGTGTTTTTCTCTGATGCCGCCGCACTTCCCATAGGTTGATCAACCTTTTGTGATGTGTCAGTTGTATCAGCTGATGCTTTAGGTGTACCTACTGTACTACCGTCTCCCTTTGCAGATGCAAGGTTTTGTATTTTATTAAACACAAGTGTTTTTGCTGTACCAATTACTTTGCCGTCTTTTTCATATTCTTCATTTGGAGAAAGCTCATCCTCTAAATCTCCGTATAAGTCCCTATCGTATACACCTCTATATGTTTTTTTAACAGCATCATATTGAGCTTTGGTTGTAATCTGCTCGAATACTTCAAAAATGGCGTCTTCGTCTGTCCCAAGACTTATACCGCCTTTCATTGCCTTATAAAGTTTATCTGCTTGTGTTTTTGCTGTTCCTGTTGCTTCCGCACTCTGGTTCGCATCTGTATCAGACTTTTCTCCGCCTTTATCTTTGTCAACAGTAGTATCCTGTTCACCATCTTTTTCACCTGTTTTATCATCTCCTGGCTTGACATCTGTTCCTCTAAGATCTTTTGGATCTGCATCGTCAAGTGGTGTTGATAAATCTTCCTTGTTACTTTCTGGAAAGCCTTTTACTACCTCCTTGTTTCCATAAGGTATGCCTTGTTTGTCCAAGTAATCTTTAATCATTTGACCTTCAGGTTCAGTAACCTTTGCCATTGTTTGAATATTTCTAACATATACCTTAGCGGCGCCGGATATTGATCGCACACGATCCTCTTTTGAAACTGGATCTTTCAAAATGTAAAAATCACTTTCGCTTTTATCCATCAGTGTGTCAATGTAAAATGTTTTTGGCGGTAAGCCTAGGTATTCTAAAATGTCTTCCGGCAATGGAATAAATCTACCTTTTGGACTGCCTGCTTCAGCTTCCTTACCTGCACCTGAAATAGATGCTACCCCCTTAGGATCTTGTTTTATGACCTGCCCCATCAAATCTTTAACTGATTTAGGCAATGCCATTTGAAACTCTGGATCATCAAACTTGGCTTTGTGCTTAGACAGTAATCCGTTGTATTCTTCTTGCTCGGAAGCAGATAACTGTTCTAACAAGTTACCACCTTCAAGCATTGTCATCATATAACGGAAATCGTTTGATTCCTTTTTGACCTTTTTACTCAGCTCTGCCATTCTCTTGAGATCGTCATAGAATGTAACAATACCTGGTATGTTGCCCATTTTCATAATGGCGCCTATTGTGTTAGGTCCTGCGTCACCGTCTTGTTTTGCACCAAGCATTTCCTGTACACGTTTCACAGCATCTACAGTACCCTTACCATACTTGCCGTCAACAGTAATATCAATGCCCATTTCTTTTAAGCGTTGCTGTAATTCTTTAATAGCGTCTACTTCATCAGTATCATTTGCAAGTCCGCCCTTGCCACTTTTGGAAAACTTCTCTAATGCACCACTTGATGTTTTTTTAGATCCAGGTACTGATCCGTCATCGTCCAACCCGTATATAGCTGGA
>MDTE01174416.1_pt1 | contig 17135 bp, 10 predicted proteins | sample 811231 | NCBI WGS metagenome assembly MDTE01 (sample SAMN05326651, study PRJNA326480) | marine metagenome | isolation source: seawater | place: Indian Ocean: Red Sea | collected 2010
AAAGCTCTACTTAAAAAACATGGACTTAAAGGTGTTAACAAACCTAAACGTACACCTAAGCATCCTAAGAAGTCACATGTTGTTTTAGCACAAGAAGGACATAAATTAAAATTAATCAGATTCGGACAACAAGGTGTGTCAGGTGCAGGTAAAAATCCTAGCTCAGCAAAGCAGAAGGCTAGACGTAAATCTTTTAAAGCTAGGCACGCTAAAAATATTAAGAAAGGTAAAATGTCAGCAGCCTACTGGGCTAATAAAACAAAATGGTAAACAATGTAATCTGCATAGCAGATGAATGCACAGCACCATTACCACCTGGCAAAACTAAATACTGCTCGCAAAAATGTTATAGAAGAGAATCTATGCGTATGTATAGAGCAAAAAAATCTGGCAAAGAATATACGCCTCCTAAGAAAGCTGTAAACGAACCTAAGTCTGCAACTGTAAGAAGAGGTGCATTATATAACAAATTTAAAGATGAAGGTTATGCACTAGATTTAATAAATGAAAATATAACACAACAAGAAGTAGCAGATGCTTTGTCTTGTTCTACTGCACACATATCACGTATGTTAGCTGCGTATAGAGAAGATATACAAAAGGACATGCAAGCAAAAGATTGGGAGGTATCTGATGATGCAAAACAATCTTTAGAGGACTTTATAAATTTTAGAGATAGATATTTTTTAACAGAACAAGGTGTACCATTTGAAACTGCAGACTTTCACGATAAATGGATAAAAGCAATTAACAAAGCTTTACTTAATGGTGGGCAACAAATGATTCTTAGTCCGCCTCGTCATGGAAAAACAGAACTGCTTATACATTTTGTAGTTTGGCTTATATGTAGAAATCCTAATATAAGAATTATGTGGGTAGGTGGTAACGAAGATATTGCTAAAAATTCTGTGTCATCAGTTATAGATACTTTAGAAAATAATGAAAGATTAAAAGAAGATTTTTGTGGACCTGGTGGACAGTTTAAGCCTGCAAGTAGAACAGGTAAGTCTTGGTCACAAAATGGATTTACTGTATCTACTAGAACTGTATCTGGTATAAAGTCACCTACAATGATTGGTATAGGTAGAGGTGGTAAGATTCTTTCTCGTGACTGTGACATAATTATTGCAGACGATATTGAGGACCACAGTTCTACAATGCAACCTGCATCAAGAAACAATACAAAGAACTGGTGGACTACAACTCTTGGCTCTCGTAAAGAGGAACATACAGCAATGGTTATTATTGGGTCAAGACAGCATCCTGATGATTTGTATTCTGCTTTGTTAGAAAACGAAGCATGGGAAACTATAGTAGAAGAAGCACATGATTCTATGTGTACTAAATCAGAGTTAGAAGAAGAAGACCATGTTGACTGTATGCTTTGGAGTAATAAAAGAACATTTAAGTGGTTAATGAATCGTAAAAGAGATTCTATGACTACAGGTGGTTTAAAGAACTTTGAAATGGTTTACTTAAATAAAGCGTTCTCACAGGCTGCTAGATTGTTTAATCCTGAAATGGTAGCAAAGTGTTATGTACCTAATATGTCAATAGGAACAATACCGCAGGGTGCTTACTTAGTAGCAGGACTTGACCCTGCAGCTACAGGTTATCAAGCAGGTTTTTTATGGGCAGTAGAAACATTAAATCACGAAATTAAACTTACAATGGTTGATTTAGACAATCATCTTGGTGGTGGTCTAGATGAAGCATTTGAGTTGATAAGAAGATGGTACGAACAATATGATTGTTACCATTGGGTTATTGAAGAAAATGGATTTCAAAAAGCTATTAGACAAGATAAGACAATAAAAGAATATTGTAATGTACATGGAATAAAACTAGAAGGACATGAAACACATAAAAACAAATGGGATGAAAGATTTGGTGTTACAAGTTTAGCTCCTATGTTTAATGATGGTATGATAGAACTACCATTTGCAGATGGAGAAGCACAAGATAAAACTACATTGTATACAAAACAACTTACCTACTTTGCTTCAAAAGGTAAAGGTGGTAAGGGATACAAGAGTGACATAGTTATGGCTAGTTGGTTTCCAATGAAGGTTGTTAGAACCTTGACAAAACTTACTTATGCTGATATAGGAATTGACTACACTCCTAGCTTTGATGGTTATAATAGTATACAATGGAATGAAACACCTTGGAGATAGATGAAACCGCAAGACATTATTGAGAGAGCGTCCTATCTAAAAAGAATGCATGATGAAGCATTAATAGATAGAGCGAGATATAGAGCAATTTTAAATGGTGGAGAAGATGGAATAAGACAATTACTTGGACCAGGTCTAGATAACAACGAAGCGTATACTATACCAGCTCCAAACCTTATGTTGTCTGCTTTAGATAGATTATCTCAAAAGATAGGTAAAGTACCTACTCTTGATGTACATATTACAAATGCAAGAGATAGCCAAAGAAACAAAGTTAAAAAAGATAAATTAGAAAGAATCGTTACTGCATACGATAAAATGCAAGAATTAGAATTACAGTTGCCTCAAGTAGCTAGATGGCTACCTGGTTATGGTTTTGCTGTATGGGTTATAACTACAAAGATGGATATGAATGGAAACATGTACCCATGTGCAGAACTAAGAAATCCATACGATTGTTTTCCTGGTTATTTTGGTAATAAACAAAAACCACAAGAATTAGCAATTATACAAAAAGTACCTATTAAAAACTTAATAGATATGTATCCAGAGCTTAAATCATGGTTTGAAGCAAAAGAATCAGAAGGAAGTGAATCATACAACAGTTACAATATGAATTACTCAAATGATGGTAGTTGGGAAAATCAAGATGAAAATGGTGATGTAATACTTGAATACATGAATATAGAGGGTACATACGTTGTACACGTTGCATCTAAGAAGATTGTTGATTTTGTACCTAATCCTCTTAAATCAGGTCCAGCTTTTGTTGTTGCTAAAAGATTTAGTTTTGATAGATTACAAGGACAGTTTGACCAAGTTATAGGTCTTATGGCATCTATGGCAAAAATAAACATACTTAGTGTTATTGCTATGGAAGATGCAGTATTTACAGAAACAAACATAGTTGGAGAAATAGAATCAGGACAATACCGTAAAGGTAGAAATTCAATAAATTATCTAACACCAGGTTCACAAGTAGTGAAACCTACTACAAACTTGCCATATCAGTTATTTGAGCAAGTAGGTAGGTTAGAAAGACAGCTTAGAGTTGTAGCTGGATATCCAGTTCAAGATGACGCTATTTCACCAAACTCATTTGTAACAGGAAGAGGTCTAGAAGAACTGGAGTCTGGCGTAAGTCAAATGGTAAATGAGTATCACACAATACTTGAATATGCTTTACAAGAGATAGATGCTAAAAGATTAGAGCTAGATGAAGCATTATTTAGTAAAAAAAGAAAACCTATATCAGGTACATACAAAGGTGCTTCTTTCTCAGAGTCTTATACTCCTAGCACTGATATAGACAAAAACTATATTACAAGAAGAAAGTATGGAGCTATGGCTTCATTTGATGCACCTAATAAAATAATTACTGGTTTGCAATTATTACAAGCAGGTATTATAGATAAAGAAACTTTTCAACAAGAGATGGATGGTTTAGAAAATCTTAGTCAGATAAATGAAAGAATAACAAAACAAAAGACTGAAGATATATTATACCAGATGCTGTTACAACAATCACAACAAGGTGATAAATCTGCAATGATGGCAGTAGTACAGATATATAATAATCCAAAAGATATTGGTAAAGTTTTAGAAAAGTTCTTTAGTGCATCAGGAGAAGAACCAAGTCCAGAAGAACAAGCATTAATTCAACAGCAAGCTATGCAACAACAAGTTGGTCCACCTGATTTAGCTGCAATGTTAGGAGGAGCTATTGGCGGATAATACAAATTTTGAGTTTGCTAAAATTATTGCAAATAATTACACAGTAGAAGAACAACCTATGTGGGATGCTGCTACAGAAAATTTACGAAAAGTTGATGAACAAAATATTATATTTGATGAAGAAACAATAATTGATGTAATTACATTAGCTTATATTCCAAATGTAGGAAGATTAGATGTAGTAATTATAAAAGATGATATGGGAGGTATCTTTGGCTCGCTTTAAACCTACAACTAATAAAGGTGAATTTAATGCAACATCTTATGGAGAAAGTAAAGAGTTAGACGATTTACAATCAGGTGCAGAAATGTTTGTAGATGAAAGTATATCTACAGGATTACAACAAGCAAATGTAAATCCAGAGCCTGTAGTAAATGCACGTAATATTGTACAAGATATAAAAAGACCTACTGAGTTTCCAGGACAAGATGTAGCAGGCAATAATATTGCTGGATTAGGACAGTCAGGAGTAATGGAAGCTAACATGATTCTTCGTGCAATGTATAGAGTATTGCCAAGCAAAGACATATTAGCTTTAATGGACGAAGATATTTTACCAGGGGGATAAATGGGCTATACATGGACATTTGATGCTCCTTGGGAAGATAACGACAATCAAGACTGGAAAGAAGCATATCTAGCACAAGCTGCACAAGTAGAAGAATACTTTAGACAAAATCCTCAGATACCACAAAACATGTCTAACATTTCTAAGAACTTTGGTTTCTTACCTAAAGACGTACAAGTTGCAGGTGCACTGATGGGATTAACAGCAGAGAGTCCAGAGTTTACTGCACTTATAGATAAGTTTATGGAAAAAGAAACATCTTGGTGGGATAAGACAAAATCTATTACAAGGGGTGCAGTTAGAACTGCAGTAGTAGGTATGGAGTCAGCATCACAGTTTGTTAAGAAGTTTGGAACTGGTGCTATGAAATATTATGCAAAAAGAGAAATGAATCCTATGTTAGCATTTTCTGGTATAGGAACACTTATTCCTTTGATAGACCCAGCAGGTGTTGCAGAAATAAGACAGTCATTAAAAGACCAAGGTCCTACATTAGCATCTAGAGCTATAGAAGAATTAAGAGCTGGACGTAAAGTTAATTTAGGAGAAGGATATTTTGGTAACTCTACTGTTGCAGAAGATACAGAGATATACAAAGAACTTGTAGGTAGAGGTGCTGACCCTGATGAAGTAAAAGGAATTATACAAGATTACTATGGCAAACCTATATCACAGTTAGAGTTTGATACAAGAGAAGGTGAATCAGGAACTTATAGAGGTAGAAAAGGTACTGTTAAGTTATCTCCTGGTCGTGTTACAGCAGTAGAAGTATTTGAACCAGGAACAAAAGGTTTTAATATTATGTCAGGTATTATTGATGCAGCGTACACAATATTTACAGACCCAGCAACATATGTAGGTGCAGGTTTTGCAAAAGCAGGAAAAGTAGGTAGAACTTTTAATAAAACTTATGAATTACAAAATGCAGGATTAATAGATAAAGCTGTAAGAAAAGTTGTACACACTCCAACTGCAGAAGCTTGGTTTGGTACAAAAGTAGGAGATGACATTGCACAAATGTTTGCTGATGCTAAATCATATGATGAAATAGATATTCTTATGAAAGGTCAAGGCAAAACAGATGCATTGTTATATAAAAAACTTAGAGATACTAATGACAAACAAGTAGTTAAAGATACTTTAATAGAAGCTATCAAAGACCCATTAGCAGGTATAAACGATAGATTTGATGCTAACAGTTTATTATTTAAAGGTTCTTTATCAAGACTTGGTGCAGGCATTAGATATGGTGATGCACAAAAAGCAGTTGGTATGAAAACTGCTATGAAGTTAAAGGGTCAAACAAGTATGTTTAATAGATTGTTTGATGAGTTTCCAGCACCTAATTTAAATACATCAGATTTAAATAATACATTTTTTGAATTAAAAGATTGGATGAAGTTTTCAAAAGTAGATGATGATGTAGCTAATAAAGCATTAGATAGAATAGCAGAAGCAATACAAGATGACACACTAAAAGAATTAGAAGGATTGCCATCTGAATTACAAAAATTAAATATGGTACTTGATATATATTCAGGAGAAGGTGGAGTGCTTAGACACATAATGGATAAATATGAAGCACTAGGTTTACCTAAAGAAGTAGTAAATCAAATTGGTAAGTTTGTTGCATCAGTAGATGAAGCACGTAAATACTTTTATACAAAGTACGGAGAAGAAGCATGGTCAGGTCAAAAGATAGATATAGAAGATGCATTAGGTAATGACTTAAATAAAATAGATTTTACTTTAAAAGATAGTATTGGTGCTTTAAATAGAGTTGTAAATGAAGTAAACCTAAAAATTAAAGGTGTAAAGAATAATCAGCAGTTACAAGAATTATTTATAGATGAAGTAGAAGGCGTAGGAAGAATAGCAACTGATATAGCAGAAGCAGATGTATTACCAAACAAAATTATATCTGGTGGTAATACAGGTGTAGATATAGAAGCATTGAGAATTGCTAAAGATTTAAATATAGAAACAGGCGGCAAAGGAACACCAGGATTAACTGTATCAGCTCAAGGAGCTAAGACAGGTAGGTATGACGATTTAGCACCTGAACTTACAGAACTTGGTGTAGAAGATGCTAGACAGTTTGAAATAGATGAACTTAAAGGAACTATACAATCTTTAGAAAATACACAGCTTGCTAGAAAAGGCACAAGAAAAGTAGCTAGGCAAGTATTACCTCAGTTAGATGACCAACTTGTTAGACAAACAAGAACACGTGAAGGTTTGTTAAAAGGTATAAAAAATTCTAAATTATCTCCTGCTGCAACAGAGGAACAAATACTAGAAGGTATTAAAAAAGGTATAGTTGCAAGAGATGCATTAGAAGCTTTAAATGTAAAACTTGCAGGTAAATTAACTAGAGGTGTTACACAAGCAGGTAAAAGAATTAAAGAAACATCAGTACAAGTTCCTAGTAAAGATAGAGATGTACTTAGAGATATAGCACAATTAGAAGCAGAATCTAGAATATTAAGATTTGTAAGAAATTTACAAGAAGCAAAGATAGACCCAAACAATCCTGCTAAAAGAATACAGGAATTAGATTATGAAGATTTTGATATGATTGGATATCAAAAAGAATTAAAAGAAATGGGTAAAGAGGCTAATCAAATACAAAGTAAAATTAGCAAAATTAATAGTGATATAGAAACTAGAAAAGCAGATTTAGATGATGACTCTTTAGTAAAGAAAGTTAGAAAATTACAAAAAGAAGTTGATGAATTAGAAAGACCTGATTATGGAGATGTAATGCCACAGGGTAAATACTTTGCAAGAAGAAGTATTAGAAATGTAGATGATTCAGATATTACAGTTATTGTTTATAACTCTGCTACTAATCCTGCAGGTAAAGGCACTAGAGGTACATACAATTACGCACTTAATGGTAATTGGAACTCTAAAGCTAAAATTAAAAACGGAATACAAAAAGGTAATAAACCTGTAATTGTTATTGATACAGCAGAAACAGTAACTGAAGAACTTATACAAGAAGCACAAAAATTATTAAGAAAATACAAAAATGTAAATGTTGCTGGTCCAAGAACTTATACAGACAAAGAAGGATTAAAAGTATTACTCAGGTCATTGTTTATAAAATCTAAACCAGGATACAAAGATAAAAATGGATTTAAAGTATTAGCTGACGAAAAGATATCGCCTAATCAAATACTGCAGTTCTTTGAAGATAAGGGTGTAGATGCAGAAACTATGGATGATGTTATCAATGTATTAATGAAAGAAGCAAATTTTAATGAGGTTGCTAGTGTTACAGGCAGACCTACAGCACATCTTATATCAGAGTATCTAGCTAGTGGTAATATACCACTTCCTGATGCAAGATTATTTTTAAGAGTGTTTAGTCCTGCTAGAGAGTTTTGGATGAGGCTTGCAGGTAGAGGTCAGTTGATACAAGCTAAATCTACAGTTAAGTTACAAAATAAATCTGAAATACAAGTAAATGAATTTGAAAAGATGTTATCTAAACCTGTAAAAAATCTTTATGAATTACAGATGAAAGATGACAGAACTGCTATTGAAACAGCAAGACTTATGACTAAGTCTGCTAGAAGAAGTTTTAGATTAAGTAAAGATGAACAATCTGTAAAAGAACTATCACAAGGTTGGGTTGGATTATTAGGTGATTATTACATGAATAAAGCATGGAAACCTTTCATACTTCTTAGAGGTGCCTGGACAGCACGTGTTGTTGGTGAAGAACAAATACGTATGTGGGCTGCAGATTTAGATAATGTATTTACACATCCACTATCAGCATTTGCTTGGATTGCTGGTAAACCAAGAAAGAAAGTATTAGATAGAATTGGTAAAGGTGAACTAGATGTAGATGAAGTAATTAAAAGAGCTAAGGGTGCAATCGATATAAGAGATAAACAGTTACTTGCAGATTCATTAGAACATCAAGCAGCCATGTCAAAATCACATGGAGGTATCTTAGATTCTGACAAACTTAAAAGAACATTTTCATTTAAGAGAGTTAAAAAAGGTGAAGAAAGATATTACACATCTGCAACATCAGAAATTATGCAGTTAGCTGATGACCCTATTGCAGCAGAACTTGCAATGATAAAAGGTGGATTAAATGATAAAGGATTTAGAGCTGGTGTAGATGACATTAAACAAAGATTCTGGGATGGAGATTTATCTGATTGGAGAACAGCATTGTCATATGGTTCAGATGATGTTGGTAAATATCAAAAGTTTAAAATGCAAAACAGTAGAGAATTAGCAGATGCATACATTGATTCTGTACTAGCTAGAGTTCACTACAAAGCTGGTGGTTCTTATAAAGCGACAGAAGTATTACCTGATGGAACAAGAATTAATTTCGAAGATGTTGCAGGAGAATACAGAACAAGAAGAAGTCCTAACTCTAGAATTGAGTTTGAATTAAAGGATTTAGGTGATAGTGAAATACTAGAACATATAGCTAAAGGTAAATTACTACAACAAGTAAAAGCAGGACAATCTAAAAAACCTGTGTATTTAAATCTTAACGGTCAACAAGTGACATTTGGTAGAGATATGACTATTGCAGACCATAACCATTACGCAGCATGGTTAAAGAACAAAGACCCATATGAACAATATCATGTTATGAAAAAATCTGCTTTTGATTTAGATGGAGAAAGAATTAATTCCTATGATGCTGCTATAGAAAGATTATTTACAATAGTTATGTCAGCTCCAACAAATAGATTATCTAGGTCACCTGCATTTAGACAATTCTACTGGAGATTTATAGAGGAGAATGCTGCATACTTTGACGATACTTTAAGAAAACAATTATTAAGACAAGGTAAGAAAGCAAACCTTGGGAAAAAATATGCAGATAAAATTGCTAAAACAGGAAAGGTATCTGCTGATGAAGGCAGGTTACTTACAATAGATAACATAGATGAACTTGATGATGCTGCTAAAGCATACGCACTTACAGAAACAAAAGGATTACTTTATGACCTAAACAAACGTCATGTTGTATCAGATATGTTAAGACTTGCGTTTCCTTTCGCAGAAGTTTATCTAGAGATTATAGGTACATGGTCAAGATTATTAAATAAGAAAAAACTTTTAGCAACACGTAAGATATCACGTGGTGTAGAAGGTGCTAGAAAAATTAGATTAGAAGATGAAGATGAAGGATTTTTTCATGTTGATGATATGACAGGAGAAGAAATGTTTTTCTTTCCTGGAGGAGAAGCATTATCTAATTGGATGTTTGAAGGTAACAGAGATGGTAGACAATATACAAACCCTGTAACAGGAGAAGTCATGGACAATGCACCAGACGCTAAAATAAGATTGAAAGGTTATGTATCATCACTTAACATGATTGCAGGTAACCCTGCTCCTGGTCTTGGACCTCTTGTTGCATATCCTGCATCTAAAGCATTTCCAAGTAGTGATATGATAGACAAAGTATTTTTTCCATATGGTAGAGAAACAGGCAACCCATTAAATCCTTTAGAGTATGTACAAGCATTAATACCATCATGGGCAAAAAAGTTTTTATCTATAGGTAGTGATAATCCAGAGTTTGCTAGAACCTATCACAACACATACAAAGATGTTATAAAGATGTTTGTAACTACAGGATTGTATGATGATAGTACTCCTCAGAAACAATCAGATATGTTAGAGAAAGCTAAAAGCACTGCTACTGTTCTTACAGCTATTAGAGGTTTAGTACAATTTGCTGCTCCTACAGGTTCTGTATTGAGATATGAAGTAGAAGTAGCACCAGGTGGAGCTTTACATATTGACCCTGCTAAATATAAAGACTCAGACCCTAAACATCATTTGTTTGGAATATCATTAGTTGCTGATGCATATTACAGAATATTAGCTAAATATGATGGTGACCAAGTATTAGCAACACAAGAGTTTGTTAATCAATTTGGACTAGACCCTACTGCAATACTTACATCTAAATCAAGAGAAGTAAAGAAACGTTCTTATACAGACGAAGGTGTTAAGTTTGCAGAAGCAAATAAAGATATTATGGATAGATATAAAGATGTTGCATACTATTTATATCCTGATAATCCATTAGATGAGTTTAACTTCCAAGCATGGTCAGATGCATTCGCTAATAGAGATAGAGTAGATTTAACAGAGGAAGAATACATTACTGCTATTAGACAAGGTCAAGGTAGATTAGCTTATGAGTATCAAAGAAGATTACTATTTGAAAGCGGATACTACACTAACATGTCAGCAGAAGCAAAATATGATGCCTTAACGCAGATTAGAAACGGTTTAAGAGAACTTTATCCTGGTTATGGACAAACTTCTACCGTTGCTTCATCTATAGACGCACAGGCAAAAACAGAACAATTAACTCAATTATTACAAATTGAAGGAGAAAGTTTGGTAGAATTACCTAATGGAGATAAGGTAAAGGTTAAAGACTTACCTTCCATGCAGGGTTTGTCTTTGTATTTAGATAGAAGAAACCAAATGCTTTTGCAAATACAAGCTATAGATGGTCCTAATGCAAGTCTTCAAAAGGCTGATTACTTGCCACTTAGAGAATCATTAAGAGCTTTTGCACAGCAGTTGTTTAGTCAGTACCCTGACTTTTATTATGTGTATGATGGAGTATTAAGATACGAAATAGAAGAAGACTTTACGGAGATTCAGATAGATAGATAGTATGGATGGATATAGATTAGGACAATTACTTAATACCATTGGTAATGGTATAAAGAACGGAATAATTACAGATATAGAAGACTCTGCAGAGTTTGTTGCTTTTCTTTTTAAAGCACCTGTTGATATAATTTTAAAAGCAATAGAACTTCTTGGAAAAGGCGAAGAAATGAAAGCACAAGCTCTTTTTGACCCAGAGTTTTTTTCTAACTCAAGAGAACCTAATCAAGAAGTATTAGCATTTGTAGAAGGTATACAAGGAAGACCTAAACCTACAGGACCTACACCTGATGAAATAGATGCAGAAAATGAAGCTAAAGCTGCAGAAGTTGCTGTTGCAGACAGAGTATCTAGACCTTCAGTATTTTCTAGAAGAGTTGATACAACTAAATCAGAAGAAAAGACATCACAAGAATTACAAGATGAAGCATATGCACAATATAAGAAAGACGGAAAACTTGACAGTTACTTAGATAAAATAGCTGAAATAGAATCAGATATAGATTTAGGTGGATTATCTATATATCAAAGAGGACAACTTGCAGATGGTTTAACTTACTATGGATTAGGTGATGACCCATTCTTAGAAAGTTACAGAGCTTCTGTAGGCGGTGACCCAGATATGCGACCACTATATAATTATGGAATAGCAGATACATTTTTAGAAAATGTACCACCTGAAAGAGTCATAGATTATCAAATAGCATTAGTGAATGCTGGATTCTTAGGTCCAGGTACATATAATGCAGGTCAATATGATGACGCTACAAAAGAAGCAGTTGAAGCAGCTTTTACGTATATGAATCCAAAAGGTGAGTTTGGAATAAGTAAACAAGATTTATTTGATATAGCATCAGCTACACAAGGAAACAACAATGCATTTCTAGGATTTGTTAGAGATTTCTTTTTAGATGGATTAGATGATATAGAATTTACAGATACAATATCTGCTTACTCTAGAGCATCAGTTATACCTTTGCCTTCATCAGAGTTTTTATTACAACAAATATCTACACAAGGTAAAAATTATTTAGGTGTACCTTTAAATCAATTAGACTTACAAGCTGCTGAAGCATTTGCTAGAGGTGAAATAGCAAGACTTACAAAGATACAAAGTGAAGCAGAACTACAATATCAGAATCAACTTAGACAAGCAGAAACTGATGCGTTAAGACGAGAAAAAGAAGGTTTGCCTGCTAAAGATTATTTTATTGAACAACCTCCTTCTGGAGAACAAATAACACAAGCATTAGGATATGGAGTGGATAATTATTTACAAACTCAATTTGCTTATTTAGTAGGAACACAACAGGAAGATAATGCATATAGACAAGGTTTAGGAAGAATAATAAATGCATTTGGAGCGAATAGGTAAGTATGGCAAAAGTTAGAGTAAAAGAATTAGTTGAGTACTTAAAAAACTTAGGAGTAGAAGATGCATTGATACCTGCATTGATAATGACTGCGTCATTTGAATCAGGAATGCAGACAGGTGTAACAGGCACTAATCCAAATCAAACAAAAGACTATGGAGTATTCCAAGTTAATGTAGAAGAGTTTTATGATGATGAAACAGATAAACCAGATGATACAATAACAACATTTTTTGAAAAAGTTAATAAAGAATATACAAAAGATGAACTTAAAGATAAGTTAAATAATAATGAAAAGTTTTCTGCACAATTTACAGCTCACTATTTAGAAAGACTTAGAAACAACCCACAAAGTTTTGATACAGGCGGTGACCCATTAGTGAAATGGACAGAGTATAGAGCAAGAGTAAAACCATTTCTTCAAGGACAAAAAATAGAAGGTAGAAGTGCTGAAGATATACAAGATGCTATGAACTCATACTTTGAAGCGTATTTACAAGTTCACAATATGAATTTCAAACAAGAATTAAAAGATGACATGAAAGAATTATCTGACCCAGATAGTGGACAATCTCAAGTACTTCATAGATACTATATACCAAATTTAAAAACTAGATAAGGTAGACAAGAGTTAGGAATAGAAAAATAATGGAACAAGATGAATTAACTATAGATACTGGTCAGACTGTAGAAGAACTTAAAAGTCAAAGTTCTTCTGCTGCAGCATCAGGTTCAAGTTATAAAGGACATTATTTAAAACCTACACCTGAACAAGTATATTATGATGGTAATCATTATTATTGGTTATGGGATGTGTCTTCAATATTAGGGCAATCAGCAGGAACTTCTTGGATTGCATATAATGGTGGCTCTATATATAATCCAAATGGTTTTTCTAATACTGTAGATGACCAACCAAGAGTAGGACCTTCAGTTACAACTACAGCTCCAGGAACATTAATTGGTAATGAACTTCTAAAATTAAAAGATATATCTACTGCATATAATTCTTTAAATGATTGGAATCCTGCAGAAACTTTTGCAGCAAGAATAGAAACATATCAAGATGTAGCTCCTTGGTTTTTTGAAGGAGTACAAAAAGAAGACGGAACTATAGATTATCCAGGTATGGAATTACTTATGGATATGATTGTAAATGGTGCAGAAATAGCAGAGGATGACCCAAGACTATTAGCAATACAAGCACCTTATAACTTCGAAACAATACAATTTTTAAATGCAATGGGTAAGACAGGTTACTCTATTACAGGTAAACCAAATGCAAGATTAACTAATCTAAGAGCTACAAGGGAGAGTCAGTTAGAACAAACCTTTATAGCATTAGGTATAAATCCTAAAGAGTGGAAACTAGAAAACCCTGAAGGTTGGTCTGCTTTAACAGAAGTTCACACTCAGGGTATAGTTGGACAAGCAGAGTCTAAAAACTTTGTAGGCTTTGTTGTAGGGATTGAAGGATATGACATTGATTCTAACAGTCCTTATTACGAAAGATTTACATCTGCTGCAGATAGACTAGGTAATGACACACTAGGTATTGATATATCAGATTTTATAAATGAAAATAAAGCTGAGAGAAGAGGCATACAATATCTAGGAGCATTTGGATATAATAATTTATCAGCAGATGAACAACTTAAAGTTGCAAGAATATATTCAACTGAAGGAGAAGATGCAGGAGATTCATACTTACAAAATATATTTGATAATCATCCTATCTATGGAGAAAAGTATGGTGGTAAAGGTTTAAATTTTGCTACTATAATACAACCATATGTTGGTTTGTATCAAAATATTTTTGGAGAAGCTCCAGATATGATGGACTTAGAGTTTGCAGAAGCACCTTCTATGACATATCAAGAAGCTGGCAAATCATTTAGAACAAAAGCTTACAATGAAAACAATGAATTTTATGCAACTAATGTTGCAGCTAGCCTAAACAAATCTTTAGGTGGACAAGTAATTAGGAGTATATAATGGCAACCAAACCTTTTATAGACCCAAATGCACCTAGAGGTGGTAGACAAGTAGAGATATATGGACCTAATGGTGAAGTACAAAATGCTCAGTTTTATAGAAGAGAAGGTGAAGAAAAGTCAGAGTTAGATAGATTATTAGACCAAGGATATAGTAGGACTAAACCTGGTGAATCTCCAGTACAAGATAATCAAGCTGTATCAATGTCTGTAGAACAAGCAAAAGTATTACTTCCATATCTAACAAAGTTAGACCCTGTAAGAGGTGAGAAGTTAATACAAGCATACATTGAGGGTTATAACGAAACAGGCAAAGCAGAATTTGCATTAGCTAATATGAGAGCTATACCAGAATATTCAGAAATGTTTCAGGGAATAAAAAGAGCTGATGGTTCTTTACGTATGAATGAAGCAACATACTTATCTAATAAAGAAGCTGTTATTATTCATTTAAACGAAGCAGGATTAGGTGGATATGCTGCAACAAAAATAGACGCACTATTTCCTACATTGCTTGAAGGTAATGTAAATCCTGGTGAATTTAAATCTAGATTAGATGCTGTCAGAAAAGGTTTAACTAATCTTGATGCTACGTTAAGAGAATCAGTTGGCAATCAATATCAATTATATTTTGAACAAGAACTAGGAGAACCAGTAACAGTTAATGATGAAGTATTATTAGCTATTGCTATAGACCCAGAAGTAACATCAGACATACTTACAGAAAGACTTAAAGTTGCAAACATAGGTGCTAGATTTGTGTTAGCAACAGGTGATGAACTTACTGCTGACCAAGCAAGTATGTTTATGTCTGCAAAACGTACACCTGAGCAAACATCACAACTATTTGAAACTGCTGCAGCTAGAGCATTAACTGCCTCTAGGTTATCAAGAAGATTTAAGAGAGGTGGAGAATATACAGCAGTACAACTAGCACAGGCAGAAGTTACAAAAGATTTTGAAACACAACAAGAACTATCTAGAATATCTGCACAAGCTGCTTCAGAATCAGCAGTAGAACTAGGTGCAAGAAAAACTAGAGAAGGTGCAGTAACTGGCTTGACAGAAGCGTAAACCTGCTATACTAGATGTAGTGCCTGGCAGGATTCGGCACACTAAATATAGGGCTGCAATTCGGTAACACTGCCAAGGTGTGTTATCTGTCATTCGTAAACCCTTGTGTAAATCCCTTTAATTACCTAGCGATTATGTTATGGGATTTTTATATGCTAGAGAAGATGGAGAAAAATAATGGAAGATATTACACAAATTGAAAATGCTACAGAAGTAGAAGAATCTACAGATGGCATAAAACAACTTAGAGAAGAGTATAAAAAGCTTAAAGCTGAGAACAAACAATTCAAAGCTAATGCTATGAATGCTGCTTTAGGTTCATTAGGACTAGAGGCAGATAAAGGCATAGGTAAAGCTGTTACAAAACTTTATGATGGTGAAGCTACAGTAGAGGCAATTAAGGAGTTTGTTGCTCAAGAGTTTGGAGAAGTTAGTAATTCTGAACAACCTAGTGCAGCTCCTGAAGTAACTAATAATGTAGTAGAAGCTCAATCTAGAGTTGAGCAGTTAAATAAAATTGGTGTAAATGCAGAACCTGTTGATGTATCATCAGAGTTTGCAAAATTCATTAATGACTCAAACACAAGTACAAGAGATTCAATAAACGCTAAATTGCGTATGTTGGATACTCTTAAAGAACAAAATAAGTAATTTATAGGAGAAGATAAAAATGGCAGAAATATCGTTAACAAACAGTACGATTTATGCACAAAACATTAATAACTTCACTGGTGAATTGTTTAAAGTTGGTGGTCAAAGAACACCTTTACTCACTGCAGTTGGTGGTTTGAATGGCGGTAAAACATTAAACTCTACATTTTGGCAAGTCCAAGTAGAAGATAATGCAACCGTTTCTTCAGAACCAACTAAAGGACAAGAAGGTTCATCACCCACAGAATATCTTGGAAGAGACAGAGCTGCATACACTTATGTAACTCAGATTTTCCACAAGGGTGTACAAATGACATATACAGCTTTGGCATCTACCGCAAATCAAAACCCATTTGATTTATCAGACAACATTGCCAACTCCTCAGATGGAGATGGAACAACAACTGCTGGTGACAAATTGGCTTTCTTTGGTGGTAGCCCAGTGGCAGACGAATTTGCTTTTCAAATGGAAAAGACAATGGAAAAAGTAGCAAGAGAAGTTGAGTGGTTCGCATTCAATGGTTCTTTCTCTGACGGTGCTAATACCACTCCAGGGTCAGGAACTAGAGAAATGTGGGGAATTGACCATTGGTTAAATCGAAACAAGAATGCTTCAAACACAGCAGCCTTAAACCCATTAGGCGGTAACTGTTTTTACAATGACAGTGCTGGTGATGGTACAGGTTCAGCACAAGTGCTTTCTTTTGATGCTATTGCAGGTGCAATGAAACTTCTTTATGATGCTCATGCACCATTAAAGCAACCTGTTCTATGTGTAAGTCCGAAACAACTTTTGGACCTTAACACAGAACTTATTGGTGGTAATGTCGGTATAACAGGTGCAATCATTCCTAGAGATAGAAATGTTGCAGGTGTTGA
>MDTE01031636.1_pt1 | contig 17134 bp, 15 predicted proteins | sample 811231 | NCBI WGS metagenome assembly MDTE01 (sample SAMN05326651, study PRJNA326480) | marine metagenome | isolation source: seawater | place: Indian Ocean: Red Sea | collected 2010
GGGGGAAGAAAAAAAGTAAATGCTTTTAAGGATGGTCTATTAATCTTAATTTCTATGCTTAAACTTTTTTTTAAAGTCAAAAAGTAACTTATAAATTATTAAGTAATTTATTATATTTATAATAACTAAGATCAATTGAAATTTAGAATTTTCTGGATAAAGACTAAAAATAAATATTAAAATTAGATTATATAGATTTATTGTTATACCAACTAAAGAGTTATTGACTGTCTGTGAAAAACTAAACTTCCATTTATAAGAAAAAAATAATAGCTGATGAAGGTGATTTGTATCAGGCTCCATAGGTGAAAAATTTGATCTTATTTTTCTTAGCATAGAAAATAATATTTCAAAAGCAGGATACCAAAGCAAATTCATGATATAGTATGGTGAAATGTATTTATTTAAGTTTACAATTTCTATTAATATATAACCTGTAAAAATCGATAGTATATAAATTCCATTATCTCCAAGAAAAAGCTTATTAGATAAGTTGAAAACTAGTAAAATTAGAAGACAAAATATTAAGGATAAAAATAAATTCATTTCAGAAACTATTATTTGATTTTTATTCAAATGAAATAAGAAGACATAAATTATCAAATAATATCCAATTGCGAGACCATTACATCCATCAATAAAATTCGAACCATTAAGAAGTACTAAAAAACAAAAACTTATAAAAAAAATATTGAAATAAAAATTATCTAAGATTTCATTTAAAAAACCAACTCTTAAATCATTGACTGAAATATTAAGAGATATAACGAAAAATACAATAAGTAGTATTTGTATCAAAAATCTTATCATCACAGACTTAAATAAATTTAAATCTCCAATCAATCCGATTAAAAAAAACAGAAAAATATATAAATTAAGTATTATATATTGTTCATTATGATTTATTAAAAAATAAGTTAATAATACAAAACCTCCTGATAAAGGTATTTTATTTTGCTGAATATAAGTTTGATGTTTTAGACCAGTATAACTTAATAAAAAATCTTTTGATTTAAATAAAAAATTTATAGAAATTATAATTACCAATAAAATAAACAGATTAGTTAATTCCATTATTATTTTTTTAAATAGTTTATTGATAAACTCATTAATAAATATAATGACTTTATTGGATTATAATTCATATAATAATTATAGACTTTAAATCCATCTTTTAACTTTTGAAATGTTGAACTTGAAAGTGAACCTTTAGTTTTTCTCCACGACATTAGTGATTCTTCCAATGCACCAATCTCAAATCCTAACTTTAATATTTTTAACCATAGTACAAAGTCCTCTTTAGTTTTTAAATTTACAAATTTAATTTCCTCACTAATAAGTTCTTTTTTCAAAAGAACAGAGGACAATCCGATATCGCATGACGTTAAGATATTTTTATAATCATTGAAATTTCTAGATTTACGTGTACTTAGCATCAATCCCTCCTCATTAATTATCTCATAAGATGTGTGAGATATTTTTAAATTATTTTTTTTCATATAATTTATTTGTTTAGAAATTTTTTCTTTATTCCATAAATCATCAGCGTCTATAAAACCTATATAATTTCCTTTTGCAGCTGCAATGCCTTTATTTCTAGAAAAACCAGCTCCTAAATTTTTATCATTTACTATTATTTTTATCTTATTATTATCTGAAAAATTTTCTTTTAAAAAGTTAAGATCATCTTTCTCCATGTCATCATATACAATCAATATTTCAATATTCTCATAAGTCTGTTTTAAAATAGAATTTATAGTTTCTTTTATAAATTTCTTTTTTTTATAAAAAGGTATTATTACGCTTACTAAATCCATTTTTTTACATTAATAAAATATTTTCACTAGAACCGTCTTTTATGTTTGATATTTTTTGTTCAATATCAGAAACTTTTTTCAATTTTTTTAAATCATAGAAATTGTAATTTAAAGAAATAATTAATTTTAAAATCTTTTCTTGGTTATATCCATATTCTTTATAAAGATAAGGAGCTAATTCCATAAAAATTGGGGGTTTTTTTTCTTTTAGAAAATTCATACCTCCTTTAAGCACATCATATTCAAACCCATCTACATCTAACTTAATAAAATCAACATTAGAAATTTTGTTAATAATTACAAACTCATCTAATGTAAGTGAATTTGATTCATCGGTACTTTTTTTTTCACCTAAATGCTTAATGTGTTTGATTCCTTTTGACGCTAAGTTCCAACTTGAGTATATTGAAGATGGTATTTCTTTTTTTTTTGATCCTAAAAAAATTTGAAAAGGATAAATATTTTTAGACAATTTAGGGTTTAACTCTAAATTTTTTTTAAATTTATCAAATGCATAATTTGTTGGCTCAATTGAATAAATTTTTGAGTCATTAAAATTTTTTGCAAACTGTAGTGATTGAACACCAAAATTTGCACCAATATCAATAATTTGGTTATATTTTTGTAATTGAAGATTTTTTGCAATATTTGCGATTTCTTTTTCGAAACTTCCAAAAATAAAAATGTGTAAATCAATTGCTTCTGATAAATTCAAACTCCATTCAATATTGTTTCTTTTTACTTTAATCTTTTCAGAAAAGAAAATTCTGATAAATTTATAAATTATTTTTGCAAAAAATATTTTTTGTTTTGTTTTCACTTTTGGCTGAGGATTTTGTTTAAAATTTTGAAATGTCTAAACATTGTAAAATTTAAAGAATTTTTTTTAGTTTTTATTTTATTCTTATATTTAATTTTTTCTTCAAGCTGGTTATATTTAACCAAACTTTGATATAACGCGTTTTTTTGATTATTTTCAAATAAGATACCATCTTTACCATAATTTAAAAACTCACTAGGTCCGTTAGGACAATTACTTGATATAATAAATAAGTTTGATAGGGCAGCTTCAACAATTACAAAACCCATTTCTTCCCATTTTGAGCTTAATATAAAAGCATCTGAGTCTTTCATATATCTTAATACGTTATCAACTTTTCCTAATAGATAGATTACATTATTCAATTTTTTTTTATTGATTAAATTTTTTAATTTTTTCATTTCCTCACCTTCACCCAATATTACTAATCGACTGTTTTCATTTTCAAAATAAAATTTACTAAATTCTTCAATTAAATATTCAAAATTTTTTTGATTTGTTAATCTCCCAGCTGCTAAAAAAATAGTATTTTCGTCACAGAATAACTTCTTGAATTCATTATTTGTATTAATTTGTTTTCTATATTTTCTTATATTTATTACTGCATCAGGTAAATAAAATATTTTGAATTGATCTAAAATTTTTAATTTGTTAATTTTATTTTTTAATTCGATAGATGGACATGTAATAATATCTATTTTAGAAGAACAAAATCTCCAAAAATTTTTTCTTAAAAAATTTAACTTCGGCATTCCAGAAATTCTCAGAATTAATTTTGTATCAAAATTAAAAAGTCTAAAGATTAAAATAGGCAGAGATGTAATTAAATGAGCAATAATTAAATTTGGTTTTTTTTTTTTTAAAACAATTAAAAGAGGTATAAATGAAAATAAAAATATAATGATGTAAGATAATCTACTTTGAATAAATCCATTTTTTGGTAAAAATTTAAAATACTTTAGTCCAATATCAAGAACTTCAATATTTTCTCTGGTAAATTCTGATCTAAACTCGTCCCACTCACCGCAAGTATTCAAAATTGAGACCTCAAATTCTCGACTATATTTAGAGACAGATAAAGAGGAATTTATTGTTGAAATTACTGTACCTACAGGATTTAAACAAGGTGACCAATAAAATATTTTTTTTTTCATAAATATAAATCTTTACATCAAATAATTTACTTTATAAGTAAAATATTTAATGAATCTTAATTACATCAAAAGATATATAGACAAGATCATGATATGAATAAATTTGATGATTTTAAAAAAACATTTTCCGATAAATCGAGACACCATAAAAAATTAATTGATTTTGTTCTTCCAGAACTTAAGCATATTTCTAATGCAAATATTTTAGAATTTGGTGTTAGCAAAGATGGAATGTCAACTGAGCTCTTCCTTCAATATTCAAAAATCAATAAATGTAATTTATTTTCAATTGATATAGTTGATTATAAAAACAAATTTAACCAAAAGGAATGGAATTTTATTTTAGGAAGAGATGACGATTTTGATTTTATAAAAAAAAAAATTCCAAATGAGTTTGAACTTATATTGCTCGACACAGTGCATGAAGCAAAACATGTTGAAAATATTCTTTACCATTATTATGAAAAATTAAAAAAAGGTGGCTGTTTTTTTGTGGATGATATAAATTGGATTCCCTACTTGAAGAATTTTGAAAAAGATCACTTTTATAGTGAAATTAACAATTTAGAAACATTCAATAAACTTTTAGAAATTTACTCAGGCAACAGGAACAAAATAGACATAGAGTTTACATTTCTAGGTACTGGTATGTGTAAAATTAAAAAAATATCCAATGAATCACTTAGTTTACCAAAAAAAATAAATTCCAGAAAAAATTCTTTCAAAAACCTATTTAGAGGTTTTTTTAAAAGAGATTAATTGTTTAACCCTCCAATTTAAATCAAATTTATTAGCATAATCAAATGCATTTTTTCTTATAACATCAAATTTATTAAAATTTTTACTTACTAATGTTATTGTTCTATACCATTCATGCTCACTTTTATGATTATTAATAAGTAAACAATTTTTCTTATCAACTAATATTTCTTTTAAAACTTTTAGATTGGATGAAATTATCAATTTACCTAACTTCATGTAATCAAAAATTTTTAATGGAGAAGTATATTTAGATATATCACCAACATTACCTGATACTGTAACTTTTGAGGTGTAAGGCAATATACAAATATCTATGTTACTTAATTTCGTTGATACATTTGAATAGGGTAAATATGGCGTAAATTTAATATTTTTATTTTTAATATTTTTTTTTATCGTTTTTATCTCCTTATATGATCCGCCATAAATAAAATAATCATTCATTTGATCTAAAATTGATAACTTTATGATCATATCAATTCCTCTAGATCTAAATATAGATCCAAAATAACCAATTTTTAATGATTTTTTTTTTTTCGATTTTCTAAATTTAGAAACTAATGATGAAGCATTGTGTAAAGTAAATATTTTTTTTTTATTTACTCCATATCGCAGGTATTGTTTTCTAAGTGTGTTGGTGGTTGTCACAATTTTGATTAAATATCCAGAATTTAAAATTTTAAAGTATTTAATTAAAAACTGAACTAAACGACCTTCAATGTTTATATCATCGTGAATTTCTAGAATATGTTTTTTTTTTAAAATTGAGAGAATTAATGATGTAAAGAAATTTCTTGTAATATAAAGATCTTGATTTTTTATATTAGACTTAATTATGGAAACAAAAGAATATAAATAATAATTTAAACCTTTAGGAAATTTTTTAAAAAACCCTAATCTCACCACTTTATATCTAAATTTGATTCCATAAAACTTAAAAAAATTCTTTTTAATTCCTGTGTCGGGTAAAATTAATTTAACCTCGTGACCCATTTTTGAAATATATTCGCACAACTTTGCAATTTGGAGACTACTGGCATTTTTTGAGGGTGAAGCTGAATTTGAAATATAACAAATTTTCATTATCTATCTAGGATCATATAAATATTCATTAAAAGTTTTATCAGAAACCCTTTTTTTCAAAGCTTTTAAAACAGCCATTCTTCCAATACTTTTAATCTTGAAAAATTTATTTAATATTTTGTAACTTTCTCTTTTTTCATAATCATCGAGAAGAATCAAAACTTTTAATGATTTTTTTTGAATATGCTTTAAAATATTTAAACAACAAGCAATTCTAAATCTACCATCAATAAGAATTAAATCGGGATAATCTTCATTGCTTAAATAAGTATCAATAGAATTAATATAATTTACTATTTTTTTCTTCAATTTAAAAATTGGATACGAGAATTCTCCAACAGGACCTATATTAAAAAACTTTACTTGATCATTTTTAATTTTTTTTTTTAATTCTAGATAATATTTTTTATCCAGTTCAATAGATATAAATTTTTTATTTAAATTGCTTGCAACCAAGGTTGATGAGCCAGAACCGTATTCAAAGTAAAACTTAGATTTTTTTAGCTTATCTAAAAAAAAACTGTTGGTAGTGTTATTTCCAAAATTAATTTTTTTTGTTAATTTTATTTTTTTTTTAAAAAATAATTTTGATTTAAATCTCCAATAATTTTCATAAAAAATCATTTTTTTTTATTTTTTTCGTAATTTTTAAAATCCTGTTTTGTATCAAATTCGTACCAATCTATAGCTTTTTTTAATGCGTAAACATCAAAATTATAATTTATAAGTTTCATTAAAAAAGTGGTGAAATCTAGTTTTAAGTTATTAATTAAAAAATTTTTCAGAATTTTTTCTTTTTTAAATCTATTAATAATACTTTTAGAGAATTTTGTTATTCCAACGTATCTTCCATCAATATTATTAATCTTGTTAGTTTTTTTTCCTATAGCTACTATTTTATTTTTTTTTAATCTTAATTCTTCAAGATCATCTTTAAAATTTTTTTTTAATTTCCATTTTTTCAGCCACTTTGTATCAACAAGAGTAATAATTTTTTTTTTTGATAAAATAATTTTTTTTAAATCTTTTGCTTGAAAAAGTATATCGGCGTAAATTACACAAATATCATCAGATTTAATTTTTTTTAAAACTTCATTTAAAGAAAAAATCATGTTCGTGCTATTAAATTTTTTATTTTTGATATATTTAAAGGAGTTATTTGTTTTTTTTTTTATTAAATCCTCCCTAAAACCGGTTGCGAAAATAATATTTTTTTTTTTAAAACCAATTTTTTTTAATATTTTTAATTTTTTTTCTAATATGCTTGTTCCATCAGAAAACTTTTGTAAACACTTTGGATACAAAAGACCCGTTCTTTTTCCTTTCCCAGCACATAATATTATTGCTTTCATCTATTTGATGAGTTCCTTAATTATTTTGTCAAGATTCTTAAAGGTTTTTTCTCTTTCTGGATGCCACATAACTCCAAGAATCTTAAACTTTCTATGCTTAAACATTTCTACGTTGCTTTGATTATCGATAGCTAAAGTTTCTAAATCTTTAGAAACGTTTTTTGACGAGATACAATAATTATGAAAACTATTTACAATTATTTTAGATTTTTTAAAGAATCTTTTTTTTATAAAAACTGGATGTTTGGTATTCATGTGTCCTTTAATTTTTTTTATATCTCCTCCAAAATAATTATTTATGACTTGCATACCTCTGCAAACACCAATTAATGGAATTTCTTTTCTAATACTTAAGCTTAATAAATCTTTTTCAATTTTTAATCTGGTTTTAAACAAATGGTTTTTACCATGAATATCATTTCCTCCAGGCAAAATTATCAAATCTTTTTTTTTTATATTATCAATAAGATTTTTTGAATTTAAAAGTGAGTTTGGAATTAGTTGAAAAGAATATTTTTTTTTTTCAAAATATCTTATCCAATAGTGATCTAAATAATCTATATAAGTCTTGAAATGAGTTTTGAAATAAGAGGATATAAAAATTCTCATTTTTTAATTTTATAAGCCAAGAACTTGTTCATTTTTACAATTAAGTATCACATTTGTGCAATTTTTAATTTTTTCATAATTTTCTTCGCCTATACCAATTACAGCTGGCAAATTTAATTCTTCGCATCTTATAGACATATGAGAGTTTACGCCTCCATATTTTGTTACTAAAGCTTTTATTTTTTTTGAAAATACCCAATCATATCCTGGATCAGCGTTTTCAATTAATACAATTTTATCTTTTAAACTTTTATTTATTTGAAAATTATTTATTAAAATTGATTTTGCTTTAATTACTCTATTAGTAATAAAATTAGGTTTTGTAAGAAGATTTGAAGCTATAAAAAAGTCATCTTTATGAGTTATTAAATAAGGTAATTTAGACTTTTGGTCATAATTTAGATTTTTATTAATATTATATTTTTTAAATAAATTGTTTTTTGAATTTTGATTCAGTTTAAGTATTTGATTTATTTTTAATAAAGATAAATTTTTTGGTTTTAATTTCATGGTTTTTCCAAATTTTTTAATCAATTCCAACATATCACTTAGTGATCTTGTAAAAATAAATTTTGAGTTTTCCCTTAATTTTATCGAAGCAATACAAAAATTCAAAATTGAATTTACATCTAAATTAATGCCATTATTTTTTAGAAATTTATTTATTTTCACCATTTCTTTTCTATCTAAATTTTTAAAATGAGATTTATAGGACAGAACATTTCCTATATCTTTAATTTCGTTTGATTTTAAATCTTCCTTATATCTTTTTACTGTCAAATCGTAAGTTCCGGGTCTTAAATGATAAAAATAATTATAAAACTTTTTCTTTAATTTTTTATTTCTAGCTATTTTATTTTTGAAATTTATATAATTTGATGCAATTGAATCTATTGAATTAATTAATAAAAAATAAGATCTATCAGATATGATTTTTTTCGTTTTGAGAGAAATTAAAAACTTCTTTCCAATAAAAGCATACCTTGCATAAATAGAAAAGGGAATTATTCCATTAACTTTAATTTCATTTAAAAGTTTTTTTAATTCTAAAGGATAATCAAAATAATTTTGATTATTATATCTGTGAAGCAATTCTAACCTATTTTTTTCTAATTGAATGAGTTTATTATTAAGTTTATCAAAATCTTTTTCATAATTATTTATTATATTATATGTAAAATTTTTTAATTCTTTGATGTAATCTTTTTTTTCTCTGAGCTTTAAAAATTTATAATTTTTGTAAACTTTTTCATTTGTATTTGCATCAAAGCTACCGTCTGAAATTTCAAATTCGATCTTATCATGCAAATACGGTTTATCTTTTAGATGATTACACCAGAAGTTAACAATTTTTCTTGAAACACTATGACTGACTTTTTTTGGAATAAAAGAATAAAAACTTAGTCTGGCATCAATAAAAGGTTTTCCTGTGAATTTATACATTAATGGTTTTTGTACTTTTTTATAACCAATAATTTTTCTGGAGATATTCCATGCACTAGAGGTAATTAGTTTTTCATAAATTGAATATGATAATATACTTGGTTGATAACCTATCATTTCAACTGGATTCCAATCTGGCATTAAACCATATACTATTATATCTCCAAAAAATTTATTTTTTTTATGAATGCTAATTAATTTTTTTTGATTAAGTTTCAAATTCTTAAAAAAAATATCTTTTCGAATTGACTTCCAATTTTTTGAAGTTGACAATGGTCTTATTTGAAAAATATTCACTTTATTATCCTCACTTAATGCAAATTCAATATCTAGTGCTTTATTCCCAATTTTAATTTCTATTTCTTTTATTGACTCTACAATTTTTTTAAATTTTTTAGACCTCAGTCCGTTAAAATTTTTTTTAAAAATATTTATTACTCTTCCACCAGATTTATTTCCTGAAGTTACTGTATTGGTCAAACTAGATGAATCATCATAATTTATGACGTAATAATCTGTACCATCTTTTATGCAAAAATTTGTAACTACCCCACTTAAAATTGAGTTTCCTAAATGATTTTGAAACAATATTTCACTTTTATATAAAGTTTTTTTTGATTTAGTTTTGACTTTATATTGCTTTATTAATTTTTTAATTCCAATATTGATATTTTTTTTAGAATTTTTAACATTTGTAAGGCCATCAAATTCACCTGCCATGGAGGACTTGTTTTGATCCTCTAATAAAAATGATGAACGAATACTAATTTTTTTTGATAAATTATTGACTAATTCATTAATTATTTTTTGTTTATTTTTAAAGATCTCTTCAATTGTAAATTTGTAAAACTTTGGGATTTTGGACTTTTTTAAATTCAAACTTTTTAGATTTGATAAATTTTTTGCTTTTGTAGAGAAATTCATTTAGTTCTTCTTTTAATAAGATTTATATTTGTCTAAATATTGTCATAATTTATATAAATCAATTAAAAAAACAAAATGAAAACTGTAATAGTTCTGGGATCTGGAAATAGTGGTGCCGGTGCAATTCATGATTATCTATTATCCAGAGATGATTTTCAAAGTCCGTCTTCTGGAAAGGAATTAAGAGTTGTGAATGATCCAGATGGTATCGATGAATTATATAATTCTTTGTATAAAAATTTCAGTTTGAATGGTTCTGCAAATGCATTTAAATGTTTTAAAGAATTTATTATCAACAGCTATAAGTCAAATTATAACAAAAAAAACAAACTATTTAGTAAAGATATTATTAAGCTATCTGACATTTTTTTAGAACAGATTTCAAAAATTAAATATAATGGTAGTCCACAATTTTATTTTGATAAAATGTCAAAATCTAAAAAGATTAATTTTTACTTCAATCGATTTTTTTTGAAAAAGAATGCAAAAGATATACCTTTGATTAATATGATTTTGCCTTGTAGTGAAGAATTATTTTTAAAATATGCTGAGGAATTTATTTTAAATATCTATCAGCTTAATCCAAACTTTGATAAAAAAAAAAATATCGTTATTGAGCAAGGTGGCAATTTTTTAAATCCTATAAGCTCTACAAAATATTACGGTGAAAATCGTAAAATAATTTTTGTAAGAAGAGATCCAAAAGCCATATTTTGGAGTTTTAAAAGAAGAAATTCTTTGAGTTATCCAGGAAACGATATAAAAAAATTTGTAAAATGGTACAAAGAATTGTCAAATAAAATTTCAGCTGTAAATTTTGATAATGTAATTCAATTAAAATTCGAAGATTTTTTTCAAAATTTTAATGAAGAAAAAAACAAATTATCTATAAAATTAGATATTGATCCTAATTGTAATGATAACTTTGATATAGATTATACATTAAAAAATTTGTTCAAATTTCAAAAAAATCTATCCTCCTCTGAAATTAAATATATTGATGATAATTTAAGTTAATGAATAAAAAAAAAATCATCTACATAGCTGAGTTTTCTTTACCAAATATGTCGGCATACGCAGTGCATGTTCTTAAAATGTGTGATAATTTTTGTAAATATGCCAAAGTAGAATTAGTCATACCATATCAAGAGAATTCATATCATTTTAAAAAAATTAAGAGAGAATACCTTCTGAAAAAAAATTTCAAAATTAAATCTATATTTTCTTCAAAAAAAAAACTGAATTTTTTAAATAGAATTCTTTTTTCATTAAAAATTTACAATTACTTAAATCTAAATAATTACAAAATGATCATTTCTAGAGCCATAATACCTAGTTTAATATTGGCCATTATGAATAAAAAAAATATTTTAGAACTACACTCAGAAATGACGGGTTTAACTAAGTATTTATTTAAATTCTGTAATTTAAAATTTATAAATAAAAACCTTAAGTTTATATTTTTACATTATAAATTAATAAATATTCTTAAAATTAAGACAAAAAATTTTTGTATTTTAGAAGACGCAGTGGAAAAAGATGATTTTAATAATACACATCCAAGAACAAAATCCTTTACATGCGCTTACAGTGGAAGTTTTGCTAAGGGGAAAGGTCTTGAATTAATATACTCCATAGCGAATAAAGCCCCAAAAATTAATTTTGATATATTTGGTAATATTAAAACTTTAAACCAAGATATGACCCTAAAAAAGGTACCAAAAAATATAAAATTTAAAGGTTTTTTAAGTTACAGAATGATTGCTAATACTTTGCCGAAGTACAAAATATTATTAATGCCATACCAAAAAAATGTTGGGGTGTTGGTTAAACGAATTGATGTTGCTAGTTATTTTTCACCTCTTAAGTTGTTTGAATATATGGCAACAGGTAAAATAATAATTGCTTCAAATCTTAAAGTTTATAATAAAATCCTTAAAAATAACCATAATTCAATAACTTTAGATCCAAAAAATATTGGTAAATGGATTAAAACTATAAATGAGATATTTAAGTCTAATAAATATAATTATCTAGGCAAAAATGCACTACAAGATGTGAAAAAATATACATGGGAAAGAAGAGTGGAAAAAATAATAACTTTTAGTAGATTATTTCGATAGTTTCTTTAGTTTATCAAAAAAGTCGAACTTCGTATATTTTTACTAGTTGGAATTTATATTTAATATTTATCTTATCTTATAATATTTTTTATACCATTTAATAAATTTTTTGATTCCATTTTCTGGATTTGTTTTTGGTTCATATCCTAATTTTTTTAAATTTTGAATATTTGAAAGTGTTTCTTGAATATCTCCTTTTTGTAAAGGTAAATATTCTTTTATTGAATTTATTTTTAATTCTCTCTCAATAATTTTGATATATTTCTTTAAACTTGTTCGCTTTCCACTTCCTATATTTAAGATTTTAAATTTACAAATTCCTTGATCTGGAGTTAAATTAGCATTGAGTTGAAATTTTTTTGTAAAAATTTTTTTTGAAAAAGTTGTTAAAACAATACCATTAACTATATCATCTATATACGTAAAGTCTCGTACATGATTTCCAAAATTATATATGTAAATTTTTTTTTTTTCGATAATATTTTTAACAAATTTAAACAATGCCATATCTGGTCTTCCCCAAGGGCCGTAGACTGTGAAAAATCTTAAACCTACCGTTTCTATTTTGTATAAAGAGCTATAGGCATGAGCAATAAGTTCATTAGATCTTTTCGTTGCTGCATAAAATTGTATTGGATGATCAGCGGTATGAATTTCTTTAAATGGAATCTCGATATTATTGCCATAAACACTACTTGTACTTGCAAAAATTAATCTCTTAACTTTATAATCTTTACACGCCTCAATTAAATTGAAGAAACCCACAACGTTACTATTTAAATAATCTCTAGGGTTATCTAATGAATATCTTACGCCAGCTTGTGCCGCAAGATTTATAACTTTGTCAATATGATTTTCTCTAATAATTTTTCTTAGTTTTTGGTTTTCTGTTAAATCAATTTTTAAAAATTTAAAATATTTTTTATGTTTATTTAAAATTTTAAGTCTATTTTTTTTAAGTCCTACACTATAATAATTATTTAAATTATCGATTCCTATGACTCTTTTTTTTTTTTAATTAAATTCAATGCCGTATGAAAGCCTATAAAACCAGCAGTTCCTGTAATTAATATACTCATTTATAATCTAAAATAAGTCTCTTCTTTTTTGTATATTGATTTTAAATCAAATATTTTACCATTTGCACTTAACATTTTCTTTAATTTTTTAATCCCAATTCTTTTAAATTTATCGTGACCAATGGCTACAAGAATTATATCAAATTTATCATTTATATCCCTGAACTTTAAAAAGTTCTCCTTAAAATCTAATTTAAGTTTTGAATTATAGTCAAAATAAGGATCATATACTTGAAAAAAAATTCTTCTCTGTTTTAATTTTCTCATAATATCAAAAACCTTAGAATTTCTGAAATCAGGACAATTTTCTTTAAATGTTGCACCTAAGATCAAAATTTTTTTATTGGTCAATTTTTTTTTAGAAATTGATAATGTTTTTATGATTTTTTTAAAAACATATTCAGACATACTATTATTTAATTTTCTACCAGCAAGAACCATACTTGTTTTAAAACCTAATAGTTTTGATTTAAACGATAAATAATAGGGATCTACTCCTATGCAGTGTCCACCAACCAATCCAGGATAATACTTATTAAAATTCCATTTCGTTTCTGCAGCTGATAAAACTTCTGATGTATCCAATCCAAGTTTGTCAAGAAACATTGATAGCTCATTTATAAATGCTATATTTATATCTCTTTGTGTATTTTCAATGACTTTAGCCGCCTCAGCAACTTTAATACTTGATGCCATTATTGTTCCTGCTGGTATAATATTTTTATAAAGCTTGTCTATTATTTTAGCTGATTTAAAATTTGATCCACTGGTGATTTTAATAATATCATTAATTTTTTTTTTTGATTTACCAGGATCAATTCTTTCTGGACTATATCCAAGATAAAAGTCTTTATTGAATTTTAATTTTGAGTATTTTTCTAATATAGGTTTACAAAATTCTTCTGTACAACCAGGATATACAGTAGACTCAAAAATTACTATAGTATCTTTCTTTAAATATTTTGATATTAATTTGCATGCATTTGATAAATTTCTTAAATCTGGATGATTTTTTTTATCTATTGGAGTTGGTACCGTAACAATGAAAATATTGCAATTTATTAGTGATTTTTTATCATTGCTAAATACTAAGTTTTTGTAGTTTTGTCTAAATTTTTTTACTTCACTAGTATTGTCTATTCCTGAATTTAGCTCATCTATTCTATTATTGTTTATATCATAGCCGACTACGCTATATTTTTTAGAAAATGCGATACTTAAAGGTAATCCAACATAACCCATACCAATTATCCCTATTTTGTATTTTGTATTATTTTTCAATTTTTTTTAATTTATATTTTAAATTTGAATTTTGTAATTTAAAGTATCATAAACTGATTATTAAGTTTATAAATTTTTACAATATAATTAATGCCAAAATACCTTGATCTTTTATTTAATCTATTATTGATAATCATTTTTTTTGAGATTTTTTTTAATGTATTAATTAATTATATTAAAAAAGATTTCCAATGGATTATAACTAATAAAGATGAATTTCCATTTAGTTCAAAAAAAGATTTCGAAAAGTTTTTAAAACAAAATTATAATTTTAACACTGGTTGGGACAGACAAAAAAAAACAAAGGGATATGAGAAAATTGGGAAAAAGATTACTAAATTTGAAATACTAAATGAGGGTTTTAGAAACACTAATTTAAAAAAAAAAAAATCTTATATCTCTGTTTTTGGAGACTCTTATGCTTTTTCTAGATTTGTTAATAATGATGAAACTTGGGAAAGTATACTTGAAAATAAAATCAATTCATGTGTTAGAAATTATGGTGTAGGAAATTTTGGTTTAGATCAAAGTTTTTTAAAATTTAAAAAAACAAAATTATCTAAAAACAATAAGATTATAGTTTTTGCTTTTGTTCCAGAAACAATATCTAGAATAAATTCTTATTGGAAACATTACTGTGAATTTGGAAATAAATATGGTTTTAAGCCTTTTTATAAACTAGATAAAGATAAACTAGTTTTGAATAGACTATTAATAAATAAAAAAACTAATTTTGAAAATCTAAGAAATAAAATATCTGAAATAAAAAAAAAGGATATTTTTTACGAAAGAAGATTTAAATATTATATGTTCAGTTTTCCTTATATAGTATCTTATGTAAAATCATTTAGCAGAAATAATGTAATTCTCTATAACATGATGATTTACAAAATTTACAATATTTTTAATATTGAAAAAAAAGAATATTATTTTAAGTGCTTTAATAGGATCGTAAAAGATAACATTTACGATGCAAATAAAATGTATAATGAATTATATTTTAAAACTCATTTAAGAAAATTAATGATGTTAATAAATGATGATATAAAAAAAAAGAAAAAAAATTGTGTTTTTTTAATTATGCCTCAACTTCATGATTTATATTTAATAAAGAAAAACTTACAAAACTATCAAAATTTTTACCGTGAAATGTCAAAGAAAAATGAATTAAATATATTAGATTTAACTAACAGCTTTTTAAAATTAAAAAATTTTTCAAAAGTATATTTAGAAGATAAATACGGAGGTCATCTTAATAAAAAGGGTAACACCTTTGTTGCTAACCAGTTTTATAGATATATTAAGATGAAAAAATTTTTATGATTATATGGTTTACAGGAATTTCTGGTGTAGGAAAAACATTAATTGCAAAAAAATTGTTTAAAATTTTAAAAAAAAAATAAAGAATGTTGTCCATATTGATGGTGACAAATTTAGATCAATTTTAAATAACGACATAGGTTATACCCTAAAAGATAGAAATATTAATGCCTCTAGAATAATAAATTTTGTTCAGTTATTAAATGACCAAAAAATAAATGTTATTGTATCAGCAAATTTAACATCCCAAAAATATAGAAGATATTGTAAAAAAAAATTTAATAAATATTTAGAAATAAATATAAGTACAGATTTAGATTTATTAAAAAAAAGAGATAGAAAAAAGATTTATACTTATAGAAGTTTAAAGAATGTTGTTGGTTTTGGTATAAAGAATATAAATAATAATACTGCCAATATTAAAATATTAAATAATGACTCGAAAAAAAAATTTCTTAGAAATGTATCGATTGTAAAAAAAGCTATTGAAAAAAAACTTATTTAAAAACGCCGATTTTGTTAAATAAAGTTCAGGATTTGTTTAAATTAATATTTTAATCCTTTAATCAATCTTTATAATTTTATTACAAAGTTTTAAATCATTACTGTTATGAGAAATAAAAATAGCAGTTTTATTTTGCAAATAATCTTGTAGACCATCTAAAATTTCTTTTTTCATATCTACATCTAAACCATTTAAAGATTCATCAAAAACTAATATTTGAGGGTTTTTATACACTGCTCTTGCAATAGCAACTCTTTGTTTTTCACCACCAGACATTTTTGAGCCATTTTCTCCAAGAATTATATCTAAATTTCCATTGTTTTTATCTAAAAATTTTTTTAAACCTGAATATTTTATTGAGTCATTTAATTTTTGATAATCAACATTGTCCTTGCTATATTCCAAAGTTATGTTCGCAATTAAAGTATCATCGATTAAAACTACTTTTTGAGGAACATAAGCGAATAATTTATACCATTCTGTATTTATTTCTTGCATTTCATGATTATTAAATAATATTTTTCCTTTATTAGTTTTTAACAAACCCATTAATATTTCAATAAGTGTTGATTTTCCTGATCCTGAGTGTCCTGTAACTCCAATTTTGTCAAATTTATTTATATTTAAGTTAAATTCTTGAAATATATAATTTTCAGTATTTTTATATTTAAAGGAAATATCGTCTAGCTTAATTTCACTAAATTTTTCTAAGTTATCATTAGAAGGTTTTAAAGAGTCTTTTGAAAAATTGTTAATATGCTTATTTTTTAGATCTTTTTTTATTTCATCTATTGGTTTTTGAATTTGTTGATATTTTTGTAGTGATATAATAACTTTATTTAAAGAAGGAAAAATTCTAATA